>Ga0222718_10000031_pt1 | contig 154096 bp, 123 predicted proteins | sample C33_27DmetaG_FD_165045 | JGI IMG/M metagenome (GOLD analysis project Ga0222718, IMG submission 165045) | Estuarine water microbial communities from San Francisco Bay, California, United States - C33_27D | ecosystem: Environmental > Aquatic > Marine > Unclassified | place: USA: California...
TCGCCTGGTTGAAGTATCTGCGGCGATTGGGGATGCGTTGGGAGTATCATGCTTTTTTGTTTGAAGGGTTCTGGCAACTCGGCTGCGTGTTCACTATTCTCAAAGGGTTATAGGACAAGCTCTAATTAGACGAGTATGAAAGGGCCTCGAATCAATATGACCTTCAGAGGAATCGGTTGATGAACCATTCTCGTCGTGATTTTACGAAGTCTTTATTAGCCAGTTCACTTGTCGTTTCGACTGGCTCTGCCTCCCGATTGTTAGCGTGGGCTTCGGAGACGGCTCCTACTTCGGTTTCCGTCGAATCGATTCGACCACAAGAAGACCTCCTCCAATACATTCAGCGACTGAGAGGCAAATTTGACATCCAACTTTTTCGTCAAATTCTGGGAGCTGCCAATGAGTTCAAAGAAGGTGATCAGACGATTGGCGTCTCTGCGAAAAATGAACAGTCACGACAAAATGCACGTACATTAATTGCTCGAACACGCATCCTAGATATCGACGCACATCCAGTTCTGAATGATGATCTGTATCAATTGATTGAAGCTCGCAATCTTGATCCACAGGCAAAGCTTTCGAACAGTATGAGTCTTGGGGAACTGAGAGAGTACTTGTTGTCTGAAAACGAACAATCGATCAAGACAATTACAAAGAGTCTTTCAAGTGATGTGATTTCTTGCCTTGTCAAATTGATGACCAACGAAGATTTGATCACTGTGGGAGCGAAGGTCTTTAACTCTCTTCCCGGAAGTAAGATCGGAGAGAAAGGTTATTTGGGAGCAAGATTACAGCCTAACTCTCCCACCGACAATCTCGACGATATTCGCTGGCAGGTCTTTGACGGCTGGTCCTATGGTGTCGGTGATGTTTTACTGGGAACAAACCCGGTTTCCAGTGATCCTGGTTCGGTCAAGGCCATTGAACTGGCTCTCAAAGATCTGTTGGTCACCTTCGATATCGAGGATCTCCTGCCGCATTGCGTCCTCTCACATATCGATGTACAGGCGGAAGTCGAGCATTCTGCCCCTCAAAGTACGGCACTCTGGTTTCAGAGTATTGCAGGTACTGACACCGCAAATCAGACCTTTGATGTGAGTGTTGAAAAGATGAGTCGCTATGCACTTCAACGCCCCGGCAAATATGGTTTGTATTTTGAAACGGGACAAGGCGCCGATTTCACCAACGGGCATAGTCACGGATTCGATATGGTGATGCATGAGTCGCGAAAGTATGGTTTCGCACGCGCACTTTCCAGAAATGTGGCGGAGGCCCAACAGGCCGCCGGGAATAACGTCGCACCGTGGGTTCATCTGAATGATGTTGCAGGTTTCATTGGCCCGGAAGTCTTTCGAACAAGAGAACAACTCGTGCGTTGTTGTCTCGAAGATATTGTGATGGGGAAACTACATGGCCTCACAATTGGTCTCGATGTCTGCTCAACACTTCATATGGATGTCACTCTGGATGATCTCGATTGGTGCCTCGATCAAATCATGCCCGCCAATCCAGCCTATCTGATGGCGTTACCGACGAAAATTGACCCTATGCTGGGTTATCTGACGACGGGATTCCAAGACCATGTTCGGCTTCGTGAAAAATTTGGCTATCGAGTGAATGATGCCATGTGGACCTTCTTTCAGGATTTGGGAATCTTTGATCAAGACGGTCATCCGACAGAGCATTTTGGGGACCCCTTGTGGGTTTATCTGCAATATCGCCACCGTTTGGGTGACACACGTTCGGACCAGCAAATTTTGTTGGAGGGCCGAACTCAACTGAAACAAGTTCAAGACCGCGGCGTTTTCATTGCAGAAGGATATGGAAGCACGCCTTCAGAACTGGAACCTTCTCTCAAAAATAATATCCAGCAGATTTATCAAGATGCCAAATCCAGCATCTGGGCCGAACTTCCCGGCAGTTTCATTTCTGAAGTTCCCAATTCAGTTCCCATCACCACACAATCGAGTGATCGTGAAGATTACATTTTGCATCCCAGCACGGGAGAGAAATTGTCTTCAACCGCGGAGACACAGATCCTCAATCTTCGTCGACAACACCAGGAACAGTTCGATGTTCAGATTGTCATCTCAGACGGTTTGAATTCTCTATCCATTACTGATGAGAATCATCTGATACCATTTCTCGATTCGGTTCGTTCGGAGCTCGCCACCGCAGGATATCGTACTGCACCCGAAAATTTGGTCATCACATCTGGACGAGTCAGAGCCGGGTACCGTATTGGCGAACTCTTATTTGGAAATATCTCGGGACGCCGTTGCGTTCTGCATGTGATTGGCGAACGCCCCGGTACCGGTCATCATACGTTTTCCGTCTATCTCACAGCTCCTACGGGCACGGATTGGGGAGAAGCTGGGCAAGTTGACCACAACATTACAAAAGTCGTCGCTGGAATTGCCAGCACAGCTCTTCTTCCCAAAAAAGGAGCCATTGAAGCGGTCCATATTTTGAAAAACATGAGCGAATCGTAGAGAGAGAAATTGGATCTCAGAACCTATCACCACCAAGCGTAGGTCATCAAAACAATTTGCAACTGGTATCTGAAGACGAAGAACTTAGTCGCCAATCTTCCGTCGCCAGTACTCAAGAAGAGATCAGGCAAAACTGACGCGCAGCACATACGATACATCTCGGGCGGCTTTAATCAGCATTCGATGTCACCAGATGACACAACGAACCCGCACTCTACAAACAAAAACCCTCGCAATGGCAAGGGTTTAGGCGTCAGTTGTCATCCGTTGGCAACGAATGACAAAGCGGAGAGAGGGGGATTCGAACCCCCGGTCCTATTGCTAGAACACAGCATTTCCAGTGCTGCACAATCGGCCACTCTGCCATCTCTCCGGGAAACTTCAAAGCGTTATCTGACGACTTAATTCTACTGACACTTGGATCAGAAGGTTAGTTCTCGTCAAATTTACTTGGAGAGTTCAACTACTCTTTAGCTTCTGCCGCTAACGATGCTGTCAAGGCTTCGTTTTCGGTCACAACGACCAGGCGGCGTTTCACCGTGCGCATATCGCCGTGGGCGTCGCGATAAGCGGGCTGCTTTTTCAATTCACTTTCAGAAATCCCCTTCTCCAAGAGACTTTTTTTGATCTCTTCCAGAACTTCCTGAGCAACAACTAGCTGACGTTCGAGCGATTCACGCTTCAATGGCATCGTCAAATTCCTTGATTTTGTGTTTGATGAATGTCCCTATTCTGATAAATCATCCGCATTTTGGCAAGGATCTGGGCAATTCTCATATTTCCAAGATCAATTAAGGTTCATTTCAGCGGACTCAACATTAAGAATTCAACGAAAAAACGCCTGCAAATCGTAAGCTCGCAGGCGTCTTTACGTGTTTTCTAAGCGCTAAAACAGCCGGTTCGCGGTGAATGAGACTGTTTCGGTCTGACCTCAAAATTCAGGCGGGACGAACATTTTCAGCTCGTTTGCCTTTCGGCCCCATTCCCTCATTGAATTCGACATCCTGGCCTTCTTGCAGATCTTCGAAGTTACAACCTTCCACGGCTGAGAGATGGAAGAACAGATCTTCTGATCCCGTGTCGATAAAGCCAAACCCTTTGTCCATCAACTTCTTGATTTTTCCTTGCGGCATCTCAAGCAACTCCCAAACTAGACATTGTCAACAACATTCGGGGCGACATGCTCCGCCGCAGGACTTACTCTTCCGCCAACTCAGCTCGACATCTGGATCGTCTTCCCACAGGGAAGGTTCTCTCATTCGTTCTCAGTTCAGTGGTCAGCAATAACTCTGCGTCGAGATCAAGCGAACCTCGATTCGATCGGCAACTGCAAATCTCATCCAGGAGACGTCGAATCCGTCCTGAGTACATCTCCCCGAAACTCTCCTTAGTATATCTGAGGAAATTCCACCCACTCAAGCAGAAAATTTGAGAACTCCATATTTTGACGATCTCTTCTCTCATTCCCGATTTTCCGTATGTCGAGCATTCGCACGGCAATTAATGCAATTACCCTAATTCCTCGTCCTGAAATGTCTCTTCACCGAGATCATCATCCATGACAGAAGACTCGTCTGATGAGATATTTGTGGAATCGGGCATCAGAGTTAATAACGCATCTGCATACTGGCGGGAAATCGCCAGATGTTTGATCACCGTATTTTTAGAGCTTTGGGCTTCACCTTTGTCATTAAGCCACGTACTTACCTGTTCCAATTCTAACCAAGTGCTTCCATCACATTTTGGACAGCGATGAATTTTGGCGTGAAGACAGACATCTTCTGGAGACATCAACGCATTTTCGAATAAGGGAGAATAGTTCTCATCTTCGAGAGACTGACGAAGTTGATCGATCTCCTCGGGGACTCGAAATGTCACAGAGCAATCCATTTCTTCACTCCATTGATTGCAGGGTTCGCGGAACGGTGTGTCTGCCGAAAACGCGATCAAAATTGCTGGTATCAGAACGATGAATGCTTCAATCACCCATATTGTGTAGAGAATACCGCCAGTCGGGGTTGCTCCACCAATTTCCCACATGCCGTTGGCGGCAATCAATTGCATGAAAGAGAACATCGCCGTGGTGTCGAAAAAAAAGAGGCCTTGCCCGAACGCAGTGCGTGCAGCAAGAAACAAATACCACACCCACGCCAGATACAGTGATGCGAAGCCGATGATGAAGCCGGCAAAGGCGTTAGTCAGTCGCCCCCGAACTTTTCCCAACGACAGCCCCATTACCGCACACCCACCACACCCTGCTCCAAAGATTCCCGTTGCGATCACGGTGAAATAGATGAATGGGTTGTAGTAATTGACGAGCGCATAAATGATCGAGAGTACCGCTCCACCGAGCGTTCCTACAATCATGGTGATCATCAGTCCGAAAAATGGCGCACCGCCTGAAGGCTTGTAGTAGAGTTCTTCGCGCATAGAACCTTTCCTAAATTTCAGCGGAATCATTACTAACCTGGACTATGAAACTACTTCTCAGCAAGAGGCCCATCGGTACGAAAAGGCGAAGTCGGTAATCCTGCTCCATTCACAAAATTCGATTCGGCTTCTTGATGCCAACCAAAGCGAACGGTTGTTGGGTCGGCAACATCGTTACTGGAAACGAGAATCGTATCTCCATCAACATTTGCGGTGGCATCGACAAATTTCCCGTCTTCACCCGCAATCGTAAACCAGGTCAACGGTTTGCCATCACTTGATTTCAGCCCCTTTGCATGATCGAAGAACAACCGAATTTTGTTGCCTTCAACCTTCATCGATTTGTACAACGGACCTGAATAGACAATTTTTTGTCCATAATCTTTGGCAAGTGCCCACAATGCCAATCTCAAGCCGACATCCTGTTTGTTTTTAGGATGGATGTCTTTCAAATTGGCAATGTCAGTCGTGACAGCCATGCCGGTATGAGGAACGGCAAGAGTCGCGACCTGACTTTCCCACAGCTTCGCCAGAATTTCTGGATCACTATTCCCATAAATATAGGGAGCAAGTTGAACGTAATAAAAGGGCAGCTCGGGTTGCTGAAACACGCTTCTCCAACCAGCAATCAACGCTTTCATTTTTTCGTAGTACAGCATGCCATCATTGCGATTGGATTCGCCCTGATACCAAATCGCTCCTTTGATGCCAAAGGGAACCAGCCCATGAACCATGCCGTTGTAGAGTGTCGTGGGAGTCCCATGATTAAAGTTCTTGCGATTGATGCTCTCAGGGATTTTTTTCACCGCTTCAACGGCTTCAAACCCAACAGGTGGTGTCCAAGGTTCGATGCGAGTTCCTCCCCAATTCGTGCTGATCAAACCGATGGGAATGTCGAGTTCTTGATGAAGTTTTCGACCGAAGAAATAGCCCACAGCAGAAAAGCGAGGAATGGACTCGGAAGTACAAGCGAGCCAAGGTGCGTCCAATTCGACATCATCAGTCGGGTCGATCTTGGGTGTCTTCTTGACATCAAACAGCCGGATGTTCGGAAAGTTGGCATTCCCAATTTCTTCCTTGGAATTTGTCGATGCGGCGACTGACCATTCCATATTAGATTGACCACTGCAAACCCAAACATCTCCAACCAGTACATCCTTCAGAACAATTTCGTTGGTTCCTTTGAGCTTTAGCTCAATCGGTCCTCCTGCTTCCATCGGCTTTAAGCGAGTCATCCACTTTCCATTTTCCTTAGTCTTCAATTTTTGGGATTCAAATGGCGTGATGATTTCGATGGTTTCTCCCGGTTCAGCCCATCCCCAGATGGCGACGTTTTGATCGCGTTGCAAAACCATATGATCGTTAAAAACTTGCGGTAACTTGATTTCTGCAGAAGCAGAAATCGTCAGCAATGCCACAAACAGAAAAGCAATTCCCGGACGTCTCATGGTGACCCTCGAAGTTTAATATTGTGATGAACTTTGAAGGTTCATTGGAATGCGGTGATTTCTGACAGTCAATCAAAAGTTTGGATTGACCCAAAAATCGATCCTGATTTCGGCTACAAGGTCGCAAAATCTTTTTTTCTGATCGTTTGTAAACGCAACGATCAACTAATGAGCCCGAAGATCAACTTTCCTTGATCATTCTGAAAATCATCTGTATTTACACTTTCATTTTCTTGAGAATCTCCAATAATACCCATTGGTACAAGTTGTTTCTAGCATCTGTCGACACCTCAGGGCCAACGAGGAAGACTTTGCAGCAACGCGATCCGTTTTGCTCCCTTTTTTGGGAGTCCTTCCACATCACTTTTTTATAAGAAGAGGTTTTCTATGTCATCTTCTGCGCATGGAACTCGCGCACGTCGCGGGTTCACTTTGATCGAGTTGCTGGTTGTGATTGCCATCATTGCCGTTTTAGTGGCTTTACTCCTTCCTGCCGTTCAACAAGCTCGCGAAGCCGCTCGCCGTTCTAGTTGCAAAAATAATTTGAAGCAACTTGGACTAGCACTGCACAACTATCACGATACCTATACGAAATTCCCACAGGGCCAGTTTCAAATTCAGGGCGCGAATAGCTGGGACGGTAACGGAATTATGGTGCCGCTCCTCCCTTATCTCGATCAGGCACCTCTTTATAATCAGTGGAATTTCAACGCAACATATATCTCCGGCACAAACCAGGTTGCCGCACGAACCAAGATTGCTGCGTTTCGCTGCCCGTCAGACCGCGATTACCTTGGCCCTGAGCCCGGCGTAAACTATGCGGGTTGTGGTGGAGCCTCGATCAACATCTGGTCCAGCAACAGCAACGGCGTATTTCCCCGCCTTGTCTCTTCCGATATGGCTGCTGTCCAAGATGGGACATCAAACGTGATTGCGTTTTCGGAAATGCTCACAGGCGATAATTCACAAGGGAGCGCCTCAGACTCGGACATCGTTCAGAATGGAAGTCCACCTGCATTCGCAGACCAAAACTTTCCCACCTCTGCAGAAATAGCAACCGCCGAAACGGCTTGCAATGCCCTCTCAACAACCGGGGCTGCCTCGTTGAGCCAGAACGGTCGTCATTGGTCCTCGCCACATCCTTCGCAAGCTCGATTTAACACCTCGGCCCCTCCTAACTGGAACGGACGAAGTTGTGCATTCGGCGGTGGATTCGGCCAAGCCGCCGACCGAAACGGTATTTGGGCCGCACGCAGTCGTCACACCGGTGGCGTACATGTCACACTGGTTGATGGATCGGTTCGATTCGTTTCTGAGAATATCGACTTGCTGACTTGGCAACGACTGGGAGCTAAGGATGACGGAAACCCCGTCGGCGAGTTCTGATTTTCGTTTCGGGTTATTTTGGCTATTACACAACAGAGGCATGTCCCATCATGTCTCTGTTGTTTTTCTACACACAAATACGTTCAGGATTCTTTCCCATGATTCTCAATATCAAATTTCTGGCGACTCTCTTCAGTTCCATGTTACTTTTGAATGCTGTTGGTTGTACGGGAGGCGGCTCTGTAGAGTATGAATTCCCTGAGGCGACTCAGGAAGTCTCTAAAGTTCAGTTATTCCGTGACACATTGAAACCTTACGCTGAAAATGGTCGTCTCGACAGCGGAGCAGAACTTCTCGTCGAGCAGGCGGGACAACTCTCGGATGAGGGCGTATCAAACGTCTCTGACATTCAGGCCAAGTTGGCTGAACTATTGAAAGCGAAATCTCCTGCCTCGGTCAAAAAATTGGCCGCAGAAACGCTGGACATGCTGCCAGAGTCTGCGACCGCACCAGCCACGGAATAGTCCTTCAGTGCAGTGACTTCCGCGACCTTTGCGTCCAGAGAACGCTCACGGTACACTCGTTCTCACGACGCGCAAACGACACCAACTCAAGTCATCTGCGCGTCGTGATATCATTTCGAGAACGACAGAGGACACACACCATGAGCGAGTATTTTCCTGAAGTCAGCAAGATTGAATATGAGGGGCCCGAAAGCAAGAACCAGCTGGCCTACAAATATTACAACCCCGATGAACAAATCGAGGGACAGCGAATGGAAGACCTCCTCCGCTTCTCGGTTGCCTACTGGCATACATTCCGGGGGACTGGCTCTGACCCGTTTGGTGCACCGACTCTCCTTCGCTCTTGGGATGATGGCAGCGATTCGGTAGAAAATGCACTCAAACGAGTCGATGTTGCGTTTGAATTCATCTCAAAACTAGGCGCTCCCTATTACTGTTTCCATGACCGTGATGTGTCTCCCGAAGGAAACAGCCTCGCTGAATCGAACGACATTTTTGACAAGATTGCGGCCAAACTCAAAGAGAAGCAGGACGAAACCGGCATCAAATTACTTTGGGGAACGGCCAATCTGTTTTCCAATCCCCGATTCATGCACGGAGCTGCCACCAGTTGCAATGCTGACGTCTTTGCTTATGCAGCCGCTCAGGTCAAAAAAGCGATCGAAGTGACTCACCAACTGGGTGGTGAGAACTACGTTTTCTGGGGTGGTCGTGAAGGCTATATGAACCTTTACAACACCGATATGAAACGGGAACTCGATCACTTGGCTCGATTCATGCACTTGGCTCACGATCACGCCAAGAGCATTGGTTTTGAGGGACAGTTTCTGTTTGAGCCAAAACCCAAAGAACCGACCAAACATCAGTACGACTTTGATGCCGCCGCCTGCATGAACTTCATTCGGGCCAACAATCTCGAAGGGATCGTGAAACTCAACATCGAAACCAACCACGCAACGCTGGCCGGTCATACGATGATGCACGAACTCGAGTACGCTCGCATTCAAGATTCGCTCGGGTCAATCGACGCCAATACGGGTGACTTGTTACTCGGTTGGGACACGGATCAGTTCCCCACAGATATTTATCTAACCACACAATGTATGTTGGTGATCCTCGAACAGGGAGGACTCACTCCCGGTGGCATCAATTTCGACGCCAAAGTTCGTCGTGAGTCAATCGACCCGATTGACTTGTTCCACGCTCATATTGGTGGAATGGATGCTTTTGCTCGCGGCACAAAAATCGCTGCTGCGATGCGGGCCGATAACGTCTTGAAAGACTTTGTCAAAGAACGATACAGCAGCTTTGATAGTGGTATTGGTACCAAAATCGAAAATGGTTCCGCATCGTTTGCTGATCTCGAAACATACATGTTAGAGAAAGGTGAAGCCGACGCGAACAAATCAGGACGGCAGGAAATGCTGGAAAATATCGTGAATCAGTATCTGTGATTGCAGCAATGCGACATGAACTACCAAGCCCCGTTCCTTCGAGCGGGGCTTTTTTTATCACTGGCAAGATTTCGGGTGTGATGAATCACGATCAATCACGCCTTTGTTCGATATGGTAATATTGATTCTTGTTAAAGGTGGATTCATTGAACCGGACACAACAATACCTTGCTCATTCAACGGGACCAGTTGAATATTTGATTGCCGGTGAAGGGGAGCCTGTGTTGTGTGTCCATGGAACCGGTGTCTCGAACGAAGTTGTTGTGCAGATCGAAGGCCGTTTGCTGAATGAAGGTTTTCAACTCATTGTGCCACATCGTCCCGGCTATTACGGCACACCGCTACGAAATCGAAAGACTCCCCAAGCAGCCGCTGAACTCTATGCGGCGTTGCTCGATCATCTTGGCCACGAAAAAGTGAATGCCGTGGGAACTTCGGGAGGCGGCCCCTCTTCGATCTGTTTCGCTCAAATGTTTCCCGAGAAGGTCAAACGATTGGTGCTTCAGTGTCCGGTCGCACATCACTGGAGCGATCCCGAGTGGATGCCGGCACCGGATCGCTGGTCTTTTCCGTACATCAAACGAAGTTGGTTACGTCAAATGATGTTTCCTCTGTACCGTTATCTGGCACGTAAGAATGGAGGGAATCGCGAACGCTGGTTACCCAGAATTGCCGGCGAACGACTCTCAGAAGCGCAAGACGATCTCGAAACGCTCTCGCTGGCAAAAATTTTGATGGCGGCCAGTCTCGATGCATTACAACATCCCGCGGGGATGCAGAACGATATCGATTTGTTCTGTCGCAATGCCTGGGCAGAACCGGAAAAAATTGAGTCCCCCCTTTTACTGTTACACGATCCGGGTGACACATTTGTCCCATTTTGCCACTCCCGTTGGCTCCATCAAAAATGCCCTGATGCTGAGTTGATCGAGTTGCACTGTGCCGGGCATCTTCTCTGGTCGGGCCCAGAAGTTCAAAAATTTGGCGATCTTCGTCGGGATTTTCTGCAGAGCGACTGATCAAACACCCGTTGTGAGAGATTCACCCCGTGAAAAAAGGTGTTGCTCAACAAAAGACTCTCAACGAGCCTCTAGAGAGTGTCCTTCAGTCACGTTATAATTTCGATGAGTATCATTTGCTTCAATGACTGAGCCGACAAGGATGTGCCAATGTCTCGCGGAAAATTCGAGAATGACCTATGTGTTTACTGTGCGGGACCATTGTTCTGTCAGTCCGAGCGCGAAGAGATGATGTCCATCGCCGATTTGCTGGTGGATCATGGTTATCGTGTTTATCTTCCTCATCGCGATGGCATGGAATTTCGTTTGATTCACGAGATTCTTGTCGAACGAGGCTGGGAACCACCAGAAGCGGCTCAGTTTCTGCACGCGGCGATCTTTGCCTTGGATGTCTATCAATTGGCTGTGGAATGCGATGGCATGGTCTGGAATTTGAACGGTCGCGTTCCCGACGAAGGTGCTGTTTCCGAAGCCGCTATGGCTTGGACATTAGGAAAGCCTCTCGTCGCTTACAAAGACGATGTTCGCAGTTTGATTGCCGGTCGAGTGAATCCATTGCTGGTCGGGATGACAGACTTCCAAACGGTCGACGACATCGAAGAAATCCCTCACGCGCTTTCCCTCGCACGGGCTCGACAACTTCAACCTGCGATGAACCCCGTCAATTTCGCAGAACGAATGAAAATTGCTATTACCGAAGGTGGAGAGTTATGGGATGCACTCTGTGATGAACATTCTGGTGACGACAATGAATTTATCACCGATGTCGTGGCTCGATTATTCTCACCCGAAAAAACACCAACGCTGCAAGCCTGATCGAGACTTTGATGACTGATGTATTTCGTGATATTCCCGAACTGGCAGCGCTCGAACACGCCGAGAGCCTGGTTCGAATTCCGATGGAACAGGACGTCCCTCTGACTTCTCGCGTCAGAGCCTTAATGGATACGCCCGCGTTTCAACGCTTATCAAGAATTACACAACTCGGTTTGGCCGCCAAAGTTTATCCGGGAGCGACACATACACGCTTCGAACATTCGTTGGGCGTGTATCACAATGCGTTGCTCTACCTTCAACAATTGATGCAGGATCCACGGTTTACGCAAACAGTCACTATACACGAAGCGGAAGTGCTGATCGCCACGGCTTTACTTCACGACATCGGACATTGGCCGTTCTGTCACCCAATTGAAGATATGGGGCTGCCAAATCTTCCCGATCATGAAGAATTCGCAGCCGAATATCTTGCAGTCGACGGGATTCTGGCTGACATCCTGAAAGATCAGTGGAAGATCGAACCTCAAGAAGTTCTCAACCTGCTTTCCGGCATCACGAAAACGCCGGGCCAAAAATTGGTGAAATCAATTCTCTCGGGGCCCATCGACATCGATAAGATGGATTACCTGCATCGCGACAGTCTTCATGCAGGTGTTCCCTACGGACGCAATTTTGATCGCAATCGATTGATTCGCTCATTGGTTGTCAACGAACAATCGGATGGTTTGGCAATCAGTTCCAAAGGCAGAACGGCGGCCGAACTAATGGTCTTCGCTCGCTACGTCATGTTTGGAGAAGTCTACTGGCATCATGCCGTGCGGTCGGCGACCAGTATGTTTACACGGTCTTTCCAAAAAGCTTACAGCAATCTCGACCTGCGATTACTATTTCGACTCGATGAACGCGACTTTGTGCAACAGCTTTCCGAACAGATGGAGGATGAGGTAGAGGCTCCAATGTTCAATGGTGTCTTCGGAGAATCTCGCCAGCTTTATAAACGGGTTGCCGAGTACAGTTATTTTCAATCACCCGATATCTATCAGAAACTCGCGCGAAAATCTTATGATTTTCTCATCCGTTGTGCAGGTTTTTTGGCCGAACAATTGACTCACGAAACTGGACATAACGTGGAACCTTGGCAGGTCATTATTGACGCACCACCACCGCGTCGCGAAGTCGAATTCAAAGTGCAAATCTATTTTGTCAAGGAACAACGTTTTCGACCTTTAACAGAAGTTTCACCCGTCGTGGAATCGATGGCACAGACGCAATTTGATGATTCCGTGAAACGTGTTCGTGTTTTTGTTCATCCAGATATTCGTAGTCTTATTGACCAAAACATAAAGATAAGCCAATGCCTCGAATCGGCTTATCTGCTGACACAGGGAAACCTTTTTCCGGCAAGTTGACTGCCCAGCAATTTGAACATTCGATGAAGATCAATCAGTTATCCTTGTTCTCAACCCCCATTCGGGACACCATGGAGTAAAGCATTCTCCACTTACCTTGAGGCTTGCATGATGAAATCCCTTCCTCAAATGATGTGTCTGTTGATGAGTCTCTCCTTCTTGATCGGATGCGGAGGCGATGATCCGGCTGCTCCCACAGGAGGAGCCACATCAACTCCCACAACGACGCAAATTCAACCCAAAGCAGTCGGCATCACACCAACTCCGGCTGGTGGTGGAAAAACATCCGCTCCCTCGAAAAAAAATACGGCAAAGTCAGCAGAGCCGACGGAAAGCGATTTGCCCCCGGGGGTCTCTCCCGACGATGTTTTTGAACTGAGCGCGGCAGCGAATACCGTTGACATTGCAGCCACCTCTCGGGAATATTCCACTTTTGTTGTTGTCTCTAAACCGCTACCGGGAACCGATTCCAACACATTTGCTAACCCCAATGGCTCCTCATCGAACGGAACCACTCTGCAAACTGTGCAAAGACCAACACGACAGTCAGTCGGAGATGGACGCACTGCAGATGATGCCGAGCTTCCTGAAGATCTGAAGCCGGTCATTGGTAGTGGCACTCACGAAGAAACAGGTTTATCGATTCGTATGAAGAATGAGAAAGACGACACGGAACTGATTTTAATTCCTGCCGGTAATACCATTCGAGGCAGTAACACAGGGCCGGATAACACTCATCCCGAGCATTATGTTTATCTGGATAGTTACTACATCTGCGAACATGAAGTGACATTGGCTCAATATCAGAAATATCGTGATGTCGCTTCGAAAGTCGCCCGCTCGCGAGCAGTCCCCGTCCCTTTGAATGATGGTCAGGCTCCCAACATGCCAGCATTAGGGATTCCCCAACAGGAAGCACGTCGATATGCAGAATGGGCGGGAGGAATATTGCCGACCGAAGCACAATGGGAGAAGGCCGCCCGTGGGCCCTCTGGATATAAGTATCCTTGGGGGAATGGTCGTCCAATTTGGCCAGACCGTCGAAAACCGGAAGACATTAAGCCGGTCAAATCCTATCGAATCGATGTCAGCATGTATGGAGTTTACGATTTATCGGGAAACGCACGTGAATGGACATTGGATGTTTACACGCCGGACGCCTACCAGGAAGCCGGGGAAAATGGTCAAATTTTACTCAAAAACCCTACCGGACCTCGTGCACGCTCTGGCTCCTATGAGCGTGTGATCAAGGGAGGAGACGACTGGAAGGCATGGAGTCGATCTGGGGGGCGAATCTCTGAGGAAATTCCCACGGTCGGCTTCCGATATGTTGTTCCGGTAAAAAAAGTGGAACCGGAGGAGTCTGAGGACGAAAATGCCCCTCGAAGGTCAACTCGTCCCTAACCGCAAAATTGCTCAATTGATTTCTCTCTGTTCTCTGGAAACCTCGGCAAATCGCTGATATTCTATCCTCCACGCTGCAAGTCAGGCAGCGACCAGATACGAGACCAAGACAAAGGTTGAGGACAGAAAACATGTCGAACGCCACAGCCATTGCCGGCGTCAGTCCCCATAAAGAGAGCGTTATTCTCTCAATTTGGCCCTCCGTCGGTTCCACAGGCATTGGTCGAGGAATCGGCCTGTTATGTGATTGTATTCCCATCAGAATCAATGGGATTTCAGTCTCAGCCGCAATCTTTGCACTCCCCTTGGCACCGTTGGCGGCTCTGATCTACCTTCTGTTAAAAGCAGGAGGCAAAAAATACACTTTAACCCGCAAATCGATCCAATGTTGGAGCTCCATCGGTCAGCAGTTGATCAAGTCAGTCCCATTGTCAGAGATCAGCGAAATTCGACTGGAACAACAAACAGGTCAGGCATTTTACAAAGCGGCAGATATTGTGTTACTGGGAGCAGATGGAGGAATTCGGATGAGGATACCCGGTGTCACCTCTCCACTCACTTTTCAACAGAATCTTCAGGAAACACAGCAAGCAATGTCAGAGACAGCAGCGTCTCTTGAAGTCATCAAAAAACGTAACAGTTGAATCAGATAAGCGATCCTTGACCCGGTGTTCCGTGTCAAAATAATCGCACCGTTGCCGGAGTGGCGGAATGGCAGACGCGCTGGATTCAAAATCCAGTGAGGTAACACTCGTGCGGGTTCGAGTCCCGCCTCCGGTACTTGCTTCATCTGACTCTTCAGATGAAGCCTCAACCCCTGTTTTACAGGGGTTTTCTTTTGCGCCCGATTTTGTTCCAACACCTCGTTTCCTCCCCGTCATTTCTGCAGACTGACGCGCTGAAGTGCACTCTTTAGCACTTGGTTTAGGTAAGCAATTCGGTAAGCTACTGGAACGGCTAGGACTACCAAATTTTGCATTCACTTCTTCTGAATGCTGATTTTTCTGGGAATGCTCCATCATGGACGGAAGCGAAGGTAACGATGAAAGGGCCTTCGCTTCATCCATCATCGAAATGTGGCTGTATCGGTTCATTGTGAGGTTGATGTCTGAGTGACGAGCCAGCTTCTGGGCCATCTTGGGATGCACTCCAGACTTAGCAAGCAAAGAGACGAACGAATGGCGTAAAGAGTGAAAGTCGGCCACACGACCTGATTCATCCGTGTATGGAATCTCAGCAGCTATTAAATCCCGCCGAAGCATATCAGCAGTCCGATTGGTCAGATCACCCCACAGAGGAGTTTCTCGGTCAATTTCACGCTCTTCTATCCATTGCCTAAGCTCTCGAAGCAGCTCAGGACGAACTGTTTGCACAGTATGGCGTCTGTTCTTGGTTTTTCCGGCTTCAATAGCGATAGCCGGCACTTTCAAATCCCACTTCAAGCACCTTGGTGTGATTGTGCGAAGTTCGCTTCGACGGAATCCCGTCTCCATGGCGACTCGATAGAGCATCGCTCGGTCGCGTCCACTCAACTTGTGGTGGAATGGTCCTTCTGCAGTTTTTTCCAAAAGCTTTGTCAGATCCTCCGGGGGCAAATTTCGACGTTCCTTACGACGATCTGTATCCGCGTTAAGAGAACTGAGATGCGATACTGGAGATTCGCTGATTCGGCGTTCCTTGACCATCCAGTTGCAGAACTGTTTGAACGCTTGGAGATAGTAATTACTGGTTTGAACGCAGATCCCGTCATTCTTGTCCGCTCTGCGATCAGCAAGAAACTGCTCAACTTTAGCTGCATGGATGTCACCATAAAATCGAAAGCCGCATCCATTGATCACATTTCGAATGCGTGCTTTCTGCACGTCCGCATGAACAATCGCACGATTTTTGTTGAGCAGCGATTGATGGAACTCATCCAAGTGCTGCAAGAGCAACTTGCTACTCGCATGAATCTGAGCGTCCACAAGCCCAATCTCTATCAATCGCTCGCGTTTCTTCGAACCGAGCGATTCAATCCACCGAGTTAATTCGGGGGTCAATGGCAGATTTGTCATCCGGGAGGCTACAAGTGACTCCAGCTTTCGACCAAGTTCTTGCGTAGCTTTCTTATCGGTAAATCCTGGGATTCTCCGTCGTCGCTCAGTATGATCAACGAATTCGACATACCACTTATTGGACCCTTTCGTCTTTCCGTTTTTTTTGCTGTATTGTTGTTTGAAGATTCTCACTTGATCTCTTTCTTGTGATCTACGAATGTCTGCATTGATCAATAGACACTGACTTGTCAGATATTCTGATAAAAATTCTAGAAATGCGCAACGGTATTTCTCGAAATTGGTCAGCAGTTTGCTGTGCTTTTTTGATGTCGTCTCTTATTCTTATTCTTTGGTTGTGGAGATAACCTCTCCAAATCCAACTTCGGCCTAAATCCAATCTTCAAGAACTCTTCATGCATAATGCCCTCCACATACTTGGGAAATTGGGGAGCAGTCAGGACGGCATCATGAATAGTAAAGATTGGGCACTCGGGGTGTTCTCTCATGATTCTGGTGGCAACTTGCCCAATCACGAAACTCGCCTCTCTGTGCTGAAGTGTCCAAGCAAGTCTTTGATATTGATCGAATTTCAAATCATCGACGAGATTAGCAACCGAAGGATAGAATTCGCGAAATTTGGTTCCGACTGGATTTGAATAACAGTTCATAGGATCTTCGTTCAGCCAGACCATAAGTAGCCTCTTGGTCCTCTTTCTTTTTTCTGGTTCCCCCAATCGTTCATACAGTTTCCCGGATTCGCAAAGATCAATGTATCGAAAGACATCTTCTGGAATATTGAACGGGTTACTCTTCGTGTTTATAGCTGTATTTCTAATAGATTTCGCATTTTCTGCCGTAGTATATACCTGGTGTTTCTCTCTTCCTTCTGTTTCAGTTCTTCTTGTGTTGTACTTCAGCTTTGATTCTTCTTTAAACTCTCTTTGTCTCATCCTTGTTTTAGTTGCATTTGATCCTCCGTAATAACTTAGTGATAGTATTCCTAAAAACAGTGGTTGACTGTTCTTGATATCGTACTGAACCAAGTGTTCTCCTTTGTATGTCACAAATTGCCGCAGGTTCTTTGGAAGTGAAGTTAGCGGAGAATGTATTCTTCCGTACTTATCCAGCTTTTGAATCCCCTCTCCAATTTGCACGACCTGAGCACGTAGTAGATCACGATACTCATGAGTAGATAGATCACGCTTTCTTCTTTTCTTTTTAGGTTTTAAGTATTTGATGATCTGCTCAGCAGCTTCTGCATCAATTTCGAGTTGCTGAACAGAATCAGAAAGCCAATGATGGACCTTGGACCAACGCTTATGTTCGGTTGCACAATTTTCACTACGAAATTTGGCAATTTTGGGAGCCTTGACTTCTATTCGCCTGAATCGGCGGTGACTTGGCTCCAGTCGATACCCGTAACATTTCTTATCAGGGATAAAATTGCGATCGACTGTGATGATTTTCTGCTCAACCAAATATTTTATAGTCGGTGACCACTTCTTTCGCCCCATTGGTTTTCGTGCATAATCACACTTGATTTGAACAAATTGATCCTTCCTGTTCTTTCGCTGTCTCCACTTACAATAAATTAGTTCCAGCATGAAGCAGCAGGATTCTCGAATATTTATCGGAAAGGATTCGGGTTCCAGTGTTGTCGGTAAGTACATTTCAATCTTCATCTTTTTAATTACTTTCTTCAAATGTTGTCATATTTGGAAATTCCATCATTGATAAATGCAGTCTATTTTCGACCGGTTTCAAAACTATGAAAACCAAATCTCAAGACAATTCCTTAGCTCCTCGAACCAACTACCTCTGAGGATAGTTATCAGGAGACTTCTGCTTTCCTATGCAAAGAAGATAAAGTGATTCTCGAAGAGTCAGCTTGAGTTCTGAATCTCTTCCCACTTGTGCTGCGAGGGACACCCCTCATCAATCCATAGATGTATTTCAGAGGCTCTCCATCTCACTGAGCGTCCCAAACGAATCGGACGTGGTAAGCGACCGGCAGCTTTCAAGCTCTGGACATGGCGGAGCGATACATTGAGTAAGCCTGCAAGCTCCTTCGCCGCGAAAAGACCATGTTGTTTACCCTGAAGTACCGCTTGATCATTTTGGCTCATCGAATCTGATATCCAGTGCGTTAGTTCTCTATCAAAAGTCAGATTGCAATTAAAAACGCCATCACTTAAATATCGATGTTTGACCATAATTCTACCACACTTCCCGAAAGCAGTAATCCAGGGGTTGTCGAAAACAGGTAAACAGAAACGTACAGCTCGACGCAGAAGCCACTGTAATTGGCGAAGAAAAGCTGATGTCGGTTACTGTATTCACAGTAGCATTGGGCGGTTTCACTAAAAGACCGACATGGATTTATTAGAAACGGATCCCGAAGAAGTCACACACCCCAGATTTGGCCCGATTTTGAAGTCCGTTTATGTGTGGAGAGAGAAATTATCAGATTATCTGACAGTGAAATGCACCTCTTGATCAAAAACTGTCAGATAATCTGACATTCTCTTCAGGCGTTGGATGCCAAGAAATGCAAACTTCACGAGAGTTAATTACGAAAAGATCAATTACTGATCAGTAGTGTTTTCGCCTACAGTGCCCCCTCAACGGGCGGCGTCTCTCGCAGCGTCTCGTACAGTTTTGCCGGGCCCAGTAGAATGTCCAGCAAACCTCTCTTGATCTTGTCAGAGTTCAAAGCCTGGGTGCTCATCGTGTTGTGTGCGTCCATCGCGTCAATGATTGCATCGGTGAGGGCTTTCCCCAGATCGGGTGAGTTCGAGAACTGCTGTTTGGTGTTGTTGCGTGCCTGTTCGGCCAGTGTCTCAGATTCCAGCATTTTGCCTTTGAGAACATTGTTCACATAGACGAGTTGATCCCCGTCAGTCAGTTCGCCGTCAAAGAGATCATTCACTTTCCTGATAATCTCGCGCAGGAACGCTTTCTCTTTCTCCTGAACGGCTCCCGTGCCGGCGGTCGGGTCGTACAGGGTGCGGACGAGATTAGGCTTGCTGAGTTCGTCGTCATCTTCGATGAAGATCAGATCGACCATCAGCCGAATCACTTCGCGCGGGGTGAAGTGCTCCCCGGCAGTTTCGTTGGAGAGTTCAGCAAACTTGCGGATCAGTTCCTCGAACGCGAGCCCCATCTGGGCGTTCGAGACGCGGTCGGGGTGCAGATCGACATTGGCGAACTTCTCCACCACCAGATACAGCAGCTTGGCTTTGGCGAGCCGGTCAATCTGGTTGTAGAAATCGAACTTGGCGAAGATGTCCCGCACCGGCTCGGAAAACGCATCGATGTACGAATACAGGTTGGGGCCGATGTTGTCGGGATCCCCCATCAGCTTTTTGAGATCCATCGGGGAAGTGTTGTAGAACGTCAGCCCCGATTTCTTCAGCAGAAACGGTTCGAGATTCACGCCGGCGTCTTTGCGTTTCTCGTATTCGGCCAATACCTTCGATTTGGTCTCTTCCAGCACACAATCGAGCCGGCGGAGTACGGTGAGCGGGAGGATGACCTTGCCGTAATCGGATTGCTTGTAATCGCCGCGCAGGAGATCGGCGACGGACCAGATGAAACTGGATAACGCTTGTTGATTCATGGGGTGTAGGGTATCTCGGAAGTGTCAATCGGTTGGTGCTTTTGAATGACGCCGATTGTACACTGAGGAGAACCGAGATGCGAAAGAGAAAATGGGAGAGTAACGATGGACGACATGACCGACAAAATGAAGAAAATTGCGATCCACCTTGATGATCTGAATGATCAAGGGCATGTAAAAAAGAATTCAAGTAACGAAAAAGGCTACGCCAAGGCGTACGAAATCATACGAGGATCTGCTCTCTGGGTTCATCATTTGCTAGATGATGAACTGGTCATCGATTTGATGATTTCTCCCACCGCCAAAAAGAATCAACCTGTCCTTTGCGGGCAAGCAAAACAGATGTTTCAAGACTACTTCGGCGACGAAGTCTCCTATGAGCTTTGGGAACATTCTGACGGGACCAGAGTCAGCGACCGTTACTCCTTCAGAGTGACAGAGTTCGATACCGCTAAAATTATCGCGAAGGTCGAGGAACTCAAGCAGCGGCTATCGTCCGTATGATTCGGAGAGTACCTGCCGTAAAAGACGACATTCGAAAATCCAATTCTCAATGGCAGAAGAGCAGCATACGATGACTAAGAAAATACAGAGCAAACATCTCAAAACATTTCGAGAGACAAAAATGAAAGCGAAAGAAGAAGTCTCAGGAAGCCTAAAGGGATGGATTGGTGAGATGATGGGGAGTGGGGATGATACCCAACACCATGGTGAATTCATCCTAAGTAATCTACGGGTTTGTTTTTACCGTAAAGGATTGTTAGGCGAGGTCTTCGAGACGATCCCGATTCCCAAAATAACTTCAGTCGAAACCTTATCCCGACTAGGTTATAGAGTATTAAGAATTCATACGTCGCACGACTCTTTGGCTTTCAAAACGTTTGAGAGCAAGAATGAGTTCGAAAAGGTCTATAATCAATTAGAATCACTTCGAGAGACGCCTGTTTCCGAAGAAACTGAAACGGCCAATTTCATTTACCGTGATGAGATTGAATGTCCATTCTGTGCAGAGATGATTCTCCGAAAAGCGAAGATCTGCAAACACTGTGGAGCTGATGTTACCGACACCTCTGGTGAAGACAATTCTGTAGTCTCAAGTATCTCAATTCCTGAATTTGCCGAAACAACTTTTTCAACAACCACATCAGGACATCCGAATTCATCTGTCATTAGGACAAGCTGTAAGTGTGGTGCTAAGATAAAAGCCAAATCAGAATATGCGGGTAAAAAAGTCAAGTGCCCAAAATGTAATGATCCATTAGAAATACCCTCTCCTTAGCTTCAGCGTGGAATTTTCAATTCAAATTCTCCTGACGCCGCTTTGAGCGGGAGGACTATTTGCCTCGATTCTTCTCGATCATATTTTTCTGCCACTCGGGAAGATAATCCTCTTCCATAGCCTTCTTCCACTCTCTTTCTTCTCTTGCTCTCTTTAATTCAAGACGTCTCTTGATGGTTCCCTCTGCTCGCAGTCGTTCCCCCTCTTTCACTATGTTCTTAGCTTGTTGGCTAGAGTACCCGTGCGATTGGAAGAACTCTTCAAGTTCGGTCTCTTCGGTTCCCGGTGAACTGATCGAAGTGTCAGGATCTTCCTCACCGCTGAACCACCAAATGGAAATCAAAACGAACCATATCAGGGCCACTACCGGAAGTGGGTTCTCATTTAATCGTAATAAAAACTTCTTAACAGCTAATTGTTTTGGTAATCCTCGATGAGATTCCACTTCACTCAACGCTTCGTCACCGATTCCTTCATCTTCACTTTCACCTGTAGACTTGCCAGAGGTTGCTTCACACTCCGGACAAAGATCCGGATCTTGTGCAATTTCCGGAATCATAAAGACACGAGTGCAACCGGGACATTGCCAACGTCGTCTTTCAGTCTTCTTCATTTTACGTCCCCGATGCTCAGCTTGGCGGTATTTGGAGTTGGCAGAATCCTAACGCTTTCGCGTCATAGAATTGTTTGATCAGCATTGGCTGATTTTCCGCTTTCCCGAAAGAGTCTCATAAATGGTCGATTTTAGGTTATACGCTTCTGTGATCAGGCATGCCAAGTGTTTGTGGTGCAGCAGGCGAGGCGGGAGACAACTTCCGAACAGCCCATTCACCGCCATACAGAACAGTAAACAGAAAAGTGTACCACACGACCGTCAATGGAATACCCAGAACAGGTGCAACCGCCCGCCCTGTGTCCCTACCTTGATCTGAAATCACTCGGGCTGCTGCGGTCGTCCGTTCCGAATTGTCGATTCTCCCGTTGCGATTCAGGTCAAACGCTTTCATCTTCGCTCGATCGTCAGCATCGCCCGCCAGAACAAGACCAAGGAGCAATAGATAGCCGAGTACGATCGTAAGGCCCATGACCACCAAGCGACACTCGTTCCTTTTTCGAATCTTGACGATGCCGTACGCGAATACTGGCAACGTATACCAGGCGAGCCCGAATATCATAATTGAAGTCTCTTGGTCACGGCGGATAACGATTGAAGTGTACACAATCGCATCTACGAGTGGCATGGATTACCACAAACTATTTTACGGAATTTTGTCGCCCTTCAGTTGCGGATGCGAACGCAATTGAATCTGCCGGTCGTAGTGGTCGTTGATGATACTGTTTAGAGTCCAAGAAGTTTGCGAATCAGGTAGAAGATTCGCTCTCGTTCTTCATCGGAAAGAGCGTTCCAGACTTCCAACATCTTGGTCAGCTCCTCATTATCCATAAGGCTTTTCGGTAAGTGAGTAGGTAAGCCACCATTTTCGTTTTCCGTAAGTTGTTGTCTCTCTCCTGTTTGAGAGTTTTCGTTATTGGATTCAAAATCCAGTGAGGTAACACTCGTGCGGGTTCGAGTCCCGCCTCCGGTACTATGATAGGAAAGGACTTACGACGATTGGTCGTAAGTCCTTTTTTTGTGCCAGTTCAAAATCCAACACAAATCCGACACTGTATTGCCTTTGTATTGGTCTTGTGCCTCTGGTCTCAGTTCCGTGATCAGCCAAGATATCCGTGTTCATTAAACACTGGATTTCACGGAATCAAAAAATGGCTTCTTTGCGTCGAGACCCAAAATCTGGAAACTTTTTCATTCGATTTCAATACGCTGGTCGCCCCTTTAATCGATCATTGAAGACCAAGGAAAATCGTGAAGCGCAGGCGATCCGTGGGCGGATAGCAGAAACACTCCTTTTGCTGGAGCGAGGTCGTCTCAAAATTCCCGAAGATGCTGACCCAGCAGTTTTCATTCTTTCGGATGGCAAACTCGATCACAAACCGATGAAGCCAAAAGTGGCAACGCTGATTGATCTCTTTCAAGTTTACAATGAAGAGATTCCAGATGGAGCAAAGGATTCCGAGACACTCAAGGGAGAGCAAATACATCACAAACACATTCTTCGACATCTTCGTGGATCAACTTCCATCAAGACTTTCTCAACATCGACGATGCCGTTTCGCAGGGTTCCTGTTCAAATCCAATGCGATCACTTAGCCAATGGTATTGGTGATTCTTGGTGACTTGTTCTTTGTAGTGCTCGAAGAGGCCGTCTCCTCCAACGATTTGTATGGCAGACATCTTCAGTCGATCAACTTAATGAGGACTTCGTTGCGGCGAAACGGGCCGGGAGTCCAAGGAGGATCGTAGCCAGCGAATTCGGCACGTTCGTTCGCGATGAGTCCTTGCTGTTTAATCCAGGTCCGTAGTTGCTGTTCGGCATCCGCGGAGGTCTGTGGATTGATGCGACCGGAAAACCGATAGGCGGCGAATCGTCCGGCAGAGCGATTACGAAGCGTCACTTGCTCTGACTTTGGAAGAGGGACTTTTTCTTCGGTAATTTTACTGGGGACCACAAAGGCCATATTTCCGATTCCAGAATCTTCGTTCATCTCCATAAAGACGGGAGTCGTCATCGCGATTGTCTGTTGATTTTCGTTGTTGCCTGAAATGTAAGAAAACAGTCTTCCAAAACTCCCATCATTTCCCTGCGTTTCCATTCGCATCGGTGTGGTGACCATCGTCAGTGTGGGATACTCGCGAATTTCAAAGGGAGGCTCTTGAGCAACGATCTGGTATTCCGCAGATTCGTACGCATTACGATTGGTGATCTTCCAGCCAGCGAAGGCGATGCCACTGACTGCCATGAAAATAAACAAGTAGATCATTCGTTTCCTGCTCACGTATCACTCCATGCAAACCGAGTTCATCAGGGCCTATAATCGTCCCGCACATATTTTAGATCGGCTGATCGAACTGACAAGTAATAAAAATGACTGACAGAATCGTGATTGCGCTGATGCCAAACGGACTGAACAAAAAACTCTGCGGAAACAAGCGAAAAGGATTGCGGGATGTTATAGTCGTACAGAATTGGCAGAGTGAATTCCTCTCGCCCTTCCTTCTAATTATTGGTCAGTGAATCACATGACACGCATCAATCGATATGTTCTTCTTGGATTGGTTTTTTTCTCGGTGTTAGAGACCCATTGGGTATTGGAGACTCATCATCTGAATGCTCAAACCCCTCATGATTTAGTAAGGAATACGTTCGTGGACTCTCGACTGAAGGCGATTTATGAGCGAGGTGAATTTCGCGGTCACAAACCACGAGTGGAATGGTTCTCCGATAGCACGGGATATGCAGTTTGGGAGCGTGATCCAAAAACAAACAGCTCAGTTCCAGTGGGTTACGATCTTCAGAGTGGCAATCGAGTCGAATTAACGTCACAGAAACTGAGAGAGTTTGACCACAAAAAACATCTTTCACCCGACGGCAATAATCTATGGGAATATCGAGAGGGGAATCTGTTTGTACGAAATTTGGAGAGCGGTCAACGTACTCAATTGACGAATCGACCGACAGATCGTGAGATCACTTATCGTGATCCGGTATGGAGCCCGGATGGTACACGCATTGTATTTATTGAATCTGATCAGACAGACGTTAGGCAACGGTCGGTGTTAGTGCCCAGCGATCCCTCCTATCCTGGAGTTCGGCATGATCGTTTTGCGCGAGTCGGCGAAAAAATTGAAACATTGCGTATTGGTCTTGTCGACTCAAATGGAAAAGACACACAATGGTTGCCTCTCGAAGTTCCAGAAGACGGTTTCTATTTAGGGCAGGTCAATTGGGCGGACAACTCCACACAGGTTCTCATCGAAAAGCTCAGCCGCTTTCGTGACACACGCGAGTTCTTCATTGTCCCCGTGGATGGTGGTCCAGCAAAGCGGATCTATGGCGAGACGAATTCTGCATGGGCCATCGCCAGTCAGGGTACAAACTTGGGATTAACGTGGATCCGAGACGGCCAGGAGTTCATTGTTGTTAGTGAAAAAGATGGCTGGCGACATGCTTTTCTCGTCTCACGTGACGGAGATGAATTAGCAATCCTCACGCCGGGTGAGTATGACATCATTGACAAGGCTGTCATGGACGAGGAAGGGGGATGGTATTACTTCTATGCCTCACCCGAGAATGGAACTCAAAAATATTTGTATCGAGTGAATCTAGATGGCTCGGGCGAGAAGGAATTGATCACGCCGACGGAACAGCCGGGAACACACGACTATCAATTCTCGCCAGATGCCAAGTGGGCATTTCATACTTATTCCAGTTTGGATCGTCCTCCCATCGTTGAGCTTGTCGAACTCTCGGGACATAAAACCGTTCGCGTTCTGGAAGACAATCAGAAACTTCGAGAGAAAATGAAGGGTTTGATATCGCAGCCCACGGAATTTTTCCAAATCGACATCGATGAAGGAATCTCCCTGGATGCCTGGATGTTGAAACCGAAAGATTTCGATGCCTCGAAGAAGTACCCTCTGTTCATTTATGTTTACGGAGAACCACATTTGCAGACGGTCTTGGATCGGTGGGGTGCAGCTCAGATCGACTTCCATCGTATCATTGCCGACTTGGGATATCTGGTCGTGTCCATCGATAATCGTGGGACTCCCTGCCCCAAAGGAGCGGCTTGGAGGCGTTCAATTTTTGGTCAACTTGGCCCTCTCTCCACAGAGGATCAAGCATTGGCATTGAAAGAGTTGGGACGAACTCGACCCTACGTGGATTTATCTCGAGTTGGAATCTGGGGCTGGAGTGGTGGCGGCTCCAATACATTGAATGCCATGTTTCGGAAGCCTGATCTCTATCAAGTCGGGATTGCCGTTGTGCCAAAACCGCAGCCACATTTATACAACGCCTGGTTTCAAGAAATTTATATGCGAACGCGGGAAGTGAATAACGATGGCTACGAAAAATCGGCACCCTTAAACTTCGCAGAGGGCCTGAAAGGAGATCTCATGATCATTACAGGTTCCGGGGAAACAAACACCCATATTCAGATTATCGAAGGACTCGTTGATCGATTGATCGAACTTGGTAAGTCATTCGATTACATGGTGTATCCAAATCGCGACCATGGACTTCGTGAAGGATCTGGAACCTTGGTCCATGTGAGGAAGCTGATCATTCGATACCTGCTGGAACATCTTCCGCCCGGTGAAAAATAGCAGGCTTGAGTTCTCCGATGACTTCGAATGATGCCCGTTTGCTCTCAATAACTGGCGGTTTTGGGACGCTCTACGCTTCTGAAACACATTCATATCGCTGAGATGCATGTGTTTTACGGGTAAATTCTACCAATGTGTTTGTCTGGCTACCCTCTCAGGAACGCCGCAATTGTCTCAATCTCCTATTCTGGTTTGGAGAGAACCGACTGATTCCTCTTGCGGCCATGCATTGTTTTTCCTAAAAAACGCTAACTATGGCCTCCTCCTGAATTTACTACGAGACAAAAGACTTTTCTGCCTCGTCATTCATCACATTTTTTTTCTCTTGTCGAGCAACTTATGTTATGGCTGGCCTCATATCCTCGGTCTGGAAGCACGTTTTTCCGAAACGTCTTAATGGAAGTCTATGGAATTGAGTCGAGTACATATCACGATGAAACCGACTACCCACTCGACGCTGACTTTCACAAATATCCAATCGTAAAGACTCATCTCCGCCCCTCTCAACTCCCACACAATTTGGGCGATGCTCCAGCGATTTATCTTGTCAGAGATGGTCGGGACTGTGCAGTTTCACTCGCCTGGTACAAGAAGCAATTGCTCGAACCAACATCCGATCTTCAAACAAACTTGATTGAAGCCACAAAGGCTTCTCACGGATCATATTTTGGTGGCTGGAGCGAGCATGTTCGTGAGTGGAAAACGAAAGCGGTGTTGATTATCAAGTTTGAGGAATTGATTGAAAAGCCGATTGAATGTCTGGAACGATTACGGCCCTGGATCGATTTACCCAAACCGTCTTATGACAAGCTACCGAAGTTCGATGACTTAAGATCGAAAGACTTTACCTACGGCAGTGGGTTAGAACATGGTTTCGATCAGCAAGATCGGAAACGATGGCGCGAAGGAAAATTTCGACGAGGAAAAGTGGGAGCTTGGCTCGATGAGATGCCCGAGAATATTCAGTTGGCCTATTATTCTCAACATGGATTGCAGTTGAAAGAGATGGGGTATTGGCAGCCAAACACGTCGTCTCGGGAATTCTCAATCTCTCAAACACCCCCTGTCGAGCCCTCTGCTGATATCTCAAGTAGCCTCACTACAAATGAGCGAAAGCCCTGTAAGAAACGAGTCCTCATTGATGCTTCAAAGCTCATGGGAAACCACCAAGATGGTATCGGAAGATACATCAAAGAGTTGCTGGCCGCCATTTTAGAGCTCACCGCGGATGATGACCAATGGCAATTCGATCTTTCGTTAGGGGGCTTTGGAATACTCTCCCTCAAAGAGTGCAAGGAAGAGATTTTGGAGAAAAGGCCACCGGAATCTTCTGAAGAGAGTTTTGTGCAATGCAACCGCATGCAGGATCGGATCATTCATGCCAGTGAGCGACGACGAGAAGCAAAAGCAGCAAATCAAGTACGAGCAATTCTCTCACGGTCGATTCGTTTATTTTGTCTGAAACTCATTTTTTCGGCCCACAAGAGAATTCAGAAGGTACGCAACCTGCTCGCGGGGCAGTCGACAAAATACGATATCATTCATCTGACCTTACCCAATAATTTCGAATTTTCTAAGCATTTCTCCGGCCATCTCATCACGACCGTTCATGATTTGTCCCATATTGCTTGTCCAGAACTGCAGGCTCCTGCCAACGTCAGAACATTACTGATGGGGCTCAATTATGTCGAAGAACGGCGATCTCAGTACATTGCGGTTTCTGAAGCGACGCGGCAAGCGATGGTTGACGAACTGGCGATTGACGGAGATCGGATCGAAACGATTCCCAATTCTGTCAGCCACGACTGGTGCAAACCCGTCGTGGAGCAAAAAACCATTGATGATGTCCGCAAAAGTCATTCGATTCCGAGTGGGCCGTATTTTTTCTCTGTGGGAACAATCGAGCCACGAAAAAACATTCATACTCTGATCGACGCTTTTAATCAATTGGTGGAAGAACACCCTGAACTCGACGTCAATCTGGTTCTCGCAGGGGCCGCCGGCTGGGAAAAGATGCCAATCATCGAACAGAAGGTGATGGAATCGCCACGAATTCATTACATCGGTTTTGTTGATGACAACGATTTGCCAACCTTGTACACAGCAGCCATCGCAACGTGCTACATCTCAAAATATGAAGGCTTCGGACTCCCCATTCTTGAGTCGATGGCTTGCGGCACACCTGCCCTTTACGGGAACAACTCTTCGATGCCAGAGGTTGCAGGTAATTCTGGAATTTCTGTTGATGCGGATGATGTCAGTGATGTGTCGCGAGGGTTGTATCAGTTCGCAAGTGATTCCAATTTGCGACACGAGTTGGCACAAAGAGCCATCAACCACTCACTCGAGGTGAACTGGAAAAAAGTTGCCGAGCTTTCCCTGAAGAACTACGAGAGAGTGATCGACCAATCCATAAACACTCCTGAAAGTTCAACCATATCGTTTCCGCGTTCTCAACCGGATATGTCAGAGGGAGAACGACGTGCGGCGTAAATCGAAAAAAATGAATCAAGGCAAACTGCCTCTTTGGTCTGCTTTTAAGTACGGCGTCTCCATCATACGGTCCGTGGCACCGAACCACGCAGTTGTGATGGGAATTTCTTCGATTGTCAGCGCACTTCTGGGAACATTAGCGGTGGTCCTGATGGGACTCATCGTCTCAGAAATAAGTGCGGCGCTCAACACCGGGGCAGCCGTTGGGACAACACTCACTCATTGGGTGTTTTGGGTGAGTGTGACCATTTTCGTAAGCACCATACTTGGTAGCCTTCGAAGGTATTCACGTCTACGAATGAATGACTCGTTGACACTCAAAATGCAGCGTGAAGTGTTATCACACGCATCAACTCTCGATCAAGCAGCCATTGAAAATCCGACGAACCAAGAGATCTTGGAAAGGGCGAACAAAGGCCCCGGCCAGACAATCCTGTCTCTCTTGGACGGCACCATCAAAACGATGTCTGGTGTAATCAAATTTGTTTCGCTGGGCGCTGTGATGATCTGGATCGAGCCGGTATGGACATTGGTACTGGCTGTCTCTGTCTGTCCAATGCTTTTCCTTTCATTTTGGCTTTCAAAAGTTCGTCACCAGCATCTCATCCTGAAAACATCTCAACGTCGATGGTCTCGATATTACGCAAAGCTTTTGACGCATCGAGATTGGAATCTTGCAACCACGATGTTGGGACTTAAAGATCTCATGTTATGTCGACATGATCAACAAATGGAAGAAATCGTTGAGGACAATCAAAGCGTTGCCAAACTTGAAGTCATTTGTAATCTGTTTGCTTCACTTGTGATGACGAGCGCATTAGCAGGAGCCATTTGGTTTGCGGTCCACCGAGCACTCGATGGAACATTAAAAGTTGGACAATTCGCAGCCTTCTGGGCGGCGGCATTTCAATTTTTTCGAGCAGCACGTGAAATTGGAAGTTCGTTATCCACCCTGCTCAAGTCGCGATATCACCTTCACGACTTGCAAGTTTTCTTTGAGCTCACACCCGAGATGCCACACTTCGGGACTTCGATACGTTCACTCAGTGGTCAAATTAAAGTCGATAATTTATCGTTCCGCTTTGCTCCTCATTTACCGGAAGTTCTGAAAAATGTGTCACTCTCAATTGAATCGGGGGAAATCGTTGCGTTAGTCGGACATAACGGTGCGGGTAAGAGCACATTGGCAAAATTACTCGCCGGACTCTATGCACCGACAGAAGGTGATATTCTCTTTGACGGACATTCAATCAGTTCGCTTTCGCTCACTCATTTACAGAAGCAAATCTCCTTCGTACACCAGCGTGTTCCACGGTTCGAATCGACTGTCGAGGAATTTATTGCTTTCGGCGACTGGGATCGATTGGAAAACAATCCTGAAGAAATTCGTAAAATTTCCCAGGAAGCTGGCCTCGAAGAGATGATCAACGCATTACCCAATCAGTATCAAACTCATCTCGGGCGAGTTTTGGGAGAGTGTGATCTCTCGGGCGGCCAATGGCAGAAAATGGTGCAAGCCCAAACGATGGCCGCCAACTCTCCCATCATTATTCTGGATGAACCGGCTGCCAGCTTAGATTTGATGTCCGAGAAAGCCATGCATGATCGAATCCGAAAACTGTTACACGGTCGAACCACGATTTTGATCTCCCACCGTTTTTCGACAGTACAAATGGCTGATCGAATCATCGTGTTACTAGATGGGCAGATCGCCGAGGAAGGGACTCATACAGAACTGATTAACCAACAAGGTGTCTATTCAACGATGGCCAACATTCATCAAGGATTTTTTGAGAATGTAGAAAGAGATAAATCAGATCCCACAAGATCGAAGGAGATAAATCGTGACTTCGAAGCCGCATAAATCGATGAATGTGGATCGACAATGCGTTGTTCATGTTGGTATGCCAAAAACAGGGACTAAGACATTGCAAAGGTGTCTGCTTTCCCGTCACGCACAAGTCGATTACCTCGGGACATATACTGGTAAAGGCACTCCGTTTCGACAATGTCGCGACTCGGAAATCGAAAGCCTGATGGCAGAATTGCTTTGGGATCACTCTGAAAGTCCTGATTGGGAATTATGCCACCGTATTGTCCGCGAATCGATTACTCCCATGAAAGACCAAGGCTTGGTGCCCGTCTGGTCGTGGGAATCGTTGATTGAAAACTCTCATCGCGTCCAACGGCTTCGCGCAGAGAATCTAAAAAAAGCATTGGGGAGTTGTCGCATCATTGTGACGGCACGTCATCCCTTCAAGCTTATCGAATCACTTTATCTGCAACTTCTTAAGCGAGATAATGTCGGTAGCCACGCAAAATATGGTTCTCCGATTCGTTATCAATCACTTGATGAATGGTTGACTGAAACGTGGGAGACCGAGGCATTACCCCCGAAAGTCCATCTGGAATACGCACAATCAATTCAGATGTTTGCCGAAGTATTTGGTCAAGAAAACGTGGGATTGTTTCTCTTTGAAGATCTCGTCAATACCCCCGAAGAATACTATCGTTCCATTTGTGAATTTACGGGAGTCGACGCCACGTCGGCTTGGCAACATGTTTCCGGCGAGAAACAAAATCAACGCTGGACGGTCGATCAAATCGAGAGATTAAAGTCGATCAGCGAGTCATTTGTAAAGAGCCTCAAGTTTCAATATTCATCACGGAATAATCGAAAAATGAAGCTTGGTATTCTTGAGAACAATATGTGGCCCTCCGACGACAAATCGGGGCCTGCTAAGGCAGTATTAAGTGACGCATGGCGATCAATAATTGCAGAGAAAACTGCGGAAGGGAATCGAGAACTTGCAAAAACGTGGCAAGTTCCGCTGCAAAAGTATGACTACCCAATGTAATCTTCCGTAAACAGATTGATCTCCAGTACAACCCTACACCAAGGTCAACAGGTTATGATCACGAAACCGGATTCTCAACAGTCCGTAACGATAAGCAATCGAACTGATCGGCCAGATTTTTGCCTCCACATCGGAATGCCGAAGACAGGGACTACAACTTTGCAGCATTGTTTGTTTTACGAACATTCGCAGGTGAACTACCTCGGTAAATTCAATCTCATAAGACCTGGAATACGTCCTCCGGCAACACAACTATTTTATAAATATGATGACAAGAATCCCTATCAACCAACAACTGATGAATCGAAAGCACTCTTAAAACTGGTGACCGAGGCGAGGAGAAAGGGACATATTTCCATACTCTCACGCGAAGGGCTGTGTGCTCTCCCCGAATTCCACCGAGAACGTGTTTCGACTTTCGTTCAAAAGACCTTTCTCGCGCCCCGAGTGTTACTCACGATCCGTGAACCATTATCATTTGTAGAATCACTTTATTTTCAACAGCTCAAAGGCTATCAGTTCGGCCGATATGCATCGATCCAGAAAACACTCGGTCTTCCTCCCCGCTATTTTGACTTTGATCAATGGTTTGATATTCAAACCACATTAAAAGTGAAGCAAAAGCCAACGGTTTTACTGAGGCAATTGAAATTTGGAGAAACCGCGTTGCACTATGCACGTGTTCTTGGAAAAGCGAATGTGAAAGTGATGTTGTTTGAACAACTTCAATCGAACTCCGATGATTTTTATCGAGAATTGTGTGATTTTATGAAGATTGATTTCGAAGAGGCCAACCAACTATCGAAAGATCGCATACGGAACTTTCGCTGGACTGAAGTTCCCCTCAATCGAATCAAACAGTATCAGCGGTCGTTTGCAATACGACGTTGGTACTTCCGCCAGCGGAGTAAAGAATGGCGTGAAAAAGCCTTAGGTATTAATAGCACATCGGAGAATTCTCAAAAAGCAAAAGCCAACATTTCTCCCGAGTTTAAAGAGAAAATCTTAGACCTCACACGTTCGCAATGCCAAATCATAGAATCTGAATTCAACATTCCTCTCAGGGATTATGGTTATACCGTGGACTAATTCCGAACCTCAAGTAATTCCTCCTCTTCCTCTTGGACGACGATCCTCGGCGTCAACAATACGAATGTTCGCACGCCCTGTTCGATTTTCTTGGTTTCGTGGAGTGCCATATACACTTAAGGGATACGAGATCTTTTAGACTGTAAGAGGAGTTTGATGGTAATCCCAACCCATTGTCATAATTAACGCGTTCCAAGCCTGCAATCAGCGCTTTACCCGATTCAGCAGAGAGAACAGCGAACAAATAGCGACCATTTGAAGAAACGCTCACTCGGTACTCATGGTGTCGAGTCAAATCATACTTACGGAGAATCTCGCCGGTTTTGATGTCCCAGAAGTGGAGACGGTCAGAAGATCGTCGGGGATCGCGTATTGGAATATCGTTGTCTTATTCTTCCTTACGACTCGTTCGACTTTCCTCTGTCGACGTGTCACCGAAGGCCACCGAGCGATCAGTGAGGAGTCAGACCAAAGGTGCAAGAAAAAACACGGTATTCCTTCAGCCGGGGAACGCAGTGTGATGCTGAAACACATTCACTGACAGAACTGCCCGGCTAAACAAGAATGGGGAGGCTCACGGAGAGAACACTGATCAGATTAAACAGGAGAAACCAACTAGTTTTTGCAAACGTGGCTAAATCCCTTGTCTCTTCGGTCGATTAGTCTCAATTTCTTGCCGAGATTGTCGGCAACGAGACTTTTCTGTACCCACAGAATTGTTCAAAGTGTAAGCAGCGCTGGATTATTATGAACATCCTATTTCGAAACGTGCTGACTATGCCAGAATTACGCAAAGATCCGATTGTGGGACGCTGGGTCATTATTGCCCCCGAACGAGCTCAACGCCCTTACGACTTCAAGGACGAAGAAGAACTGTCGCTTGATGCCTACGATCCGTTTCTGGAAGGAAACGAAGAAGCAACCCCGAACGAGATCATCGCCTATCGGACGGCAGGCACCGAAGCCGATCAACCCGGCTGGCGTGTGCGCGTAGTGCCGAACAAGTTCCCGGCTCTCCAGGTCGAAGGAGAACTGATGAAGCGTGGAGAGGGAATGTTCGACATGATGCAGGGTATCGGCGCACATGAAGTGATCATTGAATGTCCGCAGATGGAAACGAACATGTCACGACTGCCGGTGGATAATGTTCGAGAGGTTTTGTGGATCTATCGAGATCGTCTGGTGGACCTGAAGAAAGATTCCCGATTTGCACATGGACTCATTTTCAAAAATAAAGGACTCCTTGCCGGAGCCTCGTTGCCTCATTCGCATTCACAATTGATCGTGACCCCGGTGGTACCGATCTATGTTCAGGAAGAAATCAAAGGAGCGCAAGAGTTCTTCAACTACCGTGGACGGAATATTTTTGACGACCTGATTCAACAGGAAATCGCGACCGGTTCACGAGTGGTCCTCGACACTCCTCGATTTCTCGTGGTGTGTCCGTATGCCAGTCGCTTCCCCTTTGAAACCTGGATCATTCCCAAGAGGTCGTGTAGTCATTACGAAAATATTCAGCGTCAGGAGATTCAGGAACTGGGTGAAGTGCTCAAAAATCTCTTGCTGAAACTGGAAATTGCACTCGACGATCCTCCGTTCAATTATGTCATCCACTCTGCCCCCTTCGATCAAAAAGAATTGTCGCATTACTCCTGGCATATTGAAATTTTCCCTCGGCTGACACGAACGGCTGGTTTTGAGTGGGGAAGCGGATTTTATATCAACCCGGTCCCTCCCGAGGAAGCCGCCAGTTTTCTGAGGAAAATCGAAATCCCGGCTGAAGAATAAGGCGTATAGTTCCCCTATCTTGCCATGTCGGTCAGATGCCTGCGCGGTTTGTGGATCCCGAACGAACTCTTCCATATTCCGCTTGGCATGCCAGCGAGAATGAGGTTTGATAGAGGGTAAACACACCAGCGGTGTGTCGAGAGTCCTTGGTGAAGTCCCTTAAGGATGAGAAACTATGAGTCGACGCGTACGGCTTGCGCTAGTCTTGCATAACCATCAGCCGGTCGGAAATTTTGATCATGTCTTCGAAGATGCGTACCAAACGGCCTATCGGCCGTTTTTGGATGCGTTGATCGCTCATCCACATATCCGTTGCGTGCTGCACAACTCGGGAAGCTTGTTGGAATGGCTGGTGAAACGTCATCCCGAATATATTGACGACGTGAAGCAACTGATTCGAGAAGAACGAATCGAACTCTTGGGGGGGCCGTTTTACGAACCCATCCTTGGCGGTATCCCCAAACGAGATCGACACGGGCAAATTACCGCCTATACCCGCTATCTCGAAAATGTTTTCGAAACCGACATTCGTGGGATGTGGATGCCTGAACGAGTTTGGGAACAAGGCTTCGCCAGCGACCTTGCCAACGCAGGGATGGAATACACGCTTCTAGATGACTTTCACTTCCGCAACGCGGGGTACTCCGTCGATGATTTACACGGATACTATTTAACAGAGGACGAAGGCCGATTATTGCGTGTGTTCCCGGACAACGAAAAATTGCGGTATCTGATTCCGTTTTCAAATCCTTACGACATCGTCCACGAGTTACGAAACATTGCCGAAAAAGTGAAGAACCCGGTGGTCGTGTTTGGTGATGATAGTGAGAAGTTCGGATCCTGGCCGGAAACCTTCAAGCATGTTTATGAAGATGGCTGGTTGGAGAGATTCTTCGCGATACTCAAAGAAAATGACGAGTGGATCGAACTGGTGACTCTGGGGGAAGTCGTCGACCGAGACGCGGCCACCGGACGCTGTTATCTTCCTGATTGTGCCTATCGTGAGATGACCGAATGGGTACTTCCGACCGAAAAACAACTCTCATATCAATCCGTCGTCAATGAGCATTCCGTTCGGGATGACTGGTCCAAAATTCAACAGTTTATGAGAGGTGGCTTCTGGCGAAACTTCCGTACAAAATACTCAGAAGCGAACGAAATGTACGCTCGCATGCAGGAAATTAGCGAGCATGTCGAAAACTTTCGCATGTCGCCTGCAGTTCGAGAAAATCCACAAATGCTGGCCGACGCCCGTGCGGAACTCTATCGGGGACAATGCAATTGTGCGTACTGGCACGGCGCATTTGGAGGACTCTACCTACCTCACCTGAGAAATGCCGTCTACAAAAATCTCATCAAATCAGAAAACGCATTACTCGCCGGAGAAGGCTTGGAAGGGCGTTGGACGCGGGTCGAGTTTGATGATTACGACCTCGACGATGAGGAAGAAATCAAACTTTCCAGTGACAGCCTCGCCGCTTACATTAAACCTTCACGCGGTGGCGTGATGTACGAACTCGATCTCCGCAAGATTCAGCACAATCTGTTGGCGACTCTCAATCGACGCCCGGAGCCTTATCACGAAAAAGTGAAACAAGCAGCCGCCGCAAGGAATCAATCCGAAGGAAGCATCGAAGATCTCAATTCGATGGTGAAGTTCAAGCAACCCGATCTGGACAAACAACTCAATTATGACACGTGGCCTCGGAAGTCACTCGTCGATCATTTGTTGTTGCCAGGGGCCAGCTTCGATCAACTTCTTGATGGCCGCGCGCGAATTGCCAACCTTCATCAGAAACAATTCGATTTCGTCACTGACCGAGACGAGAACGAAGTGCGCGCGGAAATGATCACTCGGATCAATTGGATGGGCCGACCTGTTTCTTTCACGAAGTCTCTCAAAATTACCAATGAAGATTCTGGGACTTTGCATATTTCCTATGCGTTTGACAATCTGCCACCCAATGAAACGATCCACTTCGGCATTGAATTTAACTTTGCAGGCATCGCCGCAGATTCCGAAGATCGCTACTTCTACGACAGTAATGGTCGTCAATTCGGTCCGATTAATTCGCGACTGGATTGGAGTGATGTACCTCGAATCGGACTGGTCGATGAATGGCTGGGGGTCGATGCCTCACTTGAGTTTTCAAAACCTGCTGGAATTTGGTCGATCCCAATTCAGACAGTCAGTCAGTCTGAGGGGGGGTATGAATTGGTTTATCAAAGTTGCTCAATGCTGACTCACTGGGAATTCCCGGTCTCAGAGGATGGCCGTTGGGAAGTGGAAATCGCTCTGTCGATTGATACATCGATGGCACAGGCCAAGCATTTAGCAGAAACAGGAGCCGCATCCACGCCTCGATAAACGAATCTTTCCTCTCGGAATCTTCATGATCCCGATAAACAGTGAAAGATTGCCAGATCTGTGTGAAATCCAGTGCTCGTTGATTCTGTTTTTGCAGCAGGATTGCTACACTTTTCGGATTCCAACAATCGGTCCCAGTCTTTCAACGGATACCGAAAGACGACTGCTCCGTCCGATTGCCACCTTCGATTATTGAGCTTTCCACCCCATGCAACGTCCAGATTTACGTAACATTGCCATTATTGCCCACGTTGACCACGGCAAAACATCCCTGGTTGACTGTCTGCTCAAGCAGAGCGGCCAGTTTCGAGAGTCGCAACTGACACAGGATTGCATCCTCGACTCGAACGACCTGGAACGCGAACGAGGCATCACTATTCTGGCCAAGAATATTGCCTTGGCTTGGAACGATGTTCGCATCAACATTATCGATACACCCGGTCACGCGGATTTCGGCGGAGAAGTCGAACGAGTGCTGCAAATGGCAGATGCCGCGCTCATTCTCATCGATGCGTTTGAAGGACCAAAACCACAAACCCGATTTGTGGTGCAAAAGGCTCTCGAAGTCGGCCTCAAACTCATTGTGATCGTCAACAAAATTGACAGGCCCGATGCCCGTGCCGAAGAAGCGCTCAGCGAAGCGTTTGATCTGTTTGTCGAATTGGGTGCCGATGACGAAACGCTCGACTTCCCTTACATTTTCACGTCGGCTCGTGATGGTTACGCAACAGACGACCCCACTATTTTGGAAGGGGATTTTCGACCACTGCTCGATATGATTGTGAAAGAAGTTCCTTCACCCGATGTGGAACCGGACCAACCATTGCAGATGATGGTCACATCACTTGAGTGGTCTGAATATGTGGGGCGAATTGCCACAGGACGCATTAACTCTGGGTCGGTCAAACAAGGCGACCCGGTCTTGTTGATGAAAGAAAACGACGAAAACATCAAATGTAAGATCGAGAAACTCTATCTGTTTGACAAGCTCGGAAAGGTCGAAGCGACCGAAGCCAGAGCGGGCGACATTGTTGCGTTGGTGGGACTCGATACACCTGAAATTGGCGATACCGTCGCGCATGTGGAAAAACCAGTCGCGCTCAAACGGATCAAAGTTGACGAACCCACATTGTCGATGGTCTTTACGGTCTCCAACTCGCCTCTTGCCGGGCAGAGCGGTAAGTTTCTCACCAGTCGCCACCTGAGAGCCCGCTTGATGCGAGAGTTGGAATCGAATGTCGCCTTACGAGTCACTGAACGGGATGAAAAAGAGAGTTTCAATGTTGCCGGTCGAGGGATTTTGCACTTATCGATTCTGATCGAACAAATGCGTCGCGAGGGTTATGAATTTTGTGTCGGTAAGCCGGAAGTCATCCGCAAGAAAAGCGAAGACGGGCAATGGCAGGAGCCGTTTGAACTTCTGCATGTCGATGTCCCCAGTAATGAAGTCGGTCCGGTCATGGAAATTGTCGGCGCTCGTCGCGGACAGATCGAAGAAATGACTGCCGGAGAAGGAAATCTCACACATTTGAAATTTCTGATCCCCGCTCGCGGCCTCATCGGTTTGAGAACTCGATTGCTGAATGCCACACGCGGAGAAGCCGTCATCCACCATCAATTTGATAGTTATCAATCGATGGAAGGCGATGTTCCATCTCGCGCCAACGGCGTGCTGATCTCGCAGGAACGAGGCAAGGCGGTTGGCTATGCCCTGTGGAAGCTTCAAGACCGTGCCGATATGTTTGTGAAGCCGGGGGACGATTTGTATGTCGGCATGATCGTGGGTGAAAACTCTCGCGATAATGATATGACCGTCAATCCGATCCGCGAGAAGAAGCTGACGAATGTCCGGTCGTCTGGAGCCGATGACAACATCATGCTCAAACCGCCGAGAGACATGTCACTCGAAGCCTGTTTAGAATACATCGAGAGCGACGAATACGTGGAAATCACTCCTGCAGTGATTCGGCTGCGTAAAATCTATCTCACCGAACAGGACCGTAAGCGTCAACATCGCGGCGGATGATGACCACCGACTTCAGTTCGCATTCGGAGTCAGCTTGAGATCGGGGAACAGGCTGTTTGCTTTTTCGCGATACTCTGTCGCTGCGTCACTTTGGCCGAGCGATTCCAGCTCGTCTGCTTTGCGTAAGAAAGCCTCGGCGACCGTGGGATCAAGACGCTTGGCTGCGTGAAAGTCTTTCAAAGCCTGGTCGATTTTATCCAGTTTCAGGAATGCTTCCCCTCGCAGAGAGTAGATCGGTTGAGCTGCATTTAGCGAAAGAGCACGCGAGCAATCATCAATGACGAGATTGTATTCTTCGAGTTCAAAGCGAGCTTTCGCCCGGCCGTACCACGCTTGAGGCAGGTTTTTATTGAGTTGTACGGCACGATCAAAGTCCAACAAGGCGGCTTTGTGTTGTCCCTCGCGAAATGCCAACTCTGCGCGGGCCAGATATCCGATCGCGTTCGCAGGCTGACGAGCAATCTGCTGGTTCACGAGAGATCGCTGCTGAAGTTGTTTCCATTGGTTGGCGTCATTCAGCGCTTCGATGCTCATTCCGAGTTTGAGATACGCCATTCGTCGATGCTCGAAGTATTTGGGATTCTTCGGTTCGAGCATGATACATTTTGTGAAATTGGCGACTGCCGATTCAAAGTCTTCTTTTTCATAATCAATCAAGCCCAAATTATTATGTGCGTTGACGGCATCGGGATTGATTTTCAAAGCGGCATTGTAATCGGCAAGTGCTTTGTCGAACTGTTTGAGTTGATAGGCGGCAAAGCCTCGGTTGATAAGAGCATCAACATAGTCGGGTTTGATTTTGATCGCTTTCGAGAGAGTTTTGCGTGCCTTAGTGAGTTCACCCGATGTGATTTGGATGAGCCCTAAATGATTCCATGCCGCAACAAATTGTGGATCAATTTCGACAGCTTGTTCAATATGTTTTTGAGCAGCAGCAATTTCCCCGACCGAAAACAGGTAAAATCCAACCTCATCCTGCAACTGTGCATTTTTCGGATCGAGCCTAACCGCTTGGGTGTAATCGGTCATGGCCGATGAAGATTGGCCAGTCTTCTGATGCAAAATGGCGCGGATACGATGCAAAGATGAGTTCTCAGGATGATTCACCATGGCTCGCGAGATTACATCCATCGCCTGACCGAAGTTTCCAACTTTCAGTAGATCGTTGGTTCGGTCAATGACCGTTTGCAGTTCGCCATGTTGTTTTGATGTGGATTTGTCGCCCGCCGCCACGGACTCTGCCGCCTTTTTTTGGTCTTCAGCATCCGTTGTTACTGAGCCATCACTCGAGCCACAACCCGAGTTGAGCAGACAAGTTGCAGTCAAAATTAATAGGTAACGCCACATGGCGGTCAGTCTCCCGAAAGTCCCAAAAAGAGTTATCTTTAAGGTGGGCTTGTAGTTCCGTCAGAAAAATGTGTCAATCCCGAACCGGCAAGATGTGCCGGTTTCTCAGGCCGCCGACAATCGTCATTTGACTCTCCAACGGCTACAATGAATCAGACGTAACAATCGTGTCACTCACCTCTTACGAGCAGAAATACCGTGGAATTACCCCGCAACCCAACTCGCGCTGTCCGCATTGGCTCCCTCACAATTGGAGACGGAAATCCGATTGCCGTCCAATCGATGACCGCCACCAAAACGACCGACATCGATAAAACGGTCTCACAAATTCACCAACTCGAAGAAGCAGGGGCGGATATCCTTCGCGTGGCTGTGGACAGTAACCGCGAAGCGGAAGCATTGATTGAGATTCGCAAGCAGACCTCTGCCAACCTGAGCATCGACCTGCAAGAGAACTATCGCTTGGCAGAAGTGGTTGCTCCACATGTTCAAAAATTACGGTATAACCCCGGACATCTCTATCATCACGAACGAGATAAACCGTGGCAGGAAAAAGTCGCTTACATCGCCTCAGTGGCAGCAGACAATGACTGTGCGATGCGTGTTGGCGTGAACTGTGGCTCTGTCGATCCCGCCAAAAAAGACAAGTACGATCCTGCCGACTCGATCTCACCCATGCTGGAAAGTGCGCTCGATCATTGTGAGTATTTGGATTCGATTGATTTCACACGCTATTGCGTGTCATTGAAAGATTCTGAGCCTGAGAAAGTCATCGAGGTCAACACTCGGTTTGCCGAGCAACGTCCAGAAGTTCCGTTACACCTGGGAGTGACCGAAGCTGGCATGCCTCCCGATGGAGTGATCAAAACACGCATTGCATTTGAGCAACTGATTAGCAAAGGAATCGGAGACACCATTCGTGTCTCACTCACAGTCTCCAATGATCGTAAGTACGAAGAGATTGAAGCGGGACGTTCTATCCTCGACGACATCGCCAACGGTCGAGTTCGTTCGTTTGTCGATTTCGGCCTCAAGGGACTAAACATCATCAGTTGTCCAAGTTGTTCTCGGGTCGAAAATGAAGCCTTTGTCGAATTGGCAGAAGACGTTCGCGATATGACCGAGTACGCAAAAGAACACAAGATTACGATTGCCGTGATGGGTTGCCGAGTGAACGGCCCCGGTGAAACCGACGACGCAGACTTAGGATTGTGGTGTGCACCTAACTTCGTGAATTTGAAAAAAGGCGAAGAAGAACTGGGCGCCTATCCGTACGACGAAATTCTGGGAAAACTGAAAGCGGAACTGGATGCGTTGATCGAACAGCGCTCTTCTGAAAAAGTTTAGTCTTTGGCTAGGCCACTTTAGAGCTGTAGAACTCTGTCGAAAACCCGAACGGCCTGTAACTCAGCATTTTTGGCTTCCAAGGGCCGTGCCTGACATCATACTGAATTCCTCTCCAGACTTCGAATCGGATAAATGCGGAAGCAATTGCGGTCACTGGCAAGAGGTACATCAAAGTCGATACCGTGCTCGAAATCGACATTTTCCAGTCCCAGCGTTGATCCAATTCAGGATGACAGTGTGTACGAATTCCACGTTCATGCCACATCCAAATTGACGCCATAAAGAATAAATGGAACAGCCATCCGCCGCCCAGAATCGCAGCGACCGAGAAATTTTTCAAGAACACGCAACCGATGGCTGCAATCAATAGCGACCATTGTGTAACTGACGAGATCACAATAATGCTGGTTAAAATTGCCCAAAACGCCTCTTGCCGAGTATTAAACATCTGCCGACGCACGAATCGAAAATAGTTATGCCAGCTTACTGTGCTTTCGTCGATCAGTGAAACTTCAGGGACAAAACGGACTGTACGCTTCTCGGCTTTGAGAGCTTTCCCGAACACGGCATCCTCAGTAAAGGCTTCTGACCAGCGTTCCAAAATTTTGTGTCGAGTCATGAAATCCCGACACATCGCCATGCTTCCTCCCCATGGAATGTTGGAAACTTCCATGGCGACCACAGCCCCTCCGTTCCACATCGCTCGGGAATAACTTGCACTGTTTCCACGCACTGCTTGGTACCATCGTTGACCTGATGTCACCAGAGCCCCTTCATTGGTAAGCGGAGATACCAGTAAACGTAACCAGTTTTTCTCTGGGACAACATCACTATCCACGAAAGCCAAATATTTCACATCGTTCTCAAGCGATTCATAGGCCTGTAATAATGAGCTACATTTAAGAGTGCAGGTATGAAGAGGATCCTGCATGACATGAATTTTCAGTCGTTTGGTTTGGTCCAACGACAAGATATCGCGTGCCAACATCCACCCGGGATCAAATTCAGAATCAACGACTATGTGAACTTCGAAATCTGGATAATCCTGACTCAACAAGGCATTAAGAGTATTGCCCAAACTCGGCTCTCCTCCGCGAACCGACAATAGGATTGCAGCTTTGGGGAGTTCTTCGTTATTGGCCAGAACTGTGGAAGTTCTGATGAGTTTGAGGTATTTCCTGATCGCCATCCATTGGGATGTCATTTTTATCGTCAGGAAGACAAAGCAAAAAATAAAAAATGGATGGATCATGTCGCGAGCTTTCGTTTCAGTCGAAAATGCTGCGGAGGATACGCGACATTCAGTGGCCGATTATTGCTTCCTCAAAAAATCAATTCAACGATATCCCTAAAATTAAGATTCGAGCGCAATAATTCCGTCTCGATATTATTGAAAAGGGATTCCTATATACTCCAATCTGAATAATCCGAATCTTTAGAACATCAACTCACACAAAATCTTTGAGTAGAAGCCCCACAAAGTAGGCGAGTCCTGCGGCCAGGCCGCCGACAAAGAGAGTCTCGAATCCGGCGATATACCATTTCTCGTCAACAAAACGAGACTTGAAGGCCCCCACAGCGAAAAATGCAACTCCGGTCATCATTGTGCTCACCAAATAGAGAGACGGTATTTCAAAAATCTCCGCCGCGTCGAGAATGAAGACGCACAAGGGGACCGCCCCCACAACCACGAATGCGATGAAGGTCGTGAGTGCGGCTTTCCAGGCCGGTGGACTCTCCAAAGAAAGACCGAGTTCTTCTCGCATCATCATGTCGACCCATTGATGACGGTCGGAAGTAATAATCTCGACGGCTCGATCCAAGTCGTCTCCGGCGAAACCTTTTTGAGAGACAATTTGTCGAATCTCTTCGCGCTCTCCTTCAGGATAGAGTTCGATGTGCTCCTCCTCGATTCGTCGAGCTTTTTCTCGCAACTGATTCTCGGCTCTTGTTCCCAGATAATTACTGGCCGCCATACTGAATCCATCGCCAATCAGATTCGCAATGCCCAAAACAATCACGACACCCGAAGAGAGCCCGGCTCCCGCGACTCCCGAGACAATTGCAAATGTTGTCACCGCTCCATCAATGGCACCGTAGACAAAGTCTTTCAGATAGCTGTGTCGAGGACCGTCTTCCAGCCGAGCGCGAATTGCATCCGGCGTATGGTCGTCCCGAAGCTTTTTGAGGAAATTGTCTGAGGGTTCTGTTGATGACGTATTCATGTGTCTCTACGGGATCAAGAAACGAGTCGGGATCTCATAGTAGGCATTCGATACCCGAGTTTGCTATACTGAAACGTCCACAATTTCTGACTCACAAGCACTCATAATCGTGTTCTGGTCAGATGACACACACAACATTCAGAGTATTTCAATTCAGGAGTATCTTTCATGCTTCGTATGTTCATTGCAGTATCTTCACTGCTGCTGGCCTTCTTAATACAACCTGCATTTTTGCAAGCCAAGAAGCCGTCCAGCCAGCCGAATGTCGTCCTGATCATTTCCGATGATCAAGCCTGGAACGATTACAGTTTTATGGGGCATGAGCAGATCGAGACGCCGCGACTCGATCAACTCGCCAAAGAGTCACTCACATTCACTCGTGGGTACGTTCCCGACAGCTTGTGTCGTCCCTCACTGGCGACGATTGTCACGGGACTCTATCCGCATCAACACGGCATCGTCGGGAATGATCCACCACCACCGTCTGATCTGGCCGATCTTCCCAAAGGAAAACAACGCCAAGATCCTCGCTACCTCCAACAGCGTATCGATTACCTCAAACACATCGATGATGATCCACGTCTGGCTGCAATTCTGAAAACGCACGGATACGTCAGCCATCAATCAGGAAAATGGTGGGAAGGACACTTCTCTCGCGGTGGATTTACGCACGGAATGACTCATGGAGATCGCACCAAAGGTGGTCGACATGGAGATCAGGGACTCGATATTGGCCGTAAGGGAATGAAACCGGTTTTTAATTTCATCGATGATGCCGTGGAAGAAGAGAAGCCTTTCTTTGTCTACTATGCTCCATTCCTGCCACATACTCCCCATAACCCACCGAAACGCTTGCTCGATAAGTACAAGAAAAAGACGCCTCATCTTCCCGTCGCAAAATACTGGGCCATGTGCGAATGGTTCGATGAAACTTGTGGGCAATTACTCGATCATCTCGATCAAAAGAAAGTTTCCGAGAACACGGTCGTTCTCTATGTAACGGATAATGGCTGGATCAATCTTGAAGATCGATCGGCCTATGCTCCGCGCTCAAAGCGATCCCAATATGATGGTGGAACGCGCACTCCCATTATGGTTCGCTGGCCAGCTAAGATCACTCCCAAAATGGACAAAGAAAATCTGGCAAGCTCAATTGATCTTGTACCGACAGTGCTCTCAGCTTTGGGGCTTGAGAAGGAAATCACACCTGAGATGGACGGCATCAATTTGTTGGATGCCAACGCCGTCGCCTCGCGTAAGGCTATCTTTGGTGAGATCCTTGAGCATGACATCCAACATATGACCGATCCGGTTCCCAGCTTGATGTATCGCTGGGTGATCGATGGTGATTACAAACTGATTCTGCCGTTCTCAGAGCGACTTCCCAATGCAAAAACGGAATTGTTCAATCTGAAAAAAGACCCGTTCGAGAAGAACGATCTCTCTACAGAAATGCCGGGCCGTGTGGAAGAACTGACAGCCAAGATTGAAGCTTGGTGGCCCATTACGACGACGACTTCATTTCAGGCTCCCGCTCGCCTTTCCGGTGACGGACTCTCGGCAGGTGATGCCAAGCCACATTGGATTTGGACATCGAAGTCAGCCAGTAATGGAGAAGAGGCCTATTTTCGCAAGGAGTTTTCCCTCAAAGGTCGAATAACGACCGGGAATTTGTATGTGACCGGCGATGATGAGTGTCGGGTATTTCTCAATGGGAAACAGGTTTGTGAGTCAATTGGCTGGGATCAGGTGACCTATCATGACCTCTCTGATGATTTGAAACCCGGACGCAACGTCATTGCTGTTCGAGGAAAAAACGGGACGAGTGCTGCCGGCGTTCTGTTGAAGCTCGATCTTGAAACTGGGAGTCAGGGTCAAAAAACATTGGTCTCTGACGAAAGCTGGAAAGTCGCCAACCAATCATCCAAAAACTGGAACGCCCCGAACTATCAAGATGCCGAATGGAAGCATGCCGTTTCGTTAGGACTGATCGGTATTGGTCCCTGGACCTCAGTGAATTCTGAGACGTTGGTGAATGTTGTCAAGTTGCGGGAACCGACCGCAACGCCGATTGAGAACATGATTATCAAAAAGGGATTCAATGTTGAATTGCTTTACACTGTCCCGAAAGAAGAGCAAGGATCGTGGGTCAATATGTGTACCGACCCCAAAGGACGACTGATCGTTTCTGATCAATACGGCAAGCTTTACCGAGTCACTCTGCCCCATCTGTCGAAGTCGGTCAAAGAACTTTTGATTGAACCGATCAATGTCGATATTGGAGAAGCACAAGGCTTACTTTGGGCCTTCGACAGTTTGTATGTCATGGTCAACACGGGTGGGAAATTCAAAAGTGGTTTGTATCGAGTCACGGATTCCGACAAGGACGATCAACTCGACAAGGTTGAAATGCTGCGTGAGTTAAACGGACGCGGCGAACACGGGCCTCATGCCATCGTGAAAACGCCGGATGGAGAAGGACTTTACGTCGTTTGTGGAAATGGAACCAAAATCACCAACTATGATTCGACTCGCGTTCCACCACTTTGGAATGAAGATCAATTGCTGGATCGAGTGATCGGCCGCTTTATGGTCGGCGTTCCGGCTCCCGGTGGATGGGTGGCTCGCATCGATCCCGAAGGAAAAAACTGGGAACTGATGACGACCGGATTCCGCAACGAATTCGATGCAGCCGTCAATATGTTCGGCGATCTGTTCACCTACGATGCCGACATGGAATGGGACTTGAACACTCCTTGGTATCGCCCAACCCGAATTTCTCAAGTGGTGAGTGGCGGAGAGTTTGGCTGGCGAAGTAGCGGTGCGAAGTTCCCCGAATATTATGCGGACTCCGTCCCACCGACGATTAATATTGGTCCCGGATCTCCTACAGGTGTCACGTTTGGTTATGGCGTCAAGTTTCCTCAGAAATACCAGAAAGCATACTACGCGGCTGACTGGAGTTATGGGATTCTTTACGCAGTCCACATGGAACCAGATGGTGCGTCTTATAAAGCGACACAAGAAAAGTTCATTACCGGTTCACCGCTGCCATTAACTGATGTCATCATCCATCCTGGGGATGGAGCGATGTACTTTACAATCGGCGGTCGGCGCGTGCAGTCGGGGCTTTATCGGGTGACCTACTCAGGGAACGAATCGACTGAAGCGATCCCCCCCATGAATATCAAAAACATTCCCGAAGCTCATGCAACTCGAAAAATGCTGGAAAGTTTTCACGGCCATGAAGACGCAAAAGCCGTCGAAACCGCGTGGCCATACCTCGGGAGTGAAGATCGATTCTTGCGATACGCGGCGCGTGTGGCGATTGAGTTTCAACCCGTAGACTCGTGGACCAAGAAAGCTCTGTCTGAAACAGGTCCACAAGCATCGATGACTGCATTGATTGCTTACTGTCGTGCTAACGGGCAATCACCGGCCATTCCAGAACTCGGCAAGAACGAGCCAATGCCGCCACGTCCAGAGTTATTGCCGGGCGTACTGGAAGCATTAGAGCGGATCGAGTGGTCGTCTCTCGATTACCAACAGAAATTGGAGTTGCTGAGAACCTATACGCTCGCCTTTACTCGACTCGGGCCTCCCGATGTCCCCGGTCGTGCCGCCTTGAGTAAGAAATTTAATGCCTATCTCCCCGTGAATGGAACAGAGCTTCGTATCGAACTTTTACAATTACTCGTTTATCTGGAAGCAGAGGATGCTGCTTCGGCTGGAGTGGCTATGCTGAACTCGGCTCCCACTCAAGAAGAACAAATTGCATATGCCAAATCCCTTCGGCATCTCAAAACGGGTTGGACTCCTGAATTACGAGAACAATTTCTTGGTTGGTTTGCCAAAGCTCAAGGATTTGGTGGAGGAGCCAGCTTCGGCATCTTTGTGAACAACATCAAAAAGGACGCCGTTGCCAAACTCTCAACAGAACAAATGAAACAGTTTGAAAAGGTTCTGAACGCGGCACCTCCCAAGAATGTGAATCCATTTGCGGAAGAAAATCGTCCCGTGGTCAAACAATGGACCATGGACCATTTAGCACCGCTTGTTCCCGGTCAACTAAAAGAACGCGACTTTGATCGTGGTCGGCGAATGTTTGGTGCTGCGAACTGTTACGCCTGCCATCGCTTCAATAATGAAGGAGGTGCTGTCGGTCCCGATCTCTCAGGTCTGGGAGGACGGTTCAGCCCTCGAGACATGCTTGAATCGCTGCTCGATCCGAATAAAGAAATCAGCGATCAATATGCGGCAACCCAGTTTATCATGACAGATGGAAAAGTGATTATCGGACGCATCGCCAATCTTGCCGGCGACGATTTCCGCGTCATTACCAACATGTTGGATCCCGGTAAAATGACCAACGTGGATCGTAAGAAGATCGAAGAGATGTTTCCGTCGAAATCCTCGATGATGCCGGCAGGATTATTGAACACACTCAACGAAGACGAGATTCTCGATCTTCTCGCCTATCTTCTCTCCCGAGGCGATCCAGAGCATCCGTACTTCAAGAAATAAAAGTGGAAGCATCACGAGATTTCATGACTCCCTTTCGGACGATACGTTCGATAGGGAGTTTTTTTCTGCGCGCTCTAATCTTCAAGTTTGGGAAGTTCATAGAGTCGGTAATGCTCGTTCCGATGGATTGGTTCTCGTTCGAATGGCCCCATGCGACTGACCAGCAAATGTGTCGCCTGGGTGAATTGGACCAGTTCGAGTAACTCGTCTTCCGAGAATAGGTTGTCATTCTCAAATGACTCCGATGCCCAGTCTTTGTAAACGCTCAGACGCCGATCCCATTCCAGAATCCCGGCCGCATCCTGTGGGCAATCCTTGAAAGTCACATACGCTGCACGCGAAGAATACCAACGAAACGTCACCGAACTTCGAGGAGCCAGCACAATCGCGTCATTCGAGACGTTGTCCTCGATCCATTGGCAGATATCAATCCACGATTCTGTTTTCGAGGCGGAGTAACCGTCGACATTCCGACTCGGAAGTATCAGCAGTAACGCTGTTGCCGCGGCTATCAGGCCGGACAATTTCAGAGAGACACTTCGCCATCGAACAATCTGTCCTTCTCTTTGAGCCAAATTGATCATTAACAGGCTGACAGCGAGTGGCAGTACAACATCGGCCAGTCGAAAGGGATAAAACTTCATCAGTTTCACAAGCAACTGGTTCACCGCAGGGCTTCCGACGTAATGATTTCCCCACCCAACCGCGAGACCGCCCAAGGCAACTAATAAACTTCCCAGAACAATCCGCTGCCATAACTGTTGATTCACTGTCATTTCTGAGTGTTGGCTCTGCTTGCGAAGAGAGCCTTCACGGTAAACGAGAATGCCCCACAGAAGTAGCAGACCTCCATAAACCCAATAGGCTTGAGTTGGGAACTGCACGGGGTTCAAGTGATGCCCCAGACGACGAAACACCTGTAACTGGTCAGCGAAATCAGCCCGCTTGATGGGTGACATGAGTGTTGTCAGAGCCGGTATCAATCCCGGCAGACTACAAACCAGTGTCAAAACGAAACAAAGGCCGAACTTCTTTGCGGACAAATTGAGAGCATCACTTCCGTTCTGCCACACGAAAAAACCCGTCCCCAAGCATGTCGAGATCAGTCCCCAACCTGCCACTACGGGATGAAAGCTGATCGACACTCCCATTAAAATTGCTGCGAGAGACCATTTTTGATCAAACAGACAACTCCAGGCATAGAAAAGAGAGCCGTAGGCGATCACTTTGGATTCGAGACCGCCGACAATCCACTCACCGGAGAAATTCTGAAATGAGGTCAGGCCGAGAAAGAGAGCCGCAGATCCTGCCGGCGCCCATTGCACCGATGAAACACGCCGCGTCAATGATGTCCAGCTTGCCGCCAACAATCCGATCGAAATGACTCGCCCGACAATGGCGACAGTCCCCAAGGGAAAAAACAATGTGAGCCAGCCAAAGGCTGTGTAAAAGACATAGTGTGTGTTGGCCGAGTCGAGAAAGAAATCTCCTCGGCAATAGCCCGGCTGCCAAAAATGCTTGGCCTTACAGAGATAGTGAGGCTCATTGACGCCGGGAACGGGAACCTGAATGACAAGATAGGCGGTCCAAAAAACGACAATGGCTCCGAAGTTCCAATACCACACAGAGGAGGGTGGAGACGAAGCGGAATGTGATGTTTTGGCAATCATCATGGATCATGGTCGGGTGCAGATACAATCTGCTGCATGATCCTGTTTTTTATCGCTCGCGTCAAAGGTTCCGTAGTGATTCACCTTGAAAAACAGTCCACTGTTGACGCGATAATACCATTATCGAACCAACACGGGCGAAGCGAAGGCGTTTTCAAAGTCGGATGATTTGTCGCTAAGATCTTCTTTGGGAACTAATGCACCATCGTAGGTGTAGGCTTTGATCGAGCGGATCCAGGTCTTCTTGTCCCCGTTCCAGCGAGAATCAACAACCTCGACGACTCCCCATTTTACCGTATGGAACTCGGCATTGTTGCCTGTCCCGCTGTTCGCCACAAATTCACCATTAACGGTATCATAGATAGGAATGATTCGAGTCTGCCCATGTATTTGTCGCACAGCATCTTTCATCCCGACTGAAAGCCCTGTTTCCGCTTGGAAATTCACAGGAGCTTTTAGTTCGGTCGTTGTTGGAATCCGTCCATCGGCTTGAAGAGCATTCAAGTCGGATTGATCGAGTCCATGAATAATTTGATCAGAAAGATCGCGTGTACTGTTTGACTCCAATCCAATATCGACTGTCCCCCAGTTACCGGGAACGGAATTTCCCAAGGCATCTAAGACAGTGACCTGATTTCCATAGCCGTCTTCGATTTTGTTGTCGTTGTAGATATTCAGTTCCTCTCCGTCGCCCAGTGTGTCCCAGAACGATTCCGGTAAGGCAAACGGAAGGATATCTCCTTCCCCTTTCAGGGCAACACCACGGCGTAAGACGGCCGTTGCTGTGACGGTGACTGGTTTCTCATCTACTCCTAGAACTTTGGCAAAATAGAGTGGGACTTCTCCATTGGCTGAGCCATCACGGCGTAAGGTGACACGCACGGCATCCATGATCCCCGTTTGTTGCAGAGTCACTGGCCCCGAGTCATATATGGTATTTTCGTCGTACCTACCAATTTCGATGTCCGCATCGAGTACCACAAACCCCGAGATACCTCCGGTTGCTCTGGACATGTTGTTCTGCACATATTCCCGAACTCGAGCACGCACGATGTCCAGGTTTTGTGTCCCGTCGGGATTTGGTACAAGATCGACGACGGCGGCCAGACAAGCCGCATCGGCAGAACGCTGGAGGTCTGTGCTCACGACTCTCAAGAACCCGTAATCGATACTGAAGGCCAACATTCCCATCAGGGGAACAAGACAGATAGCCAGCAATGGAATGACGGCACCGGATTTGTGATGCGATTGTTGTCGAGAAGATGCTGTTTTCTGCATGATTGACCTCATAGATACGAATGATCCGATGACCTGCGGAAAATTTACATTCTTCGAATGGTGGTTGTCACCTGGATCGATCTGCCATCCAGGTTTGTGATTCCCTGAATCCAACGAGTCGCGGCATAATTAAAACGAACGGTGACCTGGAGTTTTTCACCCTCTGGAACTGAACCCAAGGCATTCCCGGAAACTGAAGTTCCGTCGGCTCGACTGATAGAAACCGTCGTTGCACCTTGAAGTGTTGCTGCAGACTGTTTGGGGAAGTAGTTGTTCAGATAACTGACCACTTCACTCTCGACCTGAGAATCTGTTTTCGTGTCGAACAGAGCCGCCTTACGGGCACCAACTCGGGAGGCATTACTAATCACCTGACCTACATTGACAAACTGTCCTAAATCAATAGTTCCCAACATCATGAGAACTAACAACGGAAGGGCCAAGGCAAGCTCTACGGCTGCCACCCCTTGGCGTCGGTTGTTCTTCTGTTTGTCAGGAATGCGATTTTTCATGGTATTCAAATCTCTTGATTAACAATCTGTCATCATTCACTACTCTCGTTCCATGTGCGATTCGGCACGCAACTGAGAATTCCCCGAAATGTTAAACAGGCTCGCGGGAACCCAACTCACATCGCTGTAACTCAATACCACCCGTACACTCACTTCGTCACCTGACTTTGCCTGCGACAGATCGGCAGGAACCACGGACACGGACATCTCGGTGCCTGTTGGGACAGACTTGGAGACACGGTCTCTCAGGTTGGACTCTACCGTGGAAGCATTTCGCGAGGTTGCAAGTGAAGCTTCTCGGGCAGCATCCCTTGCCCCATCGGTGACGGCATTTTGCACCATCAGAATGCGGCTAAACTCGATGATCGAAAAAATCAAAGTGAAGAGAAGCGGCGCAACGAAGGCAAACTCTACCAATGTTGCCCCCTTCCGAGTGGAGAATTTGCCCTCTTTATGTGGGAAAATAAGTGGAGGGTACAACTCGGCTCTCATTACATTAAACCTTTATTTGGTAACTCTTTATGAAACACCTGAGTCTGGGAGGTAGTTTGGAGGTGAGAATACTTAGACTCACATAAATGAACCTAGGTCGGAAGTTTCTACTGTGACGTGCGTAAATTGAAGATTTCACAGGATTGAATAAATTTTTTGATGGGACACACTCGTAAAACATGTGCTACTTTGCACAGTTCTTCCGTATTCTTCATCAGTTAATACGCCGTTTCCATTGATGGAGCTTCCTTCGGGAAGGTCGACTTGGGCTGAAAATTTGAAACAATGTCGGATGACTCGTTTCACTCAATACACAACCAGCGAACAAAACCAAAATGGCCGGTCTGCTCAATCTCAATAAACCCGAGGGAATGACCTCTCGAGATGCCGTCAATCGGGCGCAAAAATTGATCAGACCAGTGAAAGTTGGACATGCAGGGACTCTCGATCCTTTCGCAACGGGAGTTCTGGTCCTATGCCTCGGTAAAGCCACGCGGCTGATTCAATACATCCAAGATCGCCCCAAGACTTATTTGGGGACATTTGAGCTGGGAACGGTCAGCACGACGTGTGATCGTGAAGGCGAACTCACCGAGACCGGAAAATCAGGCCCTCTTTCGGCCAAAGACATGACTGAGTCGTTGCCGCAGTTTCTCGGGAATATCGAACAAGTCCCTCCCCGGTTTTCAGCCGTGCATGTGAACGGAAAACGCGCCTATGATCTGGCTCGGCAAGATCAGGATTTCCAACTGGATGCGAGAACCGTTTTTATCGAATCTCTGGAGTTAACAGATTGGTCCTTTCCCAGATTTTCACTGAAAATTGTGTGTGGTTCGGGAACCTATATTCGTTCGCTAGGGAGAGACCTCGGAGAGTCATTGGGGTGTGGTGCCTACATGACCGACCTGACACGGACTGCCATTGGGGAATTTCAACTTGATCATGCTTTGTCTGTCGAACAGCTTACGAACGAATTGATCGAAGAACATCTGGTCCCACCCGGAGAAGCCGTTCGCCATCTTCCCCGCGCCATTACAAAAACGTCACAATACACAGACATTCTGAATGGCAAACAATTTGTTCCGCTGTTGAGGCCAGAATCAATATCTCTGACGGAGGACAGCGGACCGATTGCCGTCTATGATGAAAGTGACCAACTTGTCTGCCTGGCAGAACCGATTGCAGAAAGTGATCTGTTAAAGCCTCGACACGTTTTTCCAACACAACCGTGAAGCCCCTTGAACTCCCAAAACATTGGAAAGCCCCCGGCAATGGACCGTGAAGATATCTTAAAAGCGATCCCTCATCGTGCTCCTTTTTTGTGGATCGACGAAGTCATTTCCATAGATGAGAAGACGATTCACGCACGAACCTATCTCGATCCCGAGTTGCCAGTCTTTCAAGGGCATTTCCCCGATTATCCTGTCTTCCCAGGAGTATTGCAGTGCGAAGCGGCTCTGCAGGCGGGAGCGATTCTGATCTCCAAAATCGAGCCAGTGCCGACAAGCGATGTTCCCGTGGCAACACGAATCAATAACGTCAAATTTCGCCAAATGGTCAAGCCGGGAGAGACCATCGATATCGAAGTCGAACTGACCGACAATCTTTCCAATGCGTACTTTATGACCGGAAAAATCTCTGTCGAGGGGAAGGTTTCCACACGACTCGACTTCGCCTGTGCAACGGCTCCGGCTGAGTGATACGAATCGTCGGACACTTCAATTGATCACTGGGAAATCTCATTGATGTGAGACAATTCGATGTGAGACAATTCCTTTCTCATATGTCGCCATCTCATAAGATCGGGAGTATAGTGATTTGATATGAACGGCCACTCACTCGAAATTGATCGGATCGCCCCCACACGTCAGCCAGACGGTTCGCCAGTCGGTTATCAATCGTGGAGAGATCTTGCCTTCATCCATTGGCGTGTCCCCATTGAAGAGATTCAAGCGTTGCTCCCAGACCCTTTAATGGTTGATACGTTTGATGGCTCAGCATGGGTTGGTCTCGTCCCGTTTGCGATGCGAAAGGTCAGGCCTTGGTGGTCGCCTTCCGTTTCGGGAATCTCCAATTTTCTGGAGACGAATGTTCGCACTTATGTGCATAAAGATGGACGCGATCCCGGCGTCTGGTTTTTCTCTCTGGAAGCCTCTCAATCACTGGCTGTAAGACTCGCCAGGAAGTTCTGGAATCTTCCCTATTATTATGCCGGGATGAGTCTCAACAAGAACGCAAATCAGATTCACTATCAATCGAATCGTTATTGGCCCGATCCGATTCCCGCTAGAACAGATCTCACCATCGAATTTGATCAACCCGCGGATCAACGAACATTCCAAACAGCCACTCCCGATACGTTCGATCATTTTCTGGTGGAGAGATATTACCTTTACGCGTCGGATTCGCTCCGCAATCCGTCAGCGGGAAATCTCTATCGAGGACAGGTTTACCATAAACCTTATCAATATTGCCGAGCGGAGTTGGTCGAGTGTCATGACGAATTGGTAAAACAATCAGGTATCGAGATCCTCTTTTCGCCCGAGCATGTGGCCTATTCTCCCGGTGTGGATGTTGAAATCTATCCGCTCAAACGAGTTGACTAATTGCCGCGCTTCATATTAGGAAGGATGGTGGTCTTGGGAGGAAGGCGTCATCTTGACGATTTTTCCAGAGAGAACTATACCTCTGCTGTTCCCCCTGTTTTGTTGGGGATTTCACTGCGTGAACGATTTTGATTCCAGGAGATGTCGGCATGGATGCCGCCCCCACGACTGCGAATGAGCAATACACGTTGCCACGTCTGACACCACAAATAATGGTGCCGGACTCTCTGCGCGTTGTTCTGGGACGGACTAAACTCTCTGCTGAAGAACTGAGTTCATTGCATGCGGGTCAAGTGGTCAGGTTACAAGATGCGGTTGAATCACCCGTTGATGTCGTTCGCGGCAGTCGAGTCGTCGCCCGGGCTGTCCCAATTGAACACGATGGCGAACTCGCTTGGCGAGTGACTGAAATTGTAGACGACATGGATTCTCATCAAGAGGTGAATTCATGAAACGTCACTTGGTTCTTGTTTTCGTTCTGGGAGTCTGTTTCACACAGACGATCTCTGCTCAACCGAATCCCGCACCGACTTCGCAAGCACCGACAGTCGCGCGCACCATAACCCCCTCAACAACCGAAACCTCTCCAGAATCGGACAACAACGCAAACTCGTCAATGCAAGGACGGTCGATCGGAACAACTCTCGCCGCATTGGGGGCGATCCTGTTATTGTTTCTGGGACTGGTTCAAATCTGGCGCCGTCAGAATCCTCAAGTCAGTCAATCGTTACCGGAAACCGCTTGGGAAGTTCTGGGTTCCGCTCCTCTCGATCAAAAATATCAAATGACGATTGTGCGCGTGGGGGCACGATTACTTGTGTTGGGGAAATCCGACCAGGGATTGCAAACGCTCTCTGAAATCACGAACGGCGAAGAAGTCGCCCAATTGATGCTGATGTGCCAGACGACATCAAAAGATTCTGAAACCACCTCTTTCGGTGATCTGCTCAACAAATTGAAAAACCGTACGAATCAGGTCTCTCTCGCTTCGGCAGAGGAGTCCCGACGTGCGTAGCCTGAACACCAAGTGGATCTGCATTCTGACGTTCTCTGTATTGTTTCTGGGGAGATGTCTCGATCCTGTCAGCGCACAAGCACCGTTGATTCCCAGTCAAACCAACCGACTACCAGTCATCGACGAAACTCTTCCTGTCGAAACCGCAGAAAACCCAGCCGTGATGGCCACTCAACCGGACGAGGAGGAGACTTCTGGCCCGGAGATTCCCAGTTCGTTGAAATTGATGGTCACATTATCGATCTTCAGTCTCGCTCCTGCATTGCTGATGATGACGACCTGTTTCGTTCGTTTTACGATTGTGACCAGTTTGCTGAAGCAAGCGATTGGCACCCCCAACATCCCTCCGGCTCAAGTGATGACATCACTCAGTCTGTTTCTCACATTTCTGGTCATGTCGCCCGTGTGGAAGCAGGGATATGAAGCCGGCATCAAACCGTATTTAGAACCTCCAGCCGGTCAAGTCAAATTGACCGAAATGCAGGCATTTGAAAAAACAATGGTTCCCGTGCGTGAATTCATGGGAGGACAGATTGAACAAACCGGCAATCAGGATGCCGTCTGGATGTTCTACGAATACCAACGACAAACCGATCCCGATCAAACGGTTTCACTCGCAAACGCTGAGGCACCTCAGACGTATCAGGAACTGCCTCTCTCTGTTCTGTTGCCCGCCTACCTGGTGAGTGAGCTGAAGACGGCGTTTCTCATCGGCGTGCGAATATTTCTTCCGTTTCTGGTAATTGATTTGGTGGTTGCCTCTGTGCTGACCAGCAGCGGGATGATGATGCTTCCACCGGCATTGGTTTCGTTACCGATGAAACTGATGTTGTTCGTTTTGATTGATGGTTGGCATTTGATCGTCGGAATGTTGTTGGAAAGCGTTCGCCCGTTGGCCGTTTAGTTCTCTTGAATCTTTCATACGATATGAACTTTGACACTGTTATTGATTTGGGAAGTGACACGTTACTCTTGGTATTGAAGCTGGGAGTGCCTTTGTTGCTCGTTGCGATGGCTGTGGGGTTGTTCGTGAGTGTCTTGCAAACGGTCACTCAAATTCAAGATCAAACAATCTCGCACGTTCCCAAGCTCATTGCCACTTTTCTGGCGACTCTTGTCCTGATGCCTTGGGCGTTGGGAGAGTTGATCGACTTTGCCACACAACTCATCACAAACATTCCAAGCACGCTCTGATTCACATATGTTCGATGTAGCCAACGATCTCTGGACGCAATTCGCCTCATTGGAGGGGGCGGATTGGATTGCGCGATCTGCAACCGGTTACCTGAGAACATTTTCCTATGTGGCCGCCCGTCTTGCCGGAGTTGTGCTGCTGTTACCCTTCGCAACCGGTGGGAAGATGGCTCGACATCTCCAATTCCTCTTAATACTCACGCTCTCACTCATCCTGACTCCAGTCGCTGTCTCAATCTCACCTGTGATCGCTCAACCCGCGCCCTTCGGTGCCGATTGGCTCTGGTCGATGACCACTGAATTCGCATTGGGAGCATCCATCGGGTTGGGAATGATGCTCTGCCTCTCTGCATTCCAGATGGCGGGAGAACTGATTGATCAGCAAATGGGCCTCAAGCCTCAACAGATACTTTTGCAATCGGAAGGTTCCGGGCAATCCATCACAGGACAGTTTCTTTTTCTGACTGGGACAGCAGCGTTTCTGTCATTACCGGCCATCGGAAACAGTCAGCAGGGGGGGCTTCTGTTATTTGTCGATACCTTTATGCAGACATTTCACACCTTGCCAGCCGGATTTGGTGATCTTCCCGATACGATGGGCGCTGTGGTGATCGGTTGGGTCCAACATTCGATTTCACTCTCACTCTTGGTTGCCGCTCCAATTTTGGCTTGCGCGATGTTGGTGGCCATGTTTGTTTCGGTCGTGAATCGATCCGTCCCGGATGCCAACACAATGATGATTGGCTTTCCCTTACGCACAATTGTCTGTTTGACGGTGTTGCTATTAACTCTGTCAGGGATCACCACTCGCGTCACACAGGAGATTCCTCTGATTCTGGAAAACTTTCATTCCAGTCTCAACGGTCAGGATGTGTAAGTCATGACAGTTTCACATGCGGAGAAAGTCTTTCCTGCGTCCTCCAGAAAGCGACGGCAAGCCAGAGAAGATGGCCAAGTCGTTGTCAGCCCAGATCTCTTAGCGGGAATATTTCTGTTAGCTGTGACATCGGTTCTCCATTTTTGTGGACATCGACTTCTGGGGGATACCGCCGTCTATCTACAATGGTCGTTGGAACAAATTCAGGTCACGTCTTTGTCCGACCCCTCAGAATTGCGTGGTCAGCTTGTTGAGGGTTTCGGTTCGTCAGCTCGATATTTTCTCGTGAGGCTCTGGCCATTTTGGCTTTTGTCACTCTCTGTAATTTTGACCGGGTTTGTTCAAACACGAGGACTGATTCACTGGGCTAGCCTCAAGCCAGACATCAATCGCATCAATCCCGCAACGGGAATCAAGAAGTTTGCTCCTGCTGAACTTTGCCAGCGAATGTTGGTGGTCAGTATCAAGTTGGTAGGGCTCGCGTTCATTGCCTGGACATGGACCATGAAACAGCATGAGCTAGAATCGCACACCAGCCTTGCCCAACAAACGCAAGCGGAACTCGATCAAGTGGTCACGTTTTTGTTTGCTCTTTCGGGAGGGTTACTGGCGTGGGGAATCATTGACTACTTCTGGAGACGTTTCCGATTTGATAAACAACTACGAATGTCGGCACGAGAGCTAGCCGAAGACCAGAAACAGTTTGAACCCGATCCGAATGTCAAACAGGGCGCGGATCGTCTCCGCCAACAGTTGACCTCCGAAATCAGTCTGAATCGTGAGACAGACCTACTGATCACCGACGGTCTGGCGTCCAGTGTTTTGTTGAGATATGAAGCCAACAATGACTCCGCCCCGATGATAGTTTTGCGACACACTGGTTCAGCAGGTGTGCATTTACTTCAACGATGCATGCAAATTCAGCTTCAAATTCACGAGTCGGTCGAGTTGCAGCAAGAATTGCTGAATCACAAGGGGTCAGTGATACCGGCGAGTCTGTGGCCAAAAATCGCTGAAATTTATGCAAAACGGTCGTCACAGCAAAACGCCAACAAATCTCAGACTGAACCTGAAAAACCTGTACGTGTCGGATGAAAAGCGGAAGTCCAATTCAAGAATTCAGCTCTTGAATTTCGGAGGATTCTATCGGTTGCAGAATCCTCCCCGGGTATCGCCAGACCAAACAACGCAAATCAAAGATTGATCCGTTCCGACCGATCATTCACGAAATCCTCCAGAGCGACCGGCAGGTGCATCGCAAGCAGCGGCATACGATCCAAAAGATCATTCAGGGGCTGAAAGACGACATGGATACACAGGCGGCATGACAATCGTCAGCGACGTGGTCCGGGCCTGGAAACAACAGACTCACTTCTGTCTGGTCCGGCGACCAAACGAAAAACGACACGTCGAGCGATTACTCGACTTCGCCCGCCGAAATATTCTGGTCCGTGTCCCGAGAGATCGCTCTGTTTCTCACGTTTGGCAAGATCAGTTTGAAAGATCAACTTTTAGACGCAGAGCGACTGTGTCGCTTGTCAAGTTGTTGGTACCTCATTTTGTGAATTTGTGTTTTTCATAAGCTCACTCAAAAGCGTATTCACTCGAATCAGCATCTTTCGCGCGCATGCAATGATGGCCACTTTGAAAGGCTTCCCTTTTTCCCGGAGTCGTTCATAGAACTCTTTCATCACCGGACAGTATCGGACCGCCGTCCGAGCTGCCATATTTTGGAAGCGACGGGTGACAGTTACCGATTACGCGATGCGAAGGGCCGTCACACGAAACGTTCAAGCGGAACGCCCCAGAAGCCGATTAACAAAACAAGAGCTCCGTTCGCTCGAAGTAAGAACCAGTCTCGGGCAATATTATTTCCCACCAGCGCTACGTTTTTACTCCGATAATCGCTACGTTTTCTGACTGATGTTTACAGGCGAGCGGGATCAGGAAGTTGATGACGTTCGCGAACACACTGGAAGGCTACCGCAGCGGCATCCTGGCGTGGTACGAGTATCCGATCTCAACGGGGCCGTTGAGGGTGTGAACAACAAGATCAAAACACTGAAGCGAGCGGCGTACGGCTATCGCAATGAAAGATACTTCGAACTGAAAATCTTGGCGCTTCACCAATCTGAATACGCATTAGTCGGATGAACCGTAGTTTATCGAGTCGTGAGGTCTGAAAGTCAGATGATTCAATAACTCCCAATGACTTCGCCGCCTGATCGAGTTCCCAATGCTCTCCAGATTGAAAGATCGATGTTTTCGCTGATCGATCTCGTCGAACCATCTAACAGAAGAGCATTCACGATTCCGGTGTGATAGCTGCGTGACGTGATGATGGCATAAGTGGGGCTACCACTACTTCCATCTCGTCCCTCTTGCCAGGAATTATAATCGACATTTTCATAAGTTACCCCACCATTATTGAACGGCACATTCGTGTTGGGAGGAAGCGTGACTGTGAATCCTGTGTGATGCACTCGTCCATCCGGCCATTCGGTGTGTCCCGTGGCGGGATCGAGTTTGAGTGAAGTTCCCGTGGTGATGGCAGCTTGCGCATCGGCAATGGATTGTGGAATGGTCGTCGAGGAGGGGCCGCCGTTACGCGTGTAGGGTGTCCAGGCTTTGACTTCTGCCGCTAATAACGTGTTGCTACTTCCATCGGTCGCATCGCGGAAAGATAATTTAGCGTTGGGATAGAACAAACCATTCCCGCCACGCCCCGTAGTGGGGTCGAACACAAACCAGGTGCCGTAATTGAATCCGTAGGTGGTTGGCCAGAGGTTGACTCTGCCGCTACCGGGATCACGAGGTTCTCCTGCTTTGGGGTCACTCGGGCACGAGTAGACATCAATCTTCAAACCATCAATGGCTGTTTGGAAGTCCCAGGCAACGGTGAGATCCACTTGATCATAAGTGTTTCCTTGTTCGAGGAACGGTAGTAACCGCCCGTGAACACCCCAAGAACCGTTATTTCCTGTTGATGTGAGGTTGGTGTTGACGGCAGCACCGGGAGGAAATGTGCGATGGGCGGTCTGGTAATTATGGACTGCGAGTCCGATTTGCTTGAGGTTGTTTTTGCAGCTTATTCGTCGAGCCGCTTCGCGGGCTTGTTGGACCGCCGGTAAAAGTAGAGCAACGAGTACAGCAATGATTGCGATGACAACCAACAATTCGATGAGAGTGAATCCCTGTGAACACCTACGATGGATGATTTTCAATAGTTTGGCTTTCTAAGTTGCGAGACGAGTTTGCTGCTCATAAGACGCGGTCGCTCAGTATTTCTAACATTCACCCCATACAAAAAACGCCCCGACGGTTAAATCGAGGCGTTGGAGAAAGTCTGTGATTGAAGGTAAGAAGCATCACCATTCTCCAATCACATTTCCGTCGTTGCGTTGTCCCAGATTGCGATAGACGCCGAGATCGATGTTCTCAGAGAGCGAGTGGACCGAGCCGTCAGCCACCAACACATTCACAATACCTGTGTGATAACTTCGAGAGGTGATTGCTCCATAAGTATAGTTGACATCACAGCCAGCACCTGATTCACGACACGATGTGAAGTCGACATCATAGGTCACTCCATCACTATGCGTGTGAGGAACAAACGAATTCGGTGGAAATGTTGTCGTCACACCGCTTTGATGAGCATGGCCATCGACCCACTCGGTATGTCCAGAGTTAGTTTTGAAATCGCCACTCGATCCGAGTCCCGAAATGGCAGATTCATTGACAGGAGGTGCCTGATTGGCGCCGGTGGGGTTTTCACTGTTTCGGAAGTAAGGATTCCAAGCTTTGACTTCCATCATCGCCAAGGTGTTGCTGGTTCCATCGGTAAAGTCTCGCATGCGAATCGAGCGATTGGGAGTGAAGGCTCCGTTTCCACCGTTCGAAGTTCCACGCTGGTAGACAAACCAGGATCCATGATTCACGCCGTATGTCAGCGGATAATGAGTCAGGCTTCCATCGGGTCGAGCGGTATCGTTCACTTCACTGGGACACAAGAGAGTAGGAACTCGTGTTTGTGTTACCGCTGGTTGTGCTTCATAAGTCAAACTCCAGTCAATCAGGTTTTGTAAGTTTGCCTGATCCAGCAAAGGTAAGAGCCGAGCCTGTGCCGACCATGTCTTCAATGTGACATTGGTATCCCCGGGATAGCACGCTGCGGGGGGAAGCCCCGTGTAAAGGTCATGATAATTGTGCATGGCCAAGCCGAGTTGTTTTAAGTTGTTTTTGCAACTTGATCGACGTGCGGCTTCGCGAGCTTGTTGAACGGCTGGAAGAAGTAAAGCAACAAGGACGGCAATAATTGCTATGACAACGAGCAGTTCGATGAGAGTGAATCCGGGGCGATTCCTGCGGGAGGAGTAGGTCATGGTGGGTTCCTTACTTGCAAATGGTTGAACTGAGACTGAGTCTCAATGTCTCCTAGGATAGCAATTCAGTTTCAGGAAGCAACCGAATAAGGAAAATCGTTAGAGATTTTTAGGAATCCAACGAATTTTTAGAGAGGAGCAAGCCCGATGCGCGATATCGCCAGCAAAACGGGAAGAACTGACTGGAATACTGACTGTAATGAAGAGTGATCGACTATCGGCCTTGCAGGTTGCTCACAAGATCTGAGAGCAATGCGTGCTCCAAAGCCCGATCTCGGCCTTTGAAAATCCAGCCTGAGGGGGCGGTTTGGCCAACCACGAGATTCAGATCTCGTTTGAGCGGTTCACTTTCCTGAAAAGTGGCCCCAGAGGCTGAGTTTGCTGCCCGGCCCGGAAGGTCTTCCAGCTCCTTGAAGGCCTCCACAGAAACCATGTATCCACCCTCAACTTGCGTAATATGCACCAATATTCTGCGACGAAGTGACTGGAAAGTCCCTTCAATGCGTTCTTTAGGGTTAGCCGCATCATAGTGCCAGGGTTCAAAAAGACCCGCACCGGTTTTGTAGTCCGTTTCAATTTCGCCACTCAACCGGTTTTCTTTGGTGATGGCGAATTGATACTCGTGCAAGGTATCGATGGTCCGTTCCCAGACCAAGTCGTAGTTGTTGGCGCGCACCTGAATCGGATTCGTCACGGGAGCTGGTTGGCCAACATGTGGAAATGTACGGCAACCACCAACAATGAGCGTCAGCAGTCCGATGATCAGACATCTTCGAGAACGCATTTTCTTCCTTATCTATAGGCGGCAGAAGTGTCCCAAACGATCCTGATCAGGTAAAGAGCGATTCAATGTGTGAGAATGGGGACTTTACGTTTTTATGGTGGTTTTTGCGTCAAGTGGTTCACGTGGAAGGAATCTGTTTGACACTCAGCACAATTGCTCGCAGGATAGATATCCTCGCCATTTCTTTGCCCTGACAGGTTCCCGCCATGAAACCCATCGCCAATTTCTGCCGTCTTCTCCTCGTTGTTACAATCGTCGTTTGCAGTGCCAGTCAGGTTGTGGTTGCACAGAGTGCCGGCGACAAGATGATCGCCGACTACTTTAAGCAGGAGACCGCTGAGGTTTCTCAACAGACGTTTGCCAACATCAAGACACTGGAAGATTGGGAAGCGTACAAACCAGTCGCTCGGGAGCAGCTCTTCGAGATGTTGGGGCTCTCGCCTCGTCCCGAAAAAACACCACTCCAACCGGTGATCACTGGGACAATCGAGCAAGAAGATTTCATTGTCGAAAAGCTTCACTTCCAGTCACGTCCCGGATTGTATGTCACCGGAAATCTCTACCGACCCAAAGTGGTCGATAAAAAATTGCCAGCCATTTTGTATGTTTGCGGTCATGGTCGTGTCAAAAAGGACGGCATCAGTTACGGCAACAAGACACATTACCAACATCACGGTGCCTGGTTTGCTCGAAACGGATATGTCTGCCTGACGATTGACACACTTCAGTTGGGCGAGATCGAAGGGATTCATCACGGCACATATCGAGAAAAAATGTGGTGGTGGAACGCTCGCGGATACACGTCCGCGGGAGTCGAAGCGTGGAACTGTATTCGCGCGCTCGATTATCTCGAAACTCGTCCCGAAGTAGATGCCCAAAAGATGGGTGTCACGGGGCGTTCGGGAGGCGGCGCTTACAGTTGGTGGATCTCGGCTCTGGATGAACGCATTAAAGTTGCTGTGCCTGTTGCCGGAATTACCAACCTGCAAAACCATGTCGTTGATGGTTGCGTCGAAGGGCATTGCGATTGCATGTTCATGGTTAACACTTACCGTTGGGATTACGCGATGGTGGCGGCATTGGTTGCTCCTCGTCCGCTACTCATTTCAAATACCGACAAGGATCGTATCTTTCCCCTCGATGGTGTCGTCGATGTCTATTTCGATGTCCGTAAGATTTATCAACTTTATGGAGAAGCCGATAAACTCGGTCTGCAAATTACCGAAGGTCCGCATCAGGACACGCAGGAACTCCGCATTCACGCCTTCCATTGGATGAATCAGTATCTCAAAGGGGAAGACCCACTCATCGAAACCACAGCCGTCAAATTCTTTGAACCGGAACAACTCAAGGTGTTTGACGAACTTCCCGCCGATCAAATCAATACGAAAATATCGGAGACCTTCACGGTCAAAGCAGAGCCGAAACTGCCCGAGTCTTCCGCTGAATGGAGTTCCATGAAAACCGAATGGATGTCGCAACTTCGTGAGAAATCATTCCGTGGTTGGCCGGCAGAAAAAAACATTGATGAGGATCTGAATGTCAAAGAAGTCTTTTCCTCTGAAGCCGATGGCATCAATCTTTCAGCGTTCGACTTCACCGCTCAAGGAGCCATCAAGCTTCGTTTGTATCTGGGGCATCCTGCTGGCGTGAAACCTGAAGATCTCGATCTTGTTGTCATGAATGTTCTCGATCAGCAAGGCTGGGAGTCTTTCCTGAGTACATACCGTCCCGGTTTTGAAAAACAATTGTCAACCAGCAATCTTCCCGAAGGAAACGCCGCCGATTATCAAAGTCAGCAGAAGATGTTTGCCAACTTCAAATGGGGAATGGCCTATGTCGCACCCCGTGGGGTCGGGCTTTCCGCTTGGGACGCGAATGAAAAGAATCAAACTCAGATTCGTCGTCGATTTATGCTGTTAGGGCAAACTTTGGATGGCATGCAGGTCTGGGACATCCGTCGGGCGATTCACACTCTACGAGACATTGACGGCTTTCAAGAAACTCCTTTGTGGTTGCAAAGCGAACGGACAATGGCTGGTAACACTCTGTATGCTTCTTTGTTCGAGGATGACATTACCCGCCTTGATCTCTGGCATCTCCCCGCATCGCACCATGATGGCCCCGTTTATCTGAATGTCCTCCGCTATCTCGATCTTCCTCAAGCAGTTGCCTTGGGGGCCGAGAAGTCTGCGGTGAGAATCTATGATGCCAGCCTTGATCAATCTCCTTGGGGATATTCCAAAACAGTTGCCGAGCGACTCGAATTGGGTGACAAGCAATTGGAGATTCGACAGTTACCGAGTTCGACTCCGAGTGAATAATGCAAAGAGAGTGTTCTTTTCTTGTAGAAGTTACACTGATATCGCCTTAACGATATCTACTCACAATTGATTCAGCCTATAAAACAAGTGATCTCGTCTATTGCAGAGAAGTTGAGTTCACTTTGGCACGCTGTTCGCTTCTCTTTGATCTTGTGGAGTGATCGACCCGAAACTCCCACAAGCTTCCTGAATTATGACAACCGCATCCTGAGTGGAGTCAGGCCCGGACCCAGAGAATTCCCCAGAGTCAAAGAGACAAGTTGAAGCATTCCCAAGTCCCGCCGGTCACAGGATCCCGCAATCCTGTGACCGGTTTTTTGTTGCGCGGACGGTTGCGCTGGAAATTACCACTTCAGCCTGTCAGAATCGCGCCTCTCAAACCTCTTTTTGATGTTGGGTCAATCCATGAAATATGTCCTCGTCATTCCCGATGGTGTGGCCGATGAACCGCAAGAGTCACTCGACGGGAAAACTCCGTTGCAGGCCGCCAATGTCCCTCATATGGATGCGGTCGCCGCACAGGGAATCGTCGGACGAACCGATAACGTCCCAGCTTCGATGCCGTCTGGCTCTGATGTCGGTACGATGTCGCTGTTCGGGTACGACCCGCTGCAATATCACACCGGCCGCGCCCCCATTGAAGCCGCCGCGATCGGGATCGAACTCGCCCCCGATGATTGGGCTATCCGCTGCAATTTGGTCACCATTGCCGACGGCTTAATGAAATCGTTCACCGCGGGACAGATCCCTAACGACCTCGGGGCCGAGCTGATCCAACTGATGCAGAAGTCAAACTGTGGCGACACGCATTGGAAGTTTTATCCCGGCGTTAGTTATCGCAATATTCTTGTCTATCGTGGACGCGGCGAAGAAGCTCCTTTCTCGACCGAGACAAATACGACGCCTCCACACGACCTGACCGATCAGCCAGTCGCCCCCGGACTCCCCAGCGGTCCCGGTGCCGATCTGCTCAAAGGTTTGATGGATGAAAGTCAGAAACTGTTCGCCGAACATGCCGGCAATCAGTCTCGTGGAGAACACGCCGCTTCGAACATCTGGCTCTGGGGAGAAGGCAAAGCCCCGGCTCTCGAACCGTTTGTTGAAAAGTTCGGTAAGACGGGTGCCGTCATCACGGCGGTCGATTTGTTACGAGGTCTCGGCAAGTTGATCGGCTGGAACATCATCGAAGTGGAAGGAGCAACCGGGTATCTCGATACCGATTACGCCGCCAAGGGACAAGCCGCCATTGAAACTCTGAAAGGGGATGTCGATTTCGTCGTCGTCCATGTCGAAGCGACCGACGAAGCGTCTCACGAAGGAGAAGTTGAGGAGAAACTCAAAGCCGTGGAACAGATTGATCAGAAAATCGTCGGTCCCGTTCATGAATACCTGAAGTCGCAGGGTGATTATCGTTTATTGATTTCTCCCGATCATCCCACGTTTCTCAGAACGAAAACTCACAGTCACGGCGATTGCCCGTTCACAATCTGCGGATCGGGTGTCACACCGGACGGAGCGAGCGAGTATCATGAAATCTCGGCAGCCGCGTCGAGTATCGGTTTCAAATCGGGAGCCGACTTGATGCCGTTCTTCCTCAATCAACAATCGATCGGATAGCCTCCTTTCACACAAGGCGATTGTCATGCGAGTAAAAATCAAATTGATCCTCTGCATCCTGGGGACATTGTTCCTCATGCAGCTTGCGTCCATCCTGCCCGCCGCAGAGATCCCCGAGTTCAAGCACATCGTCCTCGACGACAACATCGGCAAGGTCTGTTACGCGGTCACTGTGGCCGATGTCAACAACGATGGCAAACCGGACCCGGTCGCGTTGTCCGAAAACCGTTTAATCTGGTTCGAGAATCCCACTTGGAAACCGCACGTCATTCTGGAAAACCAGCTCGATCTCGATCACGTTTGTCTCGCTCCCCACGATATTGACGGCGACGGATTGATCGATTTTGCGGTGGGAGCCGGTTGGACCAAGAAAGGAACGATCCAGTGGATCTCACGTGACAAAGAGAACCCCGATGGCTTATGGAAGGTTTATCCCATTCACATCGAACCCTGGGTCCATCGCATGCGGTTCGCCGACGTGTTGGGAACAGGCAAACCTCAATTGACGGTTTCACCTCTTAACAAAACCGAAGGTGACGGTGCCCGACTATTGGCGTTCGAAATCCCCGAAGACCCTCGAACAGAACGCTGGCCGATGACCGTCATGTCACATCAATTCAACCGCATGCACAACCACTGGCATTTTTTGGGAGTAACTCTTACCGCCAGTCAGGAAGGTGTTCATTTCCTGAATTCTGCCAATGATGAATTTGAAGTTCAACAAATCAGTCATGGTGCGAACGGAAACTCTCCCGCTCAATCAGGAGCAGGCGAGGTAAAACTTGGAATTGCGAAGCGTGCAAAATGGATTATCGCCGCCGTCGAACCAATGCACGGCAACAATCTCGTCGTCTATCTGAAGAATCCTCGTCCCGATGACACTTGGAAACGAGTTGTCCTCGACGACACTCTCGGTCGCGGGCATGCCCTCTGGCTGGCTGACATCGACGGCGTCAAAGGACATGAAATCATCATCGGTCACAGCGAACCGGCGACCGGAGACATCAAAGGGCCCGGCATCTACATTTTCACCAAAGAGAATGAAGCGGGAACGGAGTGGAAAAAACATATTCTCGATAACGGCGGGATCGCTGTAGAAGACCTTATCGCTCACGACTTCGATGGGGACGGTGATATCGATATCCTCGCCGGCGGTCGCAACACTCATAATGTCAAACTCTATCTCAATCAGGGAATGAACAAGAAAGAGACGCCGTAATGACGACGCCCGCAGACTATCTTCAATTAGCTGGCAAGTCGGTTCTCGTGATGGGAATCGCCAATCGCAAAAGTGTCGCTTATCACACGGCCAAAGTGTTGCAAGACGCCGGTGCGAGCGTGATCGTCTCGGTCCATTCGGAAGAACGCATTGCCGGCGTCAAAAAACTGCTGGGTGAAGAGACGCCGGTTATCATCTGCGATGTCGAACAGCAGGATCAGATCGACGCGCTGGCCAAATCCGTGAGTGAAGTGACCGACCAACTCCACGGCATCGTCCATTCCATCGCCTTCGCCGATTACTCAGGTGGTTGGTTGCCATTTAATGAGACGCCTCGCGAAGCATTCTTGCAAGCGGTCAACATTTCCTGCTTTTCACTGACTGCCGTTTCGCAAGCCATGAAAGACATCCTCGACCCGGAACAGGGGAGCGTTGTGACCGTCTCCATCTCGAGCACGCGCATGGCGGCTGAAAATTACGGATACATGGCCCCCGTTAAGGCGGCCCTCGATTCATCGGTCGCGTTTCTGGCGAAGTCCTTCTCGATGTTCTCCAAAGTTCGTTTTAATGCCGTCTGTCCCGGACTGCTGAAAACCGCTTCTTCGGCTGGCATTCCCGGTTATGTGGACAGCTACCTGTTTGCCGAAAAAGCCACACTCCGCAAAGAAGCCGTGCAAACTCAGGAAGTGGCCGACGCAATTGCGTTTCTGCTCAGTCCACGTTCTTCGGGCATCAACTCTCAAGGACTGGTCCTCGACGCCGGCATGTCGACGAATTACTTCGATAAATCGATTGTGAGCGATGTAGAATGAGAATCATCACACGTTGATCGCGGTAGTAGATCGAAGGACTCTCATGTCTGACCGAAAAATTCATCTTATCGATGGCTGCACGATAGTCGTTCTTGGTGGTCTCTGTCTGGTGATCTCGGTCTATTTCTTCTTTCCAAACGTTGAGTCGAGTGTCGGTGAAGTCAGAGTCGGAGCCGCATACAACGAAGTCATCTACCAACAGCAAATTCTCAGTGGTGTGATCGAAGTCAACAAGAATGATCCGGATCAAAACGACCCGTGGGGAGAACCTTACATCACGTAGACATTGCCGGATGGCACCATTCGAGTGATGTCGAAGGGGCCGAACAAAACCACGCCCGAGAGTGGCTTCGATGACGATGACATTCATTCGGGCATGCACAAGAATCCGTTGGAAAAGGTCTATCGAGCCAAGCAATTACAGATGTTTATGACCTTGGTGATTGCCGTTGTCTCGTGGATTGGTTTGAGTTTTCTGTGGTGGAAATTCGGCAAGGAGGTCTGATCGTTTCGGTGAATAGATAATGTGAAGACCGACTCTCAAACAATCAGCCGCCCAAGAGTCTTCAAGAGTATGAGAGAGACATATACCCTGGCCATACTTTCAACGATAATCTCGAGCAACTTGTGACTGTCATTGAGTTTGTCACATCGTTCAAGATTGGTGAATCTTGCAGGATTGATCCGTCGATTCCCAAACGCTCAACCGCCGATTCAAGATTTGAAGATTCGATGATTTGGGGGGGTGCTATTTCCGAATCTTGAAATCAAATCTTCCCAAATCTTGATTCCGAATCTTCCCGAATCTTGAGCAAGTTGTTGGCTTCGTTCAGTTTGTGTCATATCGCGTGGGAAGTGAAAAATGACCCCAATGTCGGTGCGCATTTTCCACGCCACGCGAAATTGCCTCCGTTTTCACGTTGCAGCGGTCGTCATAGGTAAACACGCGATGTGATACGAGATTTCACGAACGGTCTGTAATGACGTTCAAATTGCCAAAGATCGAAAGGGTAGAGTGCTACCGAGGAAGGGAGAAAAACCTGCCTCCCCATCTACGACCGTTTGTTGTCAGACAGTGAATCTGATGAGGGAGCCAGCGGGAGCATGACCTAGAACTCGACCGTTCAAACCTTCCAGCTACGAACAATTCGCACACAAGAACGCATCCTCTTGTTCGTAGCCTCCGCGTCATCGGCGGTGCCACTCTTCGAGCTTAGTCGCGCTCTCTGCACTTTTGCGTCATGGCATGATCCAACGATGGCTCATTCCATAGTCGGCTTTCAGTTTTTGCGTGAGTACGATCTTCTTTCTTGACTGGCGAGCTTCCAGGGCCGAGAGTATGACAGGGAGTGTGGAAACTTCTCAGTCTGATTGAGAATGCTCACAAATTCGGCGATCTATCGAGGCGATCCATACGTAGTCGATACTATCGCTTTGCTCTCGAATCAATGAGATACAATGACTTATCGCCGCTATTGGCCCATCCTGTTATTCTCGTTTTTGTTCGTCCTGTTGGGGATCCGTCTCGTATGGACGCTCTCCGTCTCGCAGACCGGATGGAGCCCTCATCTCGAATCGTGGGTTTCGACGCCTCTCGAAATACTAGGGCGTGCATCTCGACCTTTGGCTGAGCAGCCCCCTTCAAAGCAGGCTGAGTATTGGTTGAAGGAAGTGGAACGAATCGATATTGAACGCGATCCTCAAATCGCGGAGGGAGCTGCATGGATGCTCGATGCTCCAGACACCAGTTTCATCAAGCACGACATTCTCGAACGGGATGATCTTTCCGACTTCCCACTTGAACCTCAATTTGCCCATATGAGGAGAGAAATCGATCAAGAAACGGTGAGAAGACTTTGCGAAGAGTATGAGTCCCGCTGCGGAGAAAAATGCCTGGCAATAATCGAAGCTGCGGTAAAGCTCTCTCCTGAGGATGTGGAATTGAGACGAACTCAAGCTTTGCTACTTTTTAGATCCGAATACTTAAGTATGGAGCTTGAAGCGCGGAGTGACAACTGGCTGGATATTCTTGATGAGTGTGCCCGAATCGACTCCCAAAATGCCCTTTACGATTATTTAGTTGCGATGGAGTTGTGGAGTTCTTCGGCAAATTATAAATACGACTCCGATCTCGATGGGTATGTGCTGCAGATTAATAACCAAGAAATGTTAGCACGAGGGAACGAACGTCTAAAAGTCGGTCTTTCCAAACCAAATCTGAAATTTGGAACCGAGGGATACATCGCAACATTGGCTTTTCTCGACAAAACCGATCTCTCGAAACCGGAATGTCTGGAAATTGCCGAAAATCGTCTCATCGTGGCCAAAGCTGTGAGGATTCTTGTTGGCATTCAACGTTGGCAACGCGTCCAACTCGATGAACATCAACGGCAAGGTGAAATTGAGAAGTCGTACGCCGACGCGCAAACGATGATTACAATTGTCAATCAGGTTTCGGAGGAAGGGAATCTTCCCTATTACTCTTTTGAATCGCTTGTACTTCGAATTTGGAGTCTCGCGAATCAAACAGATCTGATTGAAGATCATCCCGATCTCCTCAGCAAAGAAGAGACCGCACGAATCGAAGCCAATCATGCAGACGCGCAGTTGGAACTGAAAGTTATGACGGAAATGGGAGAGCGGGTTGAAGAGGCAGATCGTCGAAGGGGATCTGCGAATCCACGCTCCTGGATTTCGTCGTTCGCATCGGAGATGACTCAATCCATGTTACTCGTCACGATTTCGATTGTCTTGATTTTTGCAATTGTCGGTCGAGTGTTCAGAGATTCCGAAGCGTGGCAACGGAGTCGATTGAGATGGGGCCGTCATTGTCTCTGTTGGATTGTTGGGACAGGAATCTGTTATGTCCTGTTTGGGATGTTACCAGCCAAACTAATTTCGCCAGCGTGGCAAACATGGATTATCACGGCAATCATATGGATCGGTTTTGTCACTTTGCTGGGTGGGCTGTTTTACTGGCTGAGTAAATTGATTCGGTGTCCGGGGGGGCAGTTTGTCATTCTCGTTGCTGTAACATTTGCTCCACTCATCGTTGTTCTGAATAAGGAGTCACTTGTCAAAGCACTTGTGATGCAGTTTGCGACTCTCCCACCTCTCGTTTCAATCGTTGGAATCTTCGCAGTTCTCGGTGTGCTAATTCTCGGTGTTCGTGAAGTATTGCAATTCGTTCGAGAGACAAACATCTCAAGAGGTCGCAAGTGGTTAATCGTGGGGTGTGTGTGCCTGATTTCTTGCGCGACGGTTTTCGTAAGTGTTTCAGTTTACGTACTCACGTCTGAATTGCCAAAAAAAGCCTGGGTCTCTCCCGCCATCTCGAAAGAAATGCAAAGCATGTATTTGGGAGTGGACGAAATTCAAAGCAAGTTGAAATTGGAAGATTCGCCTTGGCTTTGGTCGATTCTTCAAGCCGAGATGTACCAAGCTCACTTGATCGCGATTTTGCTCAGTGCGGGACTTATCTTCTTCTGGCAATTGGTGCGTCGCGGAAAGAAAAATGAAGAGGATGAATCGGAACGCAATGATTCTCGAAAACTGCGTCAGAGGCTACACGATGCGAGCACCGCAGTCCTCCGATCTTGCCTGATTGCTTCAGCTCTCTTCTCACTCATCTATCTGGCTGCCATTCCCGATGTCTCTCGATTAATGGATCGACAATACTCAGAAAAGTATCAGCGGCTTGTTGATCCTTCTTATCTCCACGAAAAAATCGACGGGATCACAGAAGAAATCGAGAACGATCAGCGGTTGATGAAGCAGTTTCAGCAGGAAATTGACGAACAAAACCGAGAAATCGCTGAACGAGAGGCGTTTGAAAACGAAGCAGAAGAGTGAAACCCTCACTCGACGAACGGTGGTGTTTCGCGTTCGTTGCGGGTTTTCAAGAGTTCTTCCAGCGAGATTGGTCGGCTGCCCGTTTGAATTGGTAGCGGTTTTGGCTCTTCTCGCGATGCCGAGATTGGCTTCGGCGTGATCTCGGGAGCAGTCATCGGAAACGGCTTGGCTTCCGCCGTCTTTTCCTGTTCAAAGCTGGCGGGTTGAATGACCATCGGTTCATCGGCCGGTTTTCGTTGTGCCGCAGGAAGAGGTAAGAGTTCGGGAGATTGATCTGAGTCGCTTGGCGGGATGATGTTGATATCCTGAGTCGTCGAGAACGAGCGACCATCGGGAGTTGTGTACCGGGCTAATAAGACGATCTCCTGCGATTGAGGCGTTCGTTGCCACGGTGCCGTCAATTGATAGCCTTGTCCGAGGAAGCCGTCATGCCACTTGTCGGCAGACTGTTCTAAGGGGATCGTCCATTCTCCCAACTTACGTTTGGCTTCGGGGAGCGATGGATCAATGGCTTCGACTTCGATGCGACCTTCCAGCTTCACCACTTCACCCATTGCGTCCATGGGAGCAATCACGACATTCAGGACATCATCACCCGGCTTACCATCTTCATTGAGCGCGCCGGTGAGCCGTTTGTTGATCTCAATCGATTCAATGCGCGCCAAGCGGCTGGTGACTTCTGGATTCGAACCTGCCAATTGTCGTTGAAGCTGAGTGATTTCCCGCTCGGTAGTGGAGAGTCGTCGTTCTGACGATTCGAGCTGATTGTTGAGAGCCCGTAGTTCGGCATCTTTGGAGCGGAGACGTGCTTCGAGCAGATCGACATCTCCACTGGCGCAACCCAAGAGCGGAAGTGCTCCGGTGGTCAGAATCAGGAGAATGACTTTTCGCATCAGTGGTCGTCCTTGACCGATGACTTTGAAGTTGTAATTTTAATGGCCGGTGGAACCGGCCCTACTCATAACAATGAAATTCAATTATGGGGTTTGTCCATGATCGAGGTGTTCGAGAACTTGATCGATCAGGTTGTACTCTTTCGCTTCTGCGGCCGTCATAAAATTGTCGCGATCTGTGTCCTCTTCGATTTTCTCCAGCGAATGTCCGGTATGCTTGAAGTAAATTTCGTTCATGCGTTGCTTCACACGCAGAACCTCTTTGGCGTGGATATCGAGTTCGGTGGCTGTTCCTTCCATGCCGGCGAGTGGTTGGTGAATCATGATGCGACTGTTAGGAAGAGAATTCCGTTTTCCGGGGGTGCCCGCGGTTAACAAGACCGACCCCATACTGGCCGCCTGGCCGATACAATAGGTGGCCACATCGCAACTGATGTATTGCATCGTGTCGTAAATTGCCATACCGGCTGTGATCGAACCGCCCGGCGAATTGATGTAAAAATGAATGTCGGCTTCCGCGTCTTCAAATTGAAGAAACAGAAGTTGCGCGACAATGCTATTGGAAACCTCGTCGTTCACCTGGCTACCGAGGATCACGATTCGATCGCTCAGCAGTCGGCTATAGATATCCATCGCCCGCTCATCGCGGCCGTTTTTTTGAATTACAAATGGGACAAGTGCGGTCATGATACTGTTCCGTAGTTTATGCAGATTTCCTGAATTGCCGTCTGCCGGACACATTCGATCATGGCCCAGCAGTAGTTAGCACACGATTCGGCTCCGATCAATAGGAATCGATTCGTGGCACGAAGTCACTCACCCTCTTTTTTGGGAGGTTTGATCAGCACTTCGTCAACGAGACCATATTCAACGCCTTGAGTAGCCGTCATGTAGTGGTCACGTTCGGTGTCTTTTGCGACTCGTTCGATGGGTTGGCCGGTGTGTCCTGCCAAAATTTCATTGAGTAACTCACGAGTTGCGATGATGTCTTTGGCTTGAATTTCAATGTCAGACACCTGACCGCCGACCTGTCCGTACGGTTGGTGAATCATGATCTTCGAGTGTTTGAGAGCGAAGCGTTTCCCCTTCTCTCCGCCTGCAACGAGGATGGCACCACCACTGGCGGCCAGTCCGACACAATAAGTGGCGACTTTGCAGTCGAGGAACTGCATTGTGTCATAAATGGCGAGAGTCGATGTGACTGATCCACCGGGAGAGTTGATGTAAAAGTGAATGTCCTGATGCCGGTTTTCTGATTGCAGATAGAGCAATTTCATCACGATCAGGTTGGCCGAGGCATCATTGATGACACCGTCCAGAAAGACAATACGGTTTTCAAGGAGCAGGTCGCCAATGCCCATCTGACGTTGACGAGCAACGTCTCTCCCTCGTGAAATTTGCGGGTTGCCCGGCATCTGTGCAAACGAATCAAACATAGTGAATCTTTCTTGGAGCGTATGCAGGTTTGTGCTGGTGGGATAGCTCATTATATGGCAGCAAGTCAACCCTGTGAAAAAGATTGAGTTTGTCTACCGCAGGATTCCTGAAACACCAATGAAAAAGCGGGGTCCGAGAGACCCCGCCTGGTCATATCAATTCTTTTTGATTTACTCTTCTGATTCCTCGACTTCTGGCTCTTCTTCTTCAGTCTGAGCCGAGGTCACAGATTGACAAAGAGAGTAGCGAACCGCTTCCACATTGTCCGATTCGCTGTCTTCTTCTGTCGGAACATCTTTAAACTCAGCCTGATCGAGGACGACATCAACGGCCTTACGCTCGCGGATTTGAGCTTCGAGATTGTCGATCATACCAGACTTCTGCAGACGGGCACGCACGCGACGAGGATTTTCACCCGACTGCATTGCCATCATGAAGATTTCTGATTCGACGTCACTGGGTGTGACTTCGATCTCTTCTGCTTCCGCAATTTTGTCGAGAACAAAGTGTTCTTTCAAAGCTTGACGAGTTTCGGAAACGGCTTTTTGACGCATTTCGTTTTCGCGGCTGCGAACTTGTTGTGTCGTGTAGCCCGCTTGCTGCATCTCGAGCATTTCGCGTCGCAGAGCGTTTTCGGTTTGGTTGAGGACCAATTTCTCGGGTAGCTCCCAATCCGCGGATGCAGTGATCTGTTCAAGAACCTGCTTTCGCGCCGACTGTCGTTGTTCGTGTTTGAGCTGGCGTTCGAGAGAATCCTTGATGGCTTCGCGAAGATCGTCGGCAGATTCCATCTCAATACGTTCGAGGAAGTCGCTATCGAGTTCAGGAAGTTTGATCGCTTTGACTTCAAGAACTTCCAAATTCAAAGCGATCTCTTCTCCACGCATCTCGATGTTGGCAGATTCGCTACTGATGGTCGCAGTTGTTGAGACTTTGTCTCCTTTGGCCTTACCAACAATAATTTTGTCGAAGCCTTCCAACTCTGCATCTTCGAATCGCAGAGTGGGTTTCACACGGACGTAGAACTCGTCGATTTCGCGAGTCGTTTTCCCACCGTGTTCGGCGGTCAGTTTGAGAGCCACATAGTCGTCCGCTTCCGCAGCCCCGTCACGTTCTTCGAGGGAAGCATACTGTGACAGATAGCGTTCCAGTGATTTTTCGATTTCCGCGTCGTCAATCTCTTTGCTCGGACGATCCAGCTTCAAGCCGCTGTAATCGGGCAGATCGAATTCTGGTCGTACTTCCACGTCAAACTCGTAAGAGAAATCACCATCTTCGGGGAGATCGAGTGTTTCCAAGTCGAGGTCGGGCTGATCAATCGGATCAAGGTCGTGCTTTTCGGAGATCTGTTCGAGACTTTCGAGCAAAATATCCTGCTTGACCTGATCGGCGAGTTCTCTACGAAATCGCTTTTGGATCAGTTGAGCGGGAACCATGCCGGGACGAAAACCGGGAACGTCGGCTTCTCCACGAAATTTTTCGGTTGTTTGCTCGAAGTGGTGGTCGATGTCTTTGCGGGGAACGATCACTTTGACGTGCTTGCGACAAGGGCCCGCTTCTTCGATGGTCACATCAAGCGACATCTCATAGATTTCAGGCACTTCGACCGCAGCAACGGCATCGCCGATGTCGGGGACGTCAAGTTGTTCTTCTGGTGTGTCAGTCATAACTGTCCTTCTGGAGCCGAGCAGGTTTCGATACCGTTTCGGCACTCATGAAATGAGCCGCTGGCCTTGTGTCCGATACAAGCCAATCGTTCTCGATGGCTGGGGTAAGGCTACGGCTCTCGTCGTGTTTGTGTCTGCGTCTTGCAGATTCTTGAAAGGGCTCTCCAAAGTAACGAGCAAACAACCTTTCTCCCGATAATTGGGGGACTGCCAAAGTCAGCGAAAGGTCATCTGTTGGATCGGTTATGAGGAGAAAAAGAGCGGGTGAGGGGAGTCGAACCCCCGGCCTTCTGGATGGCAACCAGACGCTCTAGCCACTGAGCTACACCCGCATGAGCGACATTTCTGCCGACGACAAATAGAATAGTCGGCATGGTTTGCGTTCGTCAAGCGACCGCCAGCACGATTTAAGAGGAAAATGGCCTACTGACAATATCTATTGGAACGACCATAATGGTAGAGAGAAGTCCATCGACCTCGGTTCGGGGAAATTCCGTGTTGAATCAGCCATTTCCAGAAAAGTTTGACCTGCTCAATCAGCCAGGTCGGAGGTTACTGGTCTTTCTCAGGCATTCCGGTTGCCCTTTCTGCAAACAGACACTGGGAGATGTGGCGGCAGCCCGTGCAGAGATCGAATCGAGTGGAGCAAAGATTGTGCTCGTCCATATGATGGATGATAGGGATCAGGCAAAGAGCTTCTTCGCCCGTTATGGCCTGGATGAACTGGAAGCTCTCCCCGATCCTGATCAAGAGCTATATACACTGTTGGAGATCAAAAAGGGACGTCTGAGCGAGTATCTGGGGCCAGCCGTCTGGCTCAAAGGAGCCGTCTGTACGCTGTGGGAAGGACATTCACCCGGTATGCCACAAGGAGATGTCTCTCAATTGGGGGGAGTCTTCCTGATTGAAGGTGGTGAGGTGCTGAAGTCTCACTTCTGCAAAACATCCGCTGATCGTCCCGATTATGTGGAGTTGACAAAGGTGGACTCCATCAGCCAACGCAGAGGGAGCGACTAAGGCCGTGAAGCGGCTTTAACTTCTTCGTAGAGAAAGAAGATCACCTTCTGGCCCGACTTCAAAGCGGCTCCAGCAACCGGTTCCTGTGTGGCGACTTTGAAGACCAGTTCTTCCTCGGGGGCAGGCCCCGCTTTACGGAATTCGACTTCAAATCCACGATCCTGAAACAGTTTTTGCACGTCTTTCCAAGGGTAATTCACCACTCTTGGCATAGTCAGTTGTTTTGGCTGTCCGGCAACGGGAGATTTTGGTTGTTGGGGTTGGACTCTCGGTGGAGCTTGCCCCGGTCCCATCCCCGGTCCGTTTTGTGCCTGCTTGATCTCTTTGTATCCATTGAGAACTTTCGCGATGTTGAAGGGATCTCGATCTCCTTTAATGAAAGAGATAATGACGTTCTCATTCGCCTTGAGATCCTTGAAGCTATAAACCGTCTCGGTTGTTCCCGGTGGGTTGATCAATTTCACTGCGACCGGGAGATAACTCTTGCGATCCAAAATCACTTCGGCTTCGCGCCAGTTTGCCGCATCCTGTTTTCGTTTCGGTAAGACTTTTAACCAGACCATCTTTTGATCGGTTTGTGGGAGCAGTTCAAAGTGATAGCGTTCAACAGCCTTGTCGGCCGGTAATCCAAACAGGAACGGCAAGGGGCCATCCATGATGTTGATCCCCTGGTCCTGAGCGGGGATATTGTGAACCTGGTACTGTTTTTGAGGCACAATCGCTTGAGCGATACTCTTGCCGTCACAAATCCAGATTTCTGGAATATCGCTTTGCAGTGAATAAGGCTTGCCTTGCTTATTCAGCTTTTGGCTTTTGGCCCCGGACGGGATTTTCACTTCCTCAATATCGATTCGTCCCTTGTCGGGAGCCTCGTAGTAGAAAGAGCCATCGGCTCGTTTTTCGACCTGAAACACAGAGTCGTACACAAAACGGCGATGTGTCCCCGACAGTTTTTTGTAGACTTTGGTGGTTTGCTCCCAATCCTTCAGGATCTGCCACAGTTGAGGATTTATCTGCTGGCGCGCAACGGGAGCCAGTCCTTCATTGAATTCACGGTTCCGTTGCACATCGGAATCACGAATCTCCAAAGTGCCGGGTTGGCCCGAGGAAATTCGGGGCAAACAGAGCGTTATCAGGGCGAAGATCGAGAACAAAACGCAGTTGCGAAATTTTGTCAGAATGATCACAGGCGGCATCCTTCCCGCTGAATGTGGTCTCAGCAAGCGTGTCAATCAGGCAGTAAGTTGTTTAATAATAACCGATTGCGTCATGCTTCACGGTTAGGCCGAGAATTCTAGCATCAGTTCCAAATACTGCATAGGGAGATTTGAGAGGGGGTAATTCCTGATAGCCGACCATTATTGGAACTCATCTTGCCTGTTCGGAATCATCCGTAAGGAAAGACGAGTTCGTTTTTAGTTACGTTACAAAATCGTAAGGTTATTCTCCTAATAGAGTTGCGTCAAAAATTCTATCTCGGGGGTTGTTTATGACCCTTCAAATGCGGTACTTTGAATAGGTTTGTCCTGACGATAAGTGAAGCATACCTGTGGTTTTTTTAATCATTGGAGAGAATATGGCTGGGAAAGTGTCTCAACGGATCTCAATCAGGCAGTTGATTCAACTCGCTTTGTTGCCTGCTTTGATTGTCTCGTGGTCCGCACTCGCCCCGGCACTCCAAAAAGAGGCGAAATCAACAGAAAGCGAACCAGCTTCTGTTCTTAATAAGGAACTCCCTGAGTCGATTGAGGACTTAAAAGCTCTGGAAGATCAGGTTCAGAAACATCGTAAGAGTATGATGAACGCCACAGTGGCGGTCGTGATTGGGAATTCGCAGGGCAGTGGTGTGGTCATCAGTAAGGATGGTTACATTCTGACCGCCGCACATGTCATCGGCAGACGGGGGCAAGCGGCCAATGTCTGGTTTCCCGATGGAACGCTCGCGCGAGCCGAAACTCTAGGAACCGATCACGAAACTGATGCGGGAATCCTGAGGATCGTTGAAGAGGGAGAATGGCCATTTTGCGCAATGGCGGTCCCGGATTCTTACAAGGTCGGTGATTGGTGCATTGCGACCGGTCATCCCGGTGGTCGTCGTGAAGGTCGGCCTCCCGTGATTCGTATCGGTCGAATCAATAATGTCACTCCCGCCATGATCCGAACTGACGCGACTCTGGTTGGCGGTGACTCGGGCGGACCTCTTTTCGATCTCAAAGGCCGCGTCATTGGTATCAATAGCCGTATCGGTGTCTCTACCTCCTGGAACCTACATGTTCCCGTCGGTATCTATGAAGAAAACTGGGAGAGTCTCTCTTCACCTGCCGGTTTTCTCGGAGTGGGCGGGGATCCCTATAATCGTGACGGGCCTTGTACGATTACCTCAGTTTCAGGTAATTCACCGGCTTTCAAAGCCGGCGTTCGTGTTCGCGATGTCATCAAAAAGTTTGATGACAAACCAATTAAGAATTTTCGAGAACTAGTGGAACTCGTGTCTCAGTACGCTCCCAATAAAGCCATCGAAGTGGAAATTGTCCGAAACAACAAAACGATCAAGTTGGAAGTGACTTTGGCGAGAAAGGATCCCTACCGGGGGATTCGATGAAGCCCGACGTGCCGATCTAAACGTATTTATGAGAACTCGACTGGAGTAACCCGTTATGAATCAAAACCTCTCCCAGCCGCCAAGACTTTCTGATCGTCTCTTGTTACCGGCCATGTTGGTGGCATCAATTCTTGCTCTGAGCCCTGCTATTGCTCCGGCCAAAGATCTTGATGTGGAACTGCAATTAGGTGGGCGAAAGTTGCGAGCCGCCTTTCAACCCGTGGTCAGCGAAGTTCGGAAATCGACCGTGGAAATCTGGTGCGGAAGCAAGCATGTTGCGATGGGAGTCGTTCTCGATAATGAAGGTCACGTTCTGACCAAAGCGAGTGAGTTACAATCAAACATTACCTGCCGATTCTCCGACGAGACCGAAGTTCGGGCCAAATTTCTGGCAGCCGACCGGGAATACGATCTGGCCTTGCTCGATGTCGAACATGACAAGCTGGTACCCATCAAGTGGGCGAATGAGGATCTGGCCGACATTGGTCGATGGGTGGTGACTGCCGGAATTGATGAGTCCCCCATAGCCATCGGGATGTCGAGCGTGCGTTCGATTAATATTCCGAAAGTGCGTGGCAAAGCATGGTTGGGAATTGAGATGGATGTCGCCACAGACCGGCCCAAAATTCAATCGATCCGGCCCTTCAGCAGTGCCTCTCGATCAGGCCTACGAACCGGCGACGTGATCCTTCAGGTTTCGGACAAAGTCGTCGATACTCGAGATCTAATGATTTCAGCGTTGTCGCAATTTACGCCCGGTGATTCATTGTTCGTGCGGGTTTTACGAGGCAGCGACTATAAGAATTTTCAGGTGACACTTGATCGCTGGGGTAAAGACGCTTTTCATCGGCAGGCGATCCAAAATCGGATGGGGGCAAAGTTGAGTAATCGTAGGGCTGGTTTTATCGGAGTGATGCAGCATGACTCGGTGATGTCGTCCCACAACTGTGGCGGGCCGTTGCTCAATTTGGACGGTGAAGTGATTGGGCTAAATATTGCTCGTGGTGGTCGTACCGAGTCTTATGCGATCCCTGTTTCATTATTAAAAGAACGGATTGAGGAGCTCGAATCAGGACGTTTAGCAGTCGCTTTACCGATGTATATCCTTCCTGAGGTCGAATATGTCTCGAACACCTCGGATCGCAAAGAAGTGGTCCTCCCCGAACCTCCTCCGCTGCCAGAGAATTGAACATTGCCAGAGAATTGAACTTTCCTGGTTTCTGCCATCTGTACAGACATAATATTCCGAAAAGTTCATAAACATCATTGCTGGTAACGAGTTCTGCTTCGTTGAACCTCTCCGGGGGGGTGTCTATACTGTAGCAATCCACAGGATGTGAGTGGATTTCGCAGCAGGCTTGCGGATCGACCTTTCACCCTTGTTTTGGTCGGACACCGAACACAGGCTCGCAGGGACCGTTCGACGGAACGCTAAACCATTTATCACTTAGAGGATTTCATCGATGAGCGAGGACGCAAAGACTGTTGTTAAAGGTCTTAAGGGGATCAAGGCAGCCGATAGCTCGATCTGTGAGATTGACGGAGAGATCGGGAAGCTGATCTACCGTGGTTATAACATCGATGATCTTTGTGCACACAGCACTTACGAGGAAGTCGCTTTTTTACTGCTATACAGTGAGCTTCCCAATCAGACGCAACTCGATCAGTTTCACGATTCGCTTACTGCTCATGCGACCGCGCCTCCTGAAGTTCTCGCCGCTCTGAAAGCATTGCCAAAAGACGTAGCTCCGATGGCAGCGCTACGGACGGCAGTTTCCGTCTTGGGACATTATGACCCTTTGGCAGAACAAGAGTCTGATGAATCGAATAAAGAAAATGCAGTCCGTTTGATTGCCGTGTTGCCGACTCTGACAGCCGCGATTCGTCGCTTGCGAGACGGTCACGAACCGATTGCTCCCAAACCGGAACTTTCGATTTCCGCCAATTTCATGTACATGCTGAATGGTGAAGAACCCAGTGCAGATGCCGCCAAGGCGATGGACCTGATTTTGATTCTGCATGCCGAGCATGGTTTCAACGCAAGTACCTTTAGTGCTCGTGTGATTATTGCCACGTTGACCGACATGTATTCAGCAATCACCGGAGCGATTGGTGCGCTCAAAGGGAAACTTCACGGCGGAGCAAATACTGAAGTCCTTAAGACATTGCAGTCTGTGGGTGGTGTCGAAGACGTGGCTGGCTGGGTGGCCGATGTTCGCAGCCGCAAAGGAAAGTTCATGGGCTTTGGTCATGCCGTTTATCAGACGCAAGACCCGCGTGCCAAGCACCTGAAAGAGTATTCCCAAAAACTGGGTCAGGAAGCGGGCGACACAAAATGGTACGACCTTTCTATCGAAATCGAATCGCAGGTCGTTGCTGAAATTGGTCGTCAGTGCAATGTCGATTTCTTTTCTGCCTCGGTCCAGCATTATATGGGCATACCGGGTGATTTGTTTACCTGCATTTTTGCATCGAGTCGAATTGCTGGTTGGTGCGCTCATGTGCTGGAGCAAATTTCAGATAACAAAATCATTCGGCCTTCATCACATTACACAGGCCCCGACGAACGCTCTTACGTTCCCATTAGCGAACGATAAAGACTTTTCATGCGGATTCTGAATCCGCCTGTTCGTCTTCTTCAAGAACTTCTTCAATGTCGCGCCGGTTGATGAGATAAAACGCGCCTCCAATGAGTGCGGTGAGCATATTGGCCATCCGAAAAACTAATGCCGTGCTGAATCCCGCCGCTGCCGCCAGTTCTTTGGAGACGGGCGTAGTGGCAATCTCGGCCCCCATGACAAACACGCCTTGCACGGTCCCCTCCAGTGCGCCGATACCTGCCGGTGTCGGGATGAGAACACCGACCAGTTCCGCAGCCGGAATCAAAAACAAGTGTCCGAGATAACTCGGGGCAGCAGTTCCAGAATCCAGCGCTAATGAGGCACAGTAAAAGACTGTCAGAAACATCAAGTGACCGATGAGGCTCAGGCCAACAGCTCCCCAGAGAATTCGTTTACGGGTTTGATAAAGAAGGATTCCACGTTGTATCTCTTCGAGAATCGGTCCGATCAATTTGATCTGAAACATCCAGGCAACAAGACGAGATTTTGGCAAGGATGTGTGCAGCAGCAGGAATAAGCCGGTGACTCCTCCCAAAGCTCCCCCCCACAACACTGTCAGTAATAGTTGTAAACGTGGGTGATCATCCAGCGGTAAAAATGCGAGCGAGGCGAATGCCCCGACACAAAATAAAGCGATCAGCCCCAGCAAACGGTCCAGGAAAACGGTCGCAGCAGCAACCGCTTTTCGTTCAGGGTGTTCTTTGGCAATCAGTAACGCTTTGACGATGTCTCCTCCGGCTGCACCCGGAGCAACGTAGTTAAACAAGACCCCGATAAAGCCGAGACGCACGGCGTCCCGTATGGTGAAGGGTAAATTTTGGGATGACACCAGATAATACCAACGCAGAAATGTGACGAGAAATGCTGCGCCTGTGAGCAGAGTACCCAAGGCAAAGAATGACCAGTTCAGTTCTCGCCAATCGATTTCAGACAGAGCTTGGCGATTTTGCTGAAAGAGCCAAGTCAGAATCGCAATGCCGACGATCCACTTTAACCATACCCAATGATGCCGCAGTTGATGAATCAGCATCCGCAAGAGTTTCACAATGGCGATCCGGCTGGGGATGAAGGTGGCGTTTGCAAAGCTTATTTTCGCTTGGGGCGATACATATGAGTGGCTTGTCCAAAACCGGCTTCCGCCGCTTCCATGATGGTCTCTGAAAGCGTGGGGTGTGCGTGAATACTATCCGCGATATCGCGAGCAACTGCCCCCATTTCGACCATCACAACTGCTTCGGCAATCATTTCACCCGCCCCGGGGCCAACAATGCCAACTCCCAGAATGCGTTCAGTTTTGGGTTCGAGCAGTAATTTGGTCAGTCCTTCTGTACGCCCTAGAGTTTGAGCGCGCCCCGAAGCCGCCCAAGGGAATTTCGTGACGAGCACGTCGATTCCTGCGGCTTTGGCTTCGTTTTCGGTCAAGCCGCACCAGGCAAGTTCAGGGTCGGTGAAGACGACAGCCGGGATCGCAATGTTGTCGAACTCCGCGGGTTCGCCCGCCAAAGTCTCAATTGCGACTTTCGCTTCTCGTGTCGCTTTGTGGGCCAACATTGGTTCGCCGGCAACATCCCCGATAGCCATCAGGCTTGAGTCACTTGTTCGCTGATTGCGATCAATCTTGATAAAGCCCTTTTCATCGATCTCGGCTTTGGTGTTCTCAAAGCCGCAGCCTCGACTGTTTGGTCGGCGACCGATAGAAATCAGCACGCGGTCAAAAGTTTGTTCGGGTTCGACGCCATCGCCTTCGAGTTTGGCGACAATCCCTGCGTCAGTCGCTTGGAGGGCAGCGACTTTTGTGTTGAGGTTGATCGAATCGAATTGTGCTTCGAGTCTTTTTTGCAACGGCTTGACGAGATCACGGTCAGCACCGGGAAGAAGACCGTCGGTCATTTCGACCACAGTGACTTTTGACCCCAACGCCGCGTAAACCGATCCCATTTCGAGGCCGATGTAACCACCACCCACGACGAGGAGTTTTTCGGGGACATCCTTCAATTCCAACGCGCCGGTAGAATCCATCACGCGATCATCACCGAGATCGAAAATGGGAGGCATCGCGGGAGACGAGCCTGTCGCAATGATGCCGTAATCGAATTCGATGTTCTCGTTCGTTCCATCTTCGTGAGCGACCGAGATCGTTTTTGAATCGAGAAATGTTCCACGAGCTTTGATCAGTTTGACGCCGCGTGCTTTGCAGAGAGCCGCGATTCCACCAGTGAGCTGTTTAACGACGCCACCTTTGAAGTTTCGCAGTTTATCGAGATCGATTTGCGGTTCGGAAAACGTCACGCCCCACTCTTCAGATTCACGGGTCTCGTTGATGAGTTTCGCGACATGCAGCAGGGCCTTGGAAGGGATGCAACCACGATGGAGACAAACTCCACCCGGTTCGATTCCTTCATCGATCAAGGTGACCTGCATGCCGTGATCGGCCGCAGCGAAGGCAGCCGGATATCCACCCGGTCCACCACCCAGAACGACAACTCGTGTTTGACTCAAATCGGTCTCTGACATGGAACTATCTACGTTTCGTGGTTGTGTTGGGAATCAATGTTGTGTTGGGAATCAATATTCAGAGTCAGCAAAATGCTTCGTGATGATCGATCAGCTCTCGACCAGCCATTGGAACGGATCGCTGAGGATGCGTCCAAGACGGGCAACAAATCGAGCCGCTTCCGCTCCGTTGATGACACGATGATCGTACGACAACGAAAGTGGCAACATCAGCCGCTCGGAGAGTTCTCCATCGACATAAGCAAGTGTTTTCTGGGACCGAGACATGCCAAGAATGGCGACTTCAGGCCAGTTCACAATCGGAGTGAAGGCGACTCCGCCAATTCCACCGAGGTTGGTGATTGTGAATGTGGCTCCCTGCATCTCGGAAATGTCGAGCTTGCGGTCGCGAGCACGGACAGCCATATCGGTGACGTCACCGGCAATCTGTAAAACGCTTTTCTTGTCGCAATCGCGGATGACCGGAACGACCAAGCCGTTAGGCGTGTCAACGGCAACGCCGATGTTGTAATACTTCTTGAAGACGATTTCGCCACTTTGTGAATCGAAGGATGCGTTAAATCGCGGGAACTCTTTGAGTGCCACGACCGAGGCTTTGATGGCGAGTGCCGTCATCGTTACTTTGGGGCCGTCCTTCATTTTCGCCACAAACTGACGACGATGTTTTTCGGTTTCGGTAATGTCGATTTGATCGTGCTGAGTGACGTGAGGAATAACATTCCACGCCATCGTCAAATTTTGGGCAGCCGTCCGTGAAAGCTTGTTTAACCTCTCGCGTTCGGTTTCTCCGAACTTGCCAAAGTCAGGCAGACTCGGTTCTGCAATCCCTCCACCTCCACCACTTGTTGAACCTTCCAGGCGAGATTTGACGTACGCCTGGACATCTTCGATGGTAATACGTCCGTGTGGCCCGGTGCCGCTGACCTGATGCAAATCGACTCCAAGTTCGCGAGCCAGCCGACGTGTGGCTGGGCCCGCAGGTGGAGGCGGAGTGTCAGGTCCGGGAGTGGTTGCGGGAGCGACCGCTTTCGCGGGTTCTGCCGGCTGAGGAGTTGCCGCGGGAGCCGGTTTTGATTCGGCCTTTGGTTCTTCTTTGGCGGGAGCAGCCGCGGGGGTTTCCTCTTTTTCAGCAGCAGGTGCAGCACCACCACCATCGGCGTCAATCTCAAGAATCGGTTGCCCGATTGTCACGGTGTCCCCGGCAGAGACGAGGATTTTGGTAATGGTTCCCGCAGAAGGAGAGGCGAACGGAACAACCGCTTTATCGGTTTCGAGTTCCATAATCTCTTGGCCGGCCTCAACGGTGTCGCCAACGCTGATCAGGATGTCGCCAATGTCGACCGATTCCACGCCTTCAGAAACTTCAGGCAGTTTGATTTCTTGAGCCATGATGGTGTCTATCGTAACTTGTGTTAATAACTTTGTAGGTGTTGCGTATGACCTGTGACCTTCTCGCGATCAGGCATACAGCGGATTGACCTTTTCGGGATCAATATCGAGTGCTTTGAGGGCTTCTGGTAGTTTGGCTTTGTCGTATTTGCCTTCGTTGGCAAGTCCGTACAAGGCCGCGTAAGCGACATTTTCTGCGTCGATTTCAAAATGTCGTCGCAAAGCCGGACGTGTATCGCTGCGTCCAAATCCATCGGTTCCGAGGACGATGTATTGCTGCTTGACCCACGGACGAATTTGATCACCAACCAAGCGGACATTGTCACTGGTCGAAATGATCGGACCTTCAACATCGCCGAGGCAAGTGCTGAGATAGGTCGACTTAGCTTCGTCGTTCGGGTGGAACTTGTTCCACCGGTCAACTGTCGATGCTTCACGCGCCATCTGACTGTAACTCGTAACACTCCAGACATCAGACGCAATTTTGTACTCATCAGCGAGCAACTCTTGTGCTCGCAATGCTTCGCGAAGGATCGTACCACTGCCAAAGAGCTGAACGCGACCGATTGCTCCTTTAACTTCTTTGGAGCTTAATTTGTACATTCCATTGATGATGCCATCCTCGACCCCTTCCGGCATTTCAGGTTGCGGGAAAGCTTCATTATAGACGCTGAGATAATAAAGGATATCTTCGCCTTCGCCATACATTCTTCGCAGTCCATCTTGCACAATGACGGCGAGTTCGTAGCCATAGGCAGGGTCGTAAGATTGCAGATTCGGAACAGACGTTGCAATTAAATGACTATGGCCATCCTCGTGCTGTAATCCTTCTCCGTTGAGTGTTGTGCGTCCTGAGGTTCCTCCACAGAGGAACCCTTTGGCTCGCGAATCTGCTGCCAGCCAGATGAGATCGCCCACACGCTGGAAGCCGAACATCGAATAATAAACATAGAACGGGATCATGTGCATGCCGAGGTTGGCATGCGCGGTTCCCGCCGCCACGAAGGAAGACATTGCCCCTGCTTCGTTAATTCCTTCTTCGAGAAGCTGCCCACTTTTGGCTTCCTTGTAGAACATCAACTGGCCAGAGTCGACTGGTTCGTACAATTGTCCTTTGCTGGCGTAGATGCCGCACTGCATGAACAACGACTCCATTCCGAATGTTCGTGCTTCATCGGGAATAATGGGAACGAGACGTTTTCCAATCGACTTGTTTTTGAGCAACGCTGGCAAAATTCCCGCACCGAGAACACCAGTTGTCGAAACAGGACTGTCGCCGGTTCCTTTCAGAACTTTGTCAAAGGTTGAAAGGTCCGGGATATCGAGAGTTTCCGTTGGCTTATGTCGTGCAGGTACGAAACCGCCAAGCTCCTCACGGCGTTCACGCAGATATTGCATTTCATCGCTATCTTCAGGCGGGCGATAGAACGGCATGTCTTTGACTTGCTCGTCGGGAATGGGGATCCCGAATCGTGTGCGGAACGCTCGCAGTTCTTCTTCGTTTGCTTTCTTGACATTATGGGCCACGTTACGACCTTCGCCCGCTTCACCCAAGCCATAACCTTTGATCGTTTTGGCAAGAATGACAGTGGGGGCTCCCTTATGTTCGACCGCAGATTGGAAGGCGGCGTAAACTTTTTCGGGATCGTGACCACCTCGACGTAATTTCTGGATCTGTTCGTCGGTCAGATGCTCGACCATTCCTTCAAGGTCCGGGTCGATACCAAAGAAATGTTCGCGAATGTATTCGCCATTTTCGACGCTGTATTTTTGATACTGGCCGTCAACAATTTCTCCCATGCGTTTGACAAGTTTTCCATCAGCATCTTTGGCCAACAACGGATCCCAGTCTCCTCCCCAAACGACTTTAATGACATTCCAGCCAGCACCACGGAACGCGGCTTCCAGTTCCTGAATAATCTTCCCGTTTCCACGGACAGGGCCGTCGAGTCGTTGGAGATTACAGTTAATGACCCAAGTGAGATTGTCGAGGTTTTCGCGGGATGCAAGTGTGATGGCACCGAGAGTTTCGGGTTCATCAACTTCGCCGTCTCCACCAAACTGCCAGACGCGCGACTCACTGGTGTCGATCAAACCACGATGTTCCATATATCGAAGGAATCGTGCGTGATAAATCGAACAGATGGGGCCGAGACCCATCGAGACGGTTGGAAACTGCCAGAAATCGGGCATTAACCACGGATGAGGATACGAGGAGAGTCCTTGTCCACGAGGAATTTCACGACGGAAGTTGATCAGGTGTTCTTCGTTCAAACGACCTTCCATGAACGCACGAGAATACATTCCGGGAGAGGCATGGCCTTGGAAGTAAACCATATCGCCGATCTGGTTTTCATTCCGGGCTTTGAAGAAGTGGTTGTAACCGATCTCATAGAGTGTTGCCGAGGAAGCGAATGTCGAAATGTGACCGCCAATACCATCGGCAACTTTGTTTCCGCGAACCACCATCGCCATGGCATTCCAGCGAATGATACTTTTAATGCGGCGTTCGATTTCCAGATTGCCTGGAAAACGTGTCTGCTTATCAACGGGGATGGTGTTGACGTAAGGTGTGTTGGCAGTGAACGGCATCGTCACGCCGCGGAGATATGCCCGCTCTTGAAGGTTCACCAGAAGCTCTTGCAGTCGCTGTGGTCCGTAACGATGCAGGATGTCTTCGAGTGAGGAATACCATTCTTCGAGCTCATTCGGGTCGATGCTCGAAATCTGTGATAAATCCTGTGCCATAGCATTTTCTCTCGTCAGCCAGCCGTATGAACAGCCTGACCTCTGCATAAAGGGATGTATCTATGATTGAATGTTCTCGAACCCGTTGAAGCCGAGCGATCTCACAAAATTGAGGTGTCGACAACGAATCCAGAACGATATGTCATTGGCGTGGTTTCCGGGTGGAAAACAAGCCTCGGAAGTAAAGCGTAACTCGTTGCCTCGTGCAACCCTACGCCAATTGAGAGACACCGATTTTCTAAGGAATCGGTGTCTCAAACGCATTGTAGCAGTGAAGCCAGAAAAATGCAGCCTGAGTGATTATCGTTTCAGCCGGGAATTGGGTGCGGAAACGCATAATTTTCTCAGTTTTCTAACTGTCGAAGTCAATGTTATCCTAATTAGAGATCAAAGCCAGCTAATTGCGAAACGCTTAAGTCACTATATTAGAATTACTTACGAAGAACATGAAGTTGAAAAGGACGTTATGGACGTTTATATTCTCTATATCTATTGTTATTAATGTTGAAATTGGCGATAAATAGCAAGTACAGGTTGAGGAATTCGTGCTCGCGACACGACCAGAGCGAGACGTCATTTTGGGAACACTCAATTGGAAATTGAAATGTCGACATCAAAATCAACTCGAGCGATCCGAACACAAGAAACACCTTTCGATCATCATCCAGAGATCGAATACATCCGTAGTGATTCCTTCAGCGATCTTGACCGGAAATATGATCGCATTGACCTCGATGAGTTGTGCCAAATCGAACCCATCAAGGCGAACATTCGTGAGGTCGACCTTAACTCGGTGGAAACCGGTCTTTCCACTTATTTGGCAGAACTCCACAAGGTTCCATTGTTGAAAGGGGATGACGAGTATCAGATTTTTCAATGGATGAATTATCTGAAATACCGGGCAGCACAACGTGTCAACGGTCGAAAACGTGCCTCTCAAAAACTACATCGAGAGATGAATTTGTTATTCCATCGAGCAAGGCATTTCCGAAACCTGATTGTTTCTGCCAACTTGCGTCTGGTTGTTTCTATTGCCAAGAAACTGGCGGATCGTGATAACCTGATTGAAGACCTGATTAGCGATGGGCACTTACCGCTCATGCGATCTGTAGAGATCTTTGATTTTGAACGAGGGACTCGTTTCAGCACCTACGCGACTTGGGCGGTTCGAAACAAACTGTATCGCTCCACTCCCCGAAATCGCAAACATTCGCGTCGATTCCGTAACGGTATTGATGAACTTTTCCCATTCGTTGCTGAAGATGATGTAGAGCGGGTACGCAGTTTTGAAAGCTATCATCTGGAAATTCAGGAGGCGGTGGAAGGCTTGCTGTCGCAACTTAATGATCGTGACAAATTCATTGTTCAGGCTCGGTTTGGAATGAACGAACAGGATAAACCTCATCGATTCCGGGAAATCGCGGAAGGGCTCAATATCAGTACCGAACGAGTTCGTCAGTTGTTGGCGAGGTCGTTAGATCAACTTCGCGAACAATCCGAACGGCTGGCGATTGAAGTCGCCTGAAACATGAAATCACGCTCATTCAGATCTTGAGTCAATGAATAAGGCCGGGCTTCTCATAAAGAGCCCGGCCTTTTTCATGATTGGTTAGAACGATTGTTGATCAGGCGTTTGTCGTTGATTCTTTAGTCTCATTTTCTTCGACAGGAGGCCCGGACGGCAACTCGAATGCCGGAATGTCATCCTCATCCTGAGCGAGTTCTTCTTCAGGGATGGGACGAGAGTCGCTACTAGATGTCTCGCTGTAACTGTTGGTCGAAGTGGCAGCGGTGGCCGAACGGGTAAACTCGTCCTGCATTCCCTTCAGGCCGGATTGAAATTCTCGCAATCCTTTACCGAGATTCATGGCGACCTCGGGCAGCTTGCGACCGAATAGCAACAAAGCGATCACAAGGACGACCATAAGTTCTCCGCTACTCGGAGTACCAAATCCAAACATTTTCAACACTCCTGCAAGGTCATGATGTCTTGAGTCTTAAGGCTGTTGGAACATTCAGACGTCTGACTTTTCTTTCTGTTCAGATTCAACCGCCTCTTTATCTTTTTTCTCATCGACACCATCGAGTCCTTTTTTAAACTCGTTCATGCCGAGCCCCAACGATCTCATTGTTTCTGGAATTCGCTTTCCGAAAAACAGCAGAACAATGAGCAGCACAATCAAGATTTGAGGTAATCCGGGCATCATGGTTGGTCAATCTCCTCGACATATATGTTCGACAGATGGATCTCATCTGCCACTGTTGTAATTGTACACGATGAACGGTCCGTAACAGAGACTGTCCATTGAGATTTCCTCAAACAGCGTAAAATACAGTGGGATTATGCGGCTCGGGAAAAAAGGATTCGTAGAACCGGGGTGGGATTATTGTGAGGAAATCAGTCGCTGATCTGAAGCCTGTAAGCATGCGATCAGCTCTCTTTATGGTAACTTCCCGGATTTGCGTGTCAATTGTCTTTTTACTCCAAAATATCCGTAAATCATTTCAGTGAAAGTGGATACAAAAAACATTTGCCGCAGAAATTACGTTTTCAACCGGCTGTTAAGGCTTTTCAGAGGTTCCGCATTGGCAGGTCATTTGACCACATCCAGGGCATCCTTGGCCGTATTTCTTCTGCATTTCTTCAGCGAGGTCGATGTCGGCGATATTGGCAAGTGTCGCCAGCCATGCCATCACGTCGGCAAACTCGCGGCCCAGTTCCTGCCGGTCATTTTCCCGCAATGCGGCCGCCAATTCTCCTACCTCCTCCATGAACCACATAAATGTGCCATCCACACCGCGTTCAGCATCTTTGCTGGAATACATTTTTTGAATCAGGTTTTGAAGTTCTGTGAGTGTCATGGACAATCTCTTTCTCGGTTCGTAACGTCTCGATAGCTGAGTGCGAGACAAGACACTGTACCTCGACCGACCTACACCTGAAAGTTTTTCATGCGCGATTATTCAGAAGTCATTCCCGTTATTGAACAGAGGGTCAAACAGCAGATGGAAAATGACTCAACCGGTCACGACTGGTGGCACGTTGATCGTGTACGTCGGACGGCTCTCATCATTTGTGAACGGGAACAGGGAAATGCAGAACGAGTAGAGTTAGTGGCTCTGTTGCATGATGTCGATGACTGGAAGTTGAAAAAAGAGCCCACTTCAGAATCTCTCGCGAATCAATGGTTGTTAGATGCCGGGGTGTCGGAGGAAGAATCGCACCAGATTTGCGAGATCATTGACCGCATTTCATTCAAAGGGCATGGCGTCGAAGACAATATGCCGTTTCTCGATGGCCAGATTGTGCAAGATGCGGATCGGTTGGATGCGATCGGAGCGATTGGCATCGCTCGCTGTTTTGCATTCGGTGGCGCGAAAGACCGCGCGATCTACGATCCCCATGATCCTCCAGTGATGCACCAATCATTCGAGGATTACAAAACGAAAAGCGGCCCTTCGATCAATCATTTCTATGAGAAGTTACTGCATCTGAAAGATCGTCTCAATACGCCAACGGCTCGCACAATGTCCGAGGAACGTCATGCGTTTCTGGAAACATTTTTGAAACAGTTCGACAAGGAATGGAACGGACTGTGATCAAACAATCGCTTTTAGCACGTTGCCGCGGCTGATTGGCAATGGTCGACCAAACGGATCTTGCAACTCGGTTTCGGGAGTGTATCCGAGAGTATGAAACACGGTCGCCGTGAGATCTTCAGGGCGTACCAGGCCGTCTTTGACATAGCCTCCCTGTGCATCGGAGGCCCCGTAAACTTGCCCCCCTTTCACTCCACCGCCCGCCATCGTGGCAGAAAAAGCATGTCCCCAATGCCCACGACCGCCATTCGCTTGAATTTTGGGCGTTCTCCCAAATTCAGAAAGAACCAGCACGAGAGTTTCATCGAGTAGCCCCCGTTCTTCAAGATCAGTCAGCAGCGAGGAATACGCTTGATCGAAAGGGGGAACCAGAACCGTTTTCAGACGATTCGCTTCTCCCACGTGACTGTCCCAGCAGGGAGCATTACTCGGTTCTTCAGGTCCACGAAACCAGTTGACGTGCACGAATTTGACATCGGCTTCGATCAGTCGTCGGGCCAGTAACACACTTTGACCAAATTGACTGCGTCCGTATCGGTCGCGAGTCTCGTCCGATTCCTGACTCAAATCACAGGCTGCCCGTGCCTGTGAGCTGGAGAGAAGTTGGAACGCCTGATGTTGCTGATCGTTGTATGTTTCAGTGGTGCCGAGTTGCTCATGCTGGGTGAGTTGTGATTCCAGTTGCGACAACAAAGAACGTCGTTGAGCTAGGCGGTCGAGCGTTACGTCGGCAGAAAGACGAAACTGGGGAATGTCGAAATCAGCAGAGGCGGGTTGGCAATTGAACAACCACGGGTCGGCACGATGTCCGAGCCAGCCAGAATCTTGTCCGGGCCAGACACTACCATCGGTATTAAAGATATGCATTGGCATTCGGACAGAGGGAGGGAGCATTTGCTGTCCATGACTTAAATGTTGCACGACAGACGACATCGTCGGCCAGTTATTGGGAGCACCCGGATTCGCATTCTCACGGTTTTTGGGAATGTGGGGTGTTCCCGTCAACATGTAATAGCCACTGGAAGAGTGAGCGTTATCGCCGGTGGAAACTCCTCTCAAAATGGCAATTTTACCAGCATGACCGGCGGTCTTTGGTAGCAGTTCAGAAAGATGGATGCCGGGAACATTAGTGGCGATTGGTCCGAACTCGCCTCGTACTTCGGCTGGTGCAAGAGGTTTGGGATCCCAAGTGGAATGTTGCGGAGGACCACCCATCAAGAACAGAGTGATACAGCGTTTCGCTTTGCCTCCTGAGGGATGAATCACAGACGCCTTTAATGTCTGCGGGTGAGCAAGCGTCAAGCCGAGTGCCGAGAGTCCTCCCGCCTGCAATAAATTGCGTCGGGAAATTCCGTCACAAAGACGGGGGGTTTGGTCCTGAATCGTGAGCATCAGATGCCTCGGAGCGCGAACATGGCCTGTACCAACGCATTATCGTCGGTTGATGCGTTGTTCTCAAGAGGAATTTCCAGAGAATCTCGATACCTCGGATTCAGAAAGAGAAGGATTCCGCGACTCTTTCCTCAATACAATATGATTGAATGTCGGTGTCTCGCGATGTAGAAGTGAACGAGAGCAACCTGCCTCTTAACATCTTTCCTCACACTTCACAGGAGACCCACACCTTGAAACGCTTCTCTTATCAATTTTTGAAAACTGTCTTGGCAACCATGTTTGTTGCCTCAATGGCCGTCAGTGCTCATGCCGACGTGAAGCTGCCGGCTATCTTTGGCGATCATATGGTCTTACAGCGTGAAATCCCCTGCAAAGTCTGGGGTTGGGCCGATGTAGGCGAAAAAGTAGAGGTCAAAATTGGCGAACAATCGCACTCCGCGACTGCCGACAAAGATGGTTATTGGTCACTCAACCTGAAGCCTCTCAAAGCGGGTGGTCCACACCAATTGACGATCAAGGGTAACAATGAAGTGACCTTTGAAGATGTACTCGTCGGCGAAGTTTGGGTCTGCTCGGGTCAATCGAACATGGCTTGGCCGGTGAGCAACGCGAACGACTCTGATCTGGAGTCACTGACTGCCAAGTATCCCAATATTCGCCTGATTTCTGTTCCTCAGGTCGGCACACAGGAGCCACAAAATGATTTCAATGGTGCCTGGACACACTGCACTCCAGAGACGGTCAAAAGCTTCTCGGCGGTCGGATACTTCTTTGGTCGGCAACTCCACCAGACGCTCGATGTTCCTATCGGCTTGATTGATAATGCGTGGGGCGGTTCCTCCGCAGAAGCCTGGATTCCCAACAAAGTTCTGGCCGCGGATGGCAAATACAACGATCTGTTAGAGAATTGGGCCACCACAGCAAAGAACTTCGACTGGGATGCGGTCCAGGCGACCTATCAAGAGAAACTGAAAAATTGGCAAGTCGCCTACAAGACCGCTAAAGAAGCCGGCAAACCATTGCCGAATCGACCCCGTGCGCCCCGTAATCCTCTCACCGGAAATCATCGGCCTGCAAACATCTATAATGGTGTTTTGAAGCCAACCATCGGTTACGGCATCCGTGGAGCGATCTGGTATCAGGGCGAAAGCAACGCGAACAGAGCCTATCAATATCGTGACCTCTTCCCGCTAATGATTACGCAATGGCGTAAGGAATGGGGTATTGGCGACTTCCCGTTCTATTGGGTGCAATTGGCCGATTTTCGCGATGAATCGGCCGAGCCACAAGAATCTGCTTGGGCGGAACTGCGCGAAGCTCAAACGATGACGTTGTCCCTTCCCAACAGTGGTGAAGCCGTCATTACTGATCTGGGAGAAGCTCACGACATTCATCCGCGGGACAAGCAGAATGTCGCCAAACGGCTTGCTCGCTGGGCGTTGGCCAACGATTATGGCATCGATGTTCCTTTTCGTAGTCCTCAATACAAGTCGATGGAAAAGAACGGCAGCCGTATCGTGCTGACCTTCGATCATGTCGGCGGCGGTTTGGACACCTTTGATGTTCGGCAACCAGTAGGCTTTGCGATTGCCGGTGAAGACAAACAGTTCCAGTGGGCGACCGCTCGACTGGTCGGCAAAAACCAGATCGAGGTCTGGAGCGAAGACGTTCCCAACCCGGTCGCGGTCCGTTATGGCTGGGCCGATAACCCGGTCACCAACGTGCAGAATGTCCACGGCTTGAAACTGACGCCGTTCCGCACAGATGACTGGCCCGGCGTGACGGCTGGTGTTACGAAGTGACGGTATTCGGAATAGAGTCGCAAAGATTGCGTAAAAGAAAACCGCATCGAGAGTCCTTACGACTCTCGATGCGGTTTTTGTGTTAAATACTGCGCTGAACAACCTATTCCTTGGTCATTTTGACCTCAAAGTTGTTGCCTCCTTCTTTGACTTCGAAGGACAAGCCACTACCTGCTGGGGAATTATACTTCGCGGGAATTGTGGAACTCCCCTCTCCAATGGAACCATCTTCGCTTTCGAGCGATGCTTTCATAGCAGCCTCAGGATCCATTTCTGCCCCAGAATCAGCTGCAGTAACTCCAACTTGGTATTTTCCAACAGGAATCTCAGAATTCCCATTAGATTGTAAACTGAAACTTCCACTATCATCGGCAACGCCACTGGCATTAAAACCTTCAATAGAGTTCATAAAGACGACATTGGCTGAAACAGGTTTTCCATCGAGAGTTACAGTTCCTGTGACTGTGCCAGTTGGTCCTGAATAACTTCCGTCATTCCCAGAACAACCAGAGATTGCCAGAAGCAGCGAAGAATATACAGCCACACAAAAAATCGAATTTGCAGTGAGAATGAATCTGGAACGCACCATGTTGTGATCCTTTTTGTAGCAATGAAAAAATGGAGACGAAAAAAAACCGGAGGAGCACATGCCACCTCCGGCGTAAATCAAAAATTTATCAGCCAATCAATAATCACCAACTGTTTCACCGTCATCCCTAGTACATAAGTACTTCAGGGTTGGCAGATTGATATTATCGCTTATGAAAACAACATGCCCATCTGCAAGCAGTGCGTGTGTCCCGCCAGTGTGGGCTGAAGTCAAAGGACTATTTGGACCTTTATTGGGATGAATGCCTGGAAGAGTCGTGTCTCTTGTTCCAGGCGGGTATCTCACACTTGTGATATTAAATTTACGAGAGTTCGGACCATTATTAATTGCGGTTGTTCGACCTCCACCATCAGAACCCATGAGCCATCCATGGGTTGCCGATCCACGGATATCCACTTTGTTTCCGGCTGCATCAAATCCCCAGTCGGATGTTTCGGACATGATAATGGTGTTTGAGGTGCCATCGGTCGCTTTTTCAAGACCGAAAGCATCATTCGAAACCAACAAGCCACCTGCTGAGTGCCAGCCATTTTGTGCGTTAGCTGCACAGCAGTTCGCACCGGAACGCTGACGAAGTTCACGGAAGTTATCTGTATCAGCAGCTGGTGCGGATCCTAAAGCGTCTTCATCTATCGCGCCCGCAATTCCTACATAACTAGCACCTGTTTGAGAGAACCCACCCCCCGCATTTGGAATCATCTTATCATATGGTGAAGAGGGGCACAGCATAACTGAAATGACAGCACCAGTGATTACGGGGCCGTTCACACTTTGTCCAGTGCCTGAACCCGTCCAACCAGGATGAGTTCCGCTGAATGTCATCTGGTTATACATGGGAGCTTGATCAACATAGGGGAGTAAGCCAGCATAAAAAGAAACTCCCCATCCGGGCATTTGGCCGTTCACCCCAATCGGAAGAACACCATATGTGTCGTGGTAGTTGTGAAGAGCGAGTCCCCACTGTTTTAGATTGTTTTTGCACGCAGAGCGACGAGCCGCTTCGCGAGCCTGTTGCACGGCAGGTAGCAGTAATGCTACCAGCACGGCGATGATGGCAATCACCACCAAGAGTTCGATCAACGTGAAACCACGTTGACGGAGATGTTGACGTTGAGTCATGAGATGTTCCTTAGTCGAAATTTGAACGAGAAAAAGTAAAGAAGTTGCCGTTAACAAAATTAGAATTTTGCGGGCAACATCAAAAAGATGAAGTTACTCATCTCATGTGATTCAACCCACATCCTGCCAGAAAGTTCCTGTCGCTGCAACTATTTTATATAATTGCGCGAAGACCGATTATCATATGGCTAATTGTATATCTATTGTGGAGCTTCTTTTTCCACAATCGTCAGTTCTTTCTCCACGCCAGAATATGTGTTGGATTGAGTGATACCGCTGGGCCAATTGATCGTGATTTCAACCTTACCGTTATGTGGTAATCCGACATAAACTCTTCTCTCGTTGCCACTTAAGTAGCCATCTCCGCTTGTCAGAAAGAAATACTGGACGGCATTATTCTGTTGCACCTTAATCCGTGCTCCAATCGCGTCACGGTTTGATTGTGTACCGATGAGACGTAGTGACAAAGATTTTCCCACAGGTTCCGACTGATTGGTCAACAACGCGACAGGATGATCCAAGTGGGTAATCACCACATCCTGTAACCCATCTTTATCCCAATCCAGTAGTGATACAGAACGGCCCAAGTATTTTCCAGCAAAGTAGTTGCCAATGAAGTCAGCAGGTTGTTCGTAAAAAAAGCCTTGCTTGTTTTCCAGAAATTGCGGCGGCATCACATCCGGTTCACCCGTCGCAAAGGTCAAGTCGATATGTCCATTGGATACTAACAGATCGAGATCACCATCGAGATCGGCATCCACAAATTGAGTACCGAAACCGAGCTGCATGAAGCCGCTATCTCTTAAATTCGATTGGCGTGTTCGCTCTAAAAATGAGGAAGGAGACTTCTGAAGATACAAGGTATTCGAATCCGCATAGAAATTCGTCACGAACAGATCGAGCCGACCATCGGCATCGACATCACCTGAAGCAATTCCCATCGAGGCTTGAGCTGATCCCTGTTCATTTAAGGCGGTGCCAGAAAGCACGCCTGTGTTTTGATAATGGGGTATTTGTGAAGCGGCAGTGACTTTGCTGTCGAAATAAAAATTAGCGATTGTGTCGTTACTGACAAAGAATTCGGTTTGTCCATCCGCATCAAAGTCAGCGGCAACGATTCCCAACCCTTTTCCATCAGGAACTTCAAAGCCCGCGGATTGAGTGATGTCGAGCCAGCCGCCGGCTCCATCATTGAGATAGACGCGATCCTGTTCGGCATCAAACATCGTCGGATCGCAACCGCGTGGTCGACCATTGACCTTGCAGGCTTGCTCAAGTGCCTGCTGAAGAAGAACATAATTCACGACGTAAAGATCAAGCAATCCATCTTGATTCAAATCGGCCAATGCCGAGCTCATCGACCATGCGTTGTCAGAGAAAGAGGCGGGGAACTGACTGGATTCTTCGCGAAATGTGCCATCCCCCTGATTAATGTAAAATCGATTTCTGCCGACATTTGTGACGATCAAATCGGGATCGCCATCATTATCTACATCTCCACAGGTCGCTCCTTGCGAATAGAGGCGGTCACCGAGTCCCGCGTGTTCTGTGACATCTCGAAACCGACCATTTCCCAAGTTGCGAAATAGACGGTCCGTGTATGGATTATGCTCTTCTTCAATGGGCCATTCTCCACTCTGGCAAAAGTAGAGATCGGGCCAGTTATCAAGGTCGTAGTCAATCACAATTGCGGCACCACCCGTCGCTTGCAAGATATGCTGTAAGCCTCCTGATTCTGTGGTCCCATTGAAGTATTGAAAATCCAATCCAACACCGGCAGCAGTATTTTCAAACCGAATTTGAGAAGTCGACGCAACCTCTCGCTTTTGTCGCCTCGGAGAAACCTGATTTCTTTGCAATTGGTAGGGAACATTCGCCAAGGAAAGATCGGATTCAGATGAAATGCGATTGACGAAACGCTGTTCTGGAGATCTCGTTACTTTGCGAGAGAGATCGGTATATCGAAGCTTTTCGGCTCTTGCCCACTTGGAATTATCACTAAACCGACCCACTAAGTCGCACCATCCCGCTGCTTCCTGAAATCGTCCCAGTTGTTCAAGTGCCATCGTCAGCTTACGGATTTTTTGTGCGTCTACCGATTCCATCATTCCTGCGATTAAATAATTGATATCTGACGATGCTTTCACGTCCTCCGCCAAGCCTCCGGGAAGACGATTCTTATTTCGTTCTCTGCAGACTTGCGACAATTGGAATAATGATTTCGTATGATTGAGTGAGCAAGAAATCGCGCGTAAGAAACATTCTGCTGCTTGATCGTAACGAGCTTGCTCCTTTTCCCAACGTCCTCGCAAATACCAAATTTCAGGATGAGAATTGGCGGCGGGTGGCAAATTTTCATGCCAATCGAGAAAGCGTCGTGTTTCATTTGTATCCAGTAGGTATCCTCCCAACAGAGTCAGCGGCTCTATTTGTTCTGGATTCTGAGAAATGATTTGTTCGAGAAGGCTGACTTGTTCTTCACCACGATTATTCAGGAATGCTTTTTTCACTTGAGAAAAATGATTCATCGTTTGGTTTGGAAATCGTTGGGCAAGAAGGTGAGCCACATTCTCATCCTCGACCCAATGCGATTCGGCCAGGCCGAGCATGATCAACTCTCGGGCGTTGAATTCTCCCAACGCAATCCGTTTGGCGGCGAAGGGAATCGCTTCCCACGTTCGGCCTTGGAATGAAAGCAAAAATGCCAGGTTTTTATTGGCCTTCAAATCGTTGGGGCGATTTTTCAAATAACGACGATAGTGTTTTTCTGCCGTTGGGAAATTACTGCCATGATAAAAATGATCGGCAAGTCCCAGATATGCATCGGTTGCGTACGGTTCGTCCATTCTCGTCACGCGACGAAACAATGGGATTGCTGCGTCGTCTTTATTACGACGCGCCAGAACTCTTGCTCGCAACAGCAATGCTGCCGGATCATTGGGAAGGAGTTCTAATAATTCGGCACTCAGTTCATCAGCCGTCTGGAACTCTTGAGATTCATAAGCTAACGTAGCGTTCCGAAAGAGCGTCTGCGAATGATCAGGAAATAATAATATCTTTCCCATCAACGTAATTGCACCGACAACCACCAGCGTTGTCAGGAGGCAGAGACAACGATCAGGCCGCAAATGAGAATTTAAAAGCATTCCTTTCATTCCCTATGTTTCGCGTTCTCACTGGGAAATTGTCGTTTGTCTCCGAAACTCGACTTCAACTCTGCGACGACTCCCCAAAGAAGAAACAGTCCTCCCAAGACTGCGGCTAAGGCAGAAGCTGGCAGGAGTGTTTGGCTGACGTATTCGTGATGTGGAAATGGTGTCAGATGTGTGTGTGCGAAGGCCAGTTCGGCAATCAATAAAAAAAACGCCCCCGTCAGCAGTTTCATAGGATTCCGGCTTTCATCGCTTGTAGAGAGAATGAAAAATAACATTCTTAGCCTACCCCGCAAATTCGACGAACTCCAGATTTTATCGTTTCAATGTCTCCAGCGAGGGCAGAGTATGCGCGAGTGAGACACAATGGAAGGCCAGCTTTTGTGACTTTTAAGTGTAAACTCATTCCGATTTGAGATCGAAGCTGAGAATATTCTCGCTGTCAGCAGTGATGTCGGCTTTCAACTCTGAATCGACATTGTACTTTTCCGGGATGATAGAAACGGAAATTATTTCACCGTACTGATCGGTCTCACCAGTTTCTTCGACAGCGGAGATTCGTACGATTTTGGAACCGATCGTTGATTCAAAACTGAATTGACCATCGTCAATTCCACCAGCAGCCGGTTTGCCGGTATTATCAGCGACATCTAAAACAATACTACCGCTGGAAAGTGGTTGACCATCCAAGGTCACAGTTCCTGTGACCGGGTAGGTTTGGGGAGCGTCTGACACGCCGCCACCACATCCATAAGAAAGAAGGCACAGGCCGAATCCAAGAATAATCAATTGTAAACGCATCATTTCAATACTTTCATGAGGCAAATCGGGAAGATCGAGAAACGAACAATCGACTCACAATGAGGAAATAGAAAAGTGCCAGTTGTTCAAAAACAGCCGACACTCTTGAGAGAAATCATAAGAGGCAACCGTTTTATGGGAACGAAACGGTTTCGCGCCCATTGATCGACCCCAAGGCCTGAAAGACTCCTTGGTCGATGTTTTCAGAGACAAAATGGACAGCCCCGTCTGCCATTCCGATGTGAACACCTCCCGTGTGATAGCTCCGAGCATGAAGTTCCTGCTGCCCACTTCTACACACTCTACAGGGAGCATCAGGGTTCCCATTACAATATTGTAAGGCGTCTCCAACATCAGTGTTCGGTGGTCGCATTGTTGTGAAGGTGATGTTTCCGTGGTAACCGTTGTGATACCGGCCGCGAAGATCGTGTGAACCGCCGCACTCCACATTGCCCGGGCCATCAGCACCAATGGAATCGAGTGATAATTTGATTTCACTAAACATGGCCGTATTAGACGTGCCATCTTTGACCTTGCCAAAATCAACACTCGACAGTGGATAAAACATTCCGTCTGTCTTGGCATATGTATTGTTGTTTCCATTGTGAGAGGAACCGTGGCAGACGAGGTAGTTTCCGTGAAATCCCTGTTGAGTGGTTTTGATTCCAACTGCATCTGAGGGACATAAAACGGTTTTGATGATTGTGGTCGCTTCTGGCCATGCACCGGGAAATTGATTCGCCTGAATACGTGGCGTGATGGCATTGTAAAGTGGGGCTTGATCGAAAAACGGAAGAATCATATGGAACCAGTTTTGGCGAGTGTTTGAGGTTCCTGGCGAAGGGGCCGGGCCATTGATTCGGGTAATTGTTCCAAAGGGAAAGACTGTGTGAGTGTCGTGGTAATTGTGCATCGCCAACCCGCTTCGCGTGCTTGTTGAACGGCAGGTAGTAAAAGGGCCACCAAAACCGCGATGATCGCAATGACTACCAACAATTCAATCAACGTAAAGCCTTGTCTTGAACTGCGAGAATGCATGGAAGTCTCCGAGAGATAGGAATAAGAAAAAAACCTTGGGACATGAGAAGGAAACTCTCTGCCCAATGCATTGATCGTGGCCTGTAAAATTTTGATTCGCAAGAATAATCTTTGAGGGCACCATCAAATCACGACATCTTTCAGACGAGGCAACCGAATCAGATTACTCTCTTTTTCGCATGGTTCGACGGTAAACTATGACATTTGAGAAATCCCCTTCATTCGCTGTGATCTTTGCCGTATAATTGCACAAAGGTATTTTATGATGAATTTCAACACCAATTTTGCCCGCGTTTCAGAAAGCTATTGATATGCGCCGCTTCTCCCTGAATCAGTTTCTCCTGCTGTCTTGCTTCTCTTTCGTATTGACGGGCTCGATCCTTTTGACCTCCGTCTATGCTCAACGCGGCTCGTCGGGCACCGCTCCATCTGCGATCCGCAACAGTGACTTGAAAAAACTGGATAAGGAAGCCAGTAAAGTTGAGCTTGAGTTTCTCAAGAATGCCTACGACCTCTCTTCCAAGTATGAAAAAGCGGGCGATCTGGAACGGTCAATTGAGTATCTGGAAGCGATGCTGAAGATCAATCCTGATTTGAATGACGTCGAAGTTAAGATCGAAGAGCTGCAAGAAGAGATTATGGCAGCCAATGATTTTGAGTTCAAAATGGAAGTGGCGCAAACTTGGGGAAATCCCGTGGCGTTTGTCCGTGCCGGTAAGCCTTTTCGGTTACAAGCGATTGGTAGTTACAAATTGACTATCAGTGAAACGATGGGCCCAGAAGGATTTCCCGAAGCCAACATCCAACAGGATCTTGTCGAAGGAATTGCTCCGGGCAAGCTGATCGGAATGATTATCCCTCGACAGGGACCCGCAGGAAACGGTCGAGGAGGTGAAAATAAAGGCCCACAACCCATCGATATCGGAACGGATAAAGAGATCACTCCCAAAGAGACAGGTTTTTTGTTCTTGAAAATCAATACACCCGCCACTGCTCGTGTTTCGGGTGCCTTGAAAGTTCAACTCTCGGGATACGTCTTGGCACCAGATGGTCGTAACATCGGCAAATGATCGATGTCTACAAAACTCTCTCAGCCGCTGCGTGATTAATTTGTCACCAGCGGCTGTTTTTCTTGCGCGAAGATGTCCCACATGGCGTGCTGCCGATGTGAAAAGATCTTGATCAGATCTTTTTCCACAAACAGCTTGTGAATGAGTCGTCCACCGGGAACTCCGTACTTGACGCAATCTTTGACGAGCGTTCCTCCTTCGATTTCTTCAAAGGTGTGCTCGTGATGCCAATACTTGTAAGTCCCCTTGAGTTGCTGATCGACGAAGCGATACGGAGGCTCCCAAGCCGCGATTTCTGTCTTCCAACGGATTGGGATACCATGAAGGCGTAGTTTGTAGTCGATGAGCGCGCCGGCAAACATTTCAATCGGCTTCGGGGTTAAAACATTGAAGTGGAGCCAAGGCGGCGTGATCCGCTCCAATTCATGGGCATCGGCGAAGAAGTCAAACACTTGCTCGCAAGAATAGGGGACTCTCAATTCGCAAGAGAGCGTGTAATCTCCCGGTTTTTCAGGTTGCGGATGGATCTTCGGTAATTCGATGGCGTCTTTGGTGAATTCAGTCATTGCAGCTCCTTGAAAGTCTATGTTGTTATAGACCGCAGGATCCCTTCGGCCATCACTTCCTGAAGAGAAATCATCGGTTCCGCTTGGTGGTCACTGTGTAAAATGGGTACACTCAGAATCATGAAGAAACGGGACAATCATCGTGAATATCTGGAAGTATTGCGTTCGATGACTTCGGCTCAACGCGCTCGCATCGCCTTCGATCTCGGCGAACGAAACAAACGACTACTGAAGCAGGCCCTCCGCAAACGCTTTCCAGAACTCTCCGACGAGGATCTTCATCAACTCTTTTTGGAGCGATTGGCAACATGTCACAATCAGAACTACTGAGACATGCCATTGAAATTCTCGATCAAATTCAGATTCCTTACATGGTTACTGGTTCTCTTGCGTCAAGTTTATATGGTGAACCACGGTCGACACATGATATCGACATGCTTGTTGAGCTTAAGGAGTCCCATATCTCTGAGCTATTGTCAGTCTTCTCCGCGCCTGAGTATTACTTGACTGAATCGAGCATTCGTCAGGCAATTCAAGCCAAACGTATGTTTAATCTCTTGGAACTATCCACCGGCGATAAGATCGACTTCTGGATTGTCACTGACGACAAATTTGATCAAACTCGTTTTCAGAGACGCATTCGTGATGAGATTGAAGGAGTCGCTCTTAGTGTTAGTACACCTGAAGACACGATTCTCATGAAACTTCGTTGGTCAATCTTCTCTGGCGGCAGTGAGAAGCAATTTCAAGATGCCTTGCGAGTGTTTGAAGTCCAGTATGGCGTGATGGATCATCAATATCTGAACCATTGGGTCGAAGAACTAAAGATCGAGGAACTGTGGAGGCGTCTGGTCGCCGAAGCCGAGCCACTTTAGTCACAGCGCGACTTTTGGGGCCGCAACGAGATTTCAGGCTCCGTTTCCTCCTCACTCCGACCCAAGCGAGAGTTACGATTTCTTGCGACCGCGACCTTCTTCCTCGCTGACAAGTTCACTGATCTGATTCCTGTGTCTCGATCAACGGCACTGCCCACTCAGGATTTGATGCATTTGCATCGAGGCCCAAACGTGGCAATGCCCATGTGAATGTAATGACGGTAATTAAGACAACGCCAATCAAGTTCAGGATCACGCCATGTTTGGCCATGTCTTGAGTTCGTATGCGCCCTGAACCAAACACAATGGCGTTGGGTGGCGTCGCGATTGGCAACATAAACGCACAACTCGTCGAAAGAGTGGCGGGAATCATAATCAAACGAGGATCAATTCCCAGGCGTATTGATAATGCCGCCAAGACCGGTAACAGTGCAGAGACGGTCGCAACATTAGTGGTAAATTCTGTCATGAACGTCAAAATCAAGCAGACGCCGGCCACGATGACCCACGTTGGTTGAGAACCAAGCAATTCGCTGGCAGCCATTCCAATCCAGCCAGAAAGGCCGGTAGAAGTAAATGCATCGGCCAAGGCAAAGCCTCCACCAAACAACAACAGGATCCCCCAAGGCATTTTGTCGAGAGTTTCCCAGTCCATCAGCGGGACTTTGTGTTTTGATTCCCGCGAACCGGTCGTGACGGGAATCAGAAACATAAGAATGCACATCGTCATGGCGACGGTTGAATCATTGAGAAAACCGAGGACTTTTTTGAATCTCTCGGGATCTTCAGGATCGCCGAGTGAAAGTCCCGTGACCAACCAACGAGTAGCGAGATGTTTCCAACCGGGGATGACAAATCCGAGCCCAAAATCGAGATCGCTGCGGAACATCCAGAGGGCTGCGGTGATACCGAAAATGGCCAGCATCCATTTTTCTCCCTGAGAAGCCGGTCCCAATGCCGACAAGCGTTCTCGGAAGAAATGCTTTCCGACAGGTGCGGTTCGTTTGATGGACCAGCAAAGTTTCCACCAGACGATCAAAAAGAAAATAAGTCCTAAAGGGAGAAACGCGGTGATCCAGGCACCCATAGAGATTTCGGGTGCCTCTGGAAAGTTTCGTTGGAAGATTTCCACAAACATCACATTTGTGGGAGTCCCAACAAGCGTCAGCATTCCTCCAATGCTGGCAGAGTAGGCAATGCTTAAAAGTAAAGCGGTCTCGAATTTGGAATGACTTTGTTCCCGATCACCGTTCACTTCGCGTAAAGAGGTGGTCAGAGAGAGTGCAATGGGCAACATCAAAAGTGTTGTGGCGGTGTTGCTGATCCACATCGACAAGAATCCGGTGGCCAACATGAATCCCAAGACAATACGCTGCGGGCTACTACCCACAGAAGTGAGAATTCGCAGAGCGATGCGTCGATGGAGTCCCCAGCGTTCGATCCCCAATGCGATCACGAATCCACCGAAATAGAGGAAGACCGTGTGGCTGATATAAGAAGAAGCCACCTCTTTCGCTGAAAGTATCCCCAAAATTGGGAAGAGCGAGAGCGGGATGAGACTGGTGACATAAATCGGGATGGCCGATGTGAGCCAGTAGGTTCCCATGAGCATTGTTGTCGCCAGCAATCTCTGCCCAGCCGGAGAAAGCCCCGAGGGCGTCGGCAGAAACCAGACGGCCAGGAAGAGAACGATTCCCAACCACCGACCGAGTTGTGTGACACGACTCGATGTGGAATTTGGTAAAGCGGGCTGTTCTTTAAGAGTATTATTCATCAGGTGAATGCTGTCGGCAGAATGACTATGAGATGAAATCTTACTGGAGTACCAAAGCGAACCCTAGCCTAAATCTGCCGCTGAACGAAAAAGAAGAGGAAGGATGAACGATTCCTGAAGAGACAACTGGAACGACCACTTCTGCGCAGTTATATTGAAACCAGCTCGCAATATTTGACGAGATCAATTACGAGACATACGGCTCGGAAAAACAGACTACTGAGAAAATCGGAAAGAATCCGCAATGCAAGAATGGCCCATCGGAGTATTCGCATCAATCGACGCTGGTTTAGGTGTGAATTTAGACGTTGCTCAAGAGCTCAACATTCCCAGTGTGCAACTTCACGCGCCTCATGGCGATTCTCGCAACCCCGAGAGCGCGAAAGCCTTTCTCGCCAAATGTGCCGATGCCGGAATTACGGTGACGGCTGTTTTTGGTGGATTTGACGGCGAGAGTTACGCCGACATCCCGACGACTGTGAAGACGGTCGGATTGGTTCCTGAAGAGACACGAGCCGAACGAGTCAAAGAGATGAAAGAGATTTCGGACTTCGCACGGCTTCTTGGTTGCTCGACCGTGGCACTGCATATCGGCTTTGTCCCGGAAGACAAAAGTTCGGAAAGCTACACCGGCTTAATTGAGTGTACTCGTGATTTACTCGATCACATCGCCGACAACGATCAACAATTGAATCTCGAAACCGGGCAGGAAACTGCCGACCATCTGCTCGACTTCATCAGCGAGGTTGACCGCGACAATCTGTTTATCAATTTTGATCCCGCCAATATGATTTTGTACGGAACGGGCGATCCGATTGAAGCTCTCAAAAAAGTTGGCAAGTACGTCCGCAGCATTCATTGCAAGGATGGCAAATGGGCTCCCGAAGGTGAACGGGGCAAGTCATGGGGAACGGAAGTTCCTCTCGGTGAGGGCGATGTCGGAATGGAAACCTATCTGCGAACATTGCAGGAAATTGGTTACAAAGGACCGCTCACAATTGAGCGAGAAATTCCTCAAGACCCTGTCAAACAAAAAGCCGATGTCGGCCAGGCCGTGAGTCTGTTGGAAGAGTTGCGAACAAAGATTTTGGGATAAGCGAAAACGAACGGCAATCAATTGTCTTCCATTTTGGGAGGTTGTCGTTTTTTTTTCTTTTCGGATTGTTGGGCTTTGTTTTCCAGACGTTTCCGTTTTGACGCCTTAGTCGGCTTGGTCGGCTTGCGTGGTTTTGGAGGGCGAGCCACAGAACGAATCATCTTTTGAAGTTTCTGCAACGCCACACGTTTATTGAGGTGTTGGTCACGATGGGTTTGTGATTCAATCAGTAGTACGCCGGCTGTGGAAATCTGGTTCGCGTACTTGTCCATGAAGCGAAGTTTTAGATTGCGACCGATGATTTCAGACTCGGCGACGTTCCAGAAAAGCTGAACTTTCGAATTGGTTTTGTTGACATGCTGTCCACCCGGACCGGAGCTACGGACAAACTGAAAGTCGAGGTCAGCGAGAGGGATTTTGATGGTTGAAGAAACCTGCAATTTACTGCGGTAAACCAGGTCGTCGGGTTTGGATTCAGCCATAGGGTGTTACACTCACAGATTCTTTGAATCTTCAGTAGACGTCGATGTTTCTCATATCACTGTAACAGTATCGAAAAATCGTCAAAGGCTCTTCGATGGAATTTCCACGAATGTTAAAAGTTCGACAGCGTTTTGATCGCTCTGTTGTCGAAAACATCGAAGAGACGGTTCTCGTTGAACTCGAGTCTCTCCAGTTGGAGAAACAGATTCAACCGGGACAAACGGTTGCCGTCACGGTCGGCAGCCGCGGCATTGCGAACATTACCACCATTATCAAGACCACGGTCGATTTTCTGAAATCTCTGGGAGCGGTCCCGATGATTATTCCCGCGATGGGAAGTCACGGCGGTGGAACAGCAGAAGGACAACGGCAGATCGTCGAAGGTTACGGATTAACGGAAGAATTCCTCGGCTGCGAGATTCGTTCGAGCATGGAAACGGTTGTTGTGGCCGAGACGCCGCAGGGGATCCCCGTTCATTTCGACAAAAACGCTTTTGAGGCCGATCATGTTCTGGTCTGCAATCGGATTAAAGCGCACACAAGGTTCATTGGAGACATCGAATCAGGTCTCCACAAGATGATGTTGATCGGCTTGGGGAAACATGCCGGAGCGAAGATCTATCATCAAGCCATCTTCAATTATTCCTTCGACGAGATTATTCGTGCGGTTGCCGAACAGGTACTCCAGAAATGCTCGGTAGTGGCGGGGCTGGCCATCGTCGAAAATGCTTACGATGAGACTGGCTTGGTTCGGGCGGTCGCTCCTACAGACTTTTACGAACAGGAATGCGAGTTGTGCCGACAATCGAAAGAGTGGCTACCTCGATTACCGTTTACTGAGATTGATGTGCTGATTGTTGACCGGATTGGGAAAAATATTAGTGGCACCGGACTCGACACGAACATCATTGGTCGAAAATATAACGATCATGAAGCGCGCGAGGGAGATTCCGTTCGGGTGAATCGAATTTTTGTGCGGGGACTTACAGAAGAAACTCATGGGAATGGGACTGGCATCGGCATTGCCGAATTCACCAACAAACGCACAATCGAACAAATCGATCAGCAAGTGACTGCCGTGAATTGTATCACGGGGGGCCATCCTGAAGCCGCCATGCTGCCGATCTCTTTTGCCACAGATGTCGAGGTTCTGGAAGCAGCATGTAGTACGGTAGGGCTTAAAAGTGCAGAACAGCTACGCCTGATTCAGATTTCGGACACGCTGCATCTGTCTGAGTTGCTGGTTTCGGAAGCTTACCTTCCCGAATTCGAGGGACGTGAAGAGTTGGAGATTGTTTCTGGTCCAGATCCATTACTGCTGGAATCGGATGGCAATCTTAAGAATATCATCGATCATTTCGCTCGATAAAGTCGGGATTGGAACTCATAAAAGTAACTAGAGAAATAGTTTAAGGTTATTTGGTTCGCTTTGCACGTTGACCGTTCTTGGTGCGTTTGTGAGTGTCTATCAGAAGAACGAAATGCTGGCCTTCGGATCGGTTGTTGCTGTCTTTGGAATGCTGATTGTGACCCGAGTTTTTGGACACGTCGAATCGCTCCTGTTAATTTCCAAAATCAAAAAATTTGTCATGTCTTTCACTCGTGAGAAGAGACATCAAGGAAATCAGGAATTCATGCGGTTGCAGGGGACCAAAGAGTGGGAACAGCTATGGTTGACTCTCACACAATTTGCCGAGCGTTTTGATCTGAGCCAAGTACGTTTGAGTCTCAACCTGCACACGATTAACGAAGAGTTTCATGCGAAATGGGAGCGAAAGAGCCCTCCCGATATTCAGGAATGCTGGAGTTGTGATATCCCTCTCCACCTCAGAGAGATTCCGATCGGAAAAGTGAGTCTCATGGGGGCATGTCGCTCTGAATCCGCCTGTGAATGGATGGGAGAACTGATTACCGGGCTCAAGCCTTTCGAGCTTCAATTGATTGAGCTGATCGACGAACATATGCCTCAGGCTGAAGCGGACCATGTGGATGTTCCCGAGGTTGGTGAATCTCCCGTGGTCGCCCAACTTTCTCACTCATCGTGATGGTCTTCGGATTTTCCCAAGCCACTCGAATCATCATTCCTTCAACGGTCGTTCGCAAATGTCCTCGGAAACGCCCTCGCGTATCCTGTTTTTGAACCGCTCCTATTGGCCCGACGCGGAAGCGACCGGTCAATTGTTAACGGAGTTGTGTGAGGATCTCTCTGAAGACTTCGACGTGTCGGTTCTTTGTGGTCAACCGAATCAGAATCTTGGACAACATCAGTTCGTGCAGTCGGGAGACGAGCAACATCAGGGAGTTCATATCTCTCGAGTCAGAAACAGTCAGTTTCCCAAACGCTCTTTGATCGGAAAACTGTTCAATTTCCTTTCGTTTGTGTGGTATGCGTTCTGGCGTGTTTCACGTTTACCGAAACCCGATGTTGTTGTCTGCGAAACCGATCCATTTCTGCTGCCATTCTTGGCCATTTGGGTTCGGTTTCGAAAACGCTGCAAGCTGGTCTTTTATCTGCAAGATATTTATCCCGATATTGCCATTGCTGTCGGCAAAGCCAGAAATGGAATTTTCATTCGGCTGTTGCGCCGTCTTTTACGTTGGTGCTATCGTCGTGCTGATTGCATTGTTGTCCTCAGTGAAGATATGAAACAAACAATTTCTGGATGGGGAACTCTCGATGCAGTGCCGATTCACATCATTCCCAACTGGATCGACACAACGAAAGTTGTTCCTGTGAAAGAGGCAAACCCTTGGCGAGTAGAAAACAATTTTGCGTCCGAGAATCTGTTTCTTGTGATGTATTTAGGAAATCTGGGACTGTCCCAGGATTTGTCGATCGTGGTTGACGCGGCCAAGAAGTTAGAAGACCTGGATGACTTGCATTTTGTTTTTGTCGGCGAAGGAGCATCTCGCGAGGCACTGATAGAGCAGGCCGAAGGACTGGATGATGTGACGTTTCTGCCGTACCAGCCTCGAGAACGGCTTGCCGAAAGTTTGTCGGCTGCCGATTTGCACTTGTTGCCGATTCGCAAAGAGGCTCTTGAGTGTCTCATGCCCAGCAAACTTTATGGAATTCTCGCGAGTGGTACAGCCGTGCTTTCCATCGCTCCTGAAACTTCTGAATTGGCTCGCATCATCGTTGAGAATCGTGTTGGGGTCAATCTTCCACGATTTGAGTCAGATCAGATTGAACAGGTTTTGCGGGATTTGGCGGCTGATCGTCAATCGTTGCAAGACTCGGGAGAGCGTGGACGCCAACTGGCGGAAACCAAGTATGATCGTAAAGTGAGTGTAGGGTTGTTCAAAAACCTTTTGAGGGTTTTGCCTAACAGGCAAAACCCTCACATCTTAATAGCCACCCAGAGTGCGAATCCTCGAAATGATGTAGAGATTCCAGTCTCGACTGAATGAAGTGTCACAATGGTGTATCCATTTGATAGACTTTGATTTCCGTCCGAAATGAATCGATTGAGGACGAGATCACAGGAGGAATTGAGTCCAGTGAGCGATTTACTTGGTAAACGTGTTTTTCTGACTGGCGGAACCGGGTTTCTCGGTCGCGTCGTCAAGCAGAAATTAATAGAAGCACAAGTGGCCGATGTCTTTGCGCCTTCCAGTAGTGAATACGACTTACGTGACATCAACGCCATCCAGGAAGCCTTTCAAAATTCTGAAGCAGAAGTTGTCATACATCTGGCAGCCGTAGTGGGAGGCATTGGAGCGAATCGTGAAAATGCAGGCAAATTTTTTTACGACAACGCCATTATGGGTATCCAGTTGATGGAAGAAGCCCGTCAATATGGTGTGGAAAAGTTCGTCAGTGTCGGGACCATTTGTTCCTATCCGAAACATACACCGGTTCCGTTCAAAGAGGCTGATCTTTGGGACGGATATCCCGAGGAGACCAACGCTCCTTATGGACTGGCTAAAAAAATGATGCTGGTTCAAGGTCAGGCATACCGCCAACAGTACGGATTCCGAGCGATTCATTTGCTCCCTGTGAATCTGTATGGTCCGGCCGATAACTTTGATCCAAAATCGAGTCATGTGATTCCTGCTCTCATTCGAAAAGTGATTGAAGCACAGGATGCTGGTGAGAACTCAATTACGGCTTGGGGAACCGGGCAAGCCTCCCGCGAGTTTTTGTATGTGGATGATGCCGCACGAGGAATTGTGTTGGCTGCCGATGAGTACGATTCTCCCGAACCACTTAATCTTGGTACATGCAGTGAAATAACGATTCGCGAACTCGTTAAATTGATTTGCGAGCTTTGCGGTTTTACAGGACAAGTGCATTGGGATGCCACCAAACCAGATGGGCAACCTCGTCGCTGTCTGGACACATCCCGTGCTCGGGAACTCCTCCATTTTGAAGCCGACACCGATTTTCGGCAGGGATTGAAAAAGACAATTGATTGGTATCGTGCGGAACGGCACAAAGAAGGGCAAACCCAATCGGTGAGTCACCTATAACACGTTAGGATATGAGATGTCTGAATTGAGAAAAGCATTAATCACAGGAGTTACGGGTCAGGACGGTTCGTACCTGGCAGAACTTCTCCTTGAAAAAGGATACGAAGTTCATGGGATTGTCCGCCGGTCGAGTACGTTTAATACGTCACGTATCGATCATCTCTATCAGGATCCGCACGATTCGGACGCTCGGTTGTTTCTGCATCATGGCGATCTCTCGGATAGTCAATCACTCTCGAACATCATCATGACAGTGAAACCCGATGAAATTTACAACTTGGGTGCTCAGAGTCACGTTCGAGTGTCGTTCGATAATCCGCTCTACACTTTGGATGTCACCGGAAATGGACTTTTACGGATTCTCGAATCGGTTCGCATGTTGAGTCGCGAGCAGCCGGTCCGAGTTTATCAGGCTTCATCGAGCGAAATGTACGGGAAAGTCGTCGAGACTCCACAAACGGAGTTGACTCCGTTTCGTCCACGAAGTCCTTACGCATGTGCGAAAGTGTACGCCTACCATCAATGTATCAATTATCGTGAAGCGTATGATTTGTTCGTGAGCAATGGCATTCTGTTTAATCACGAATCGCCTCGTCGCGGTGAGACATTTGTGACTCGCAAAATTACGCGAGCGGCCGCCCGTATTAAATTAGGGCTACAAGACAAATTGTACTTGGGCAACATCGATTCCAAACGGGATTGGGGATACGCCAAAGATTACGTGGAAGCGATGTGGTTGATGATGCAAGCCGAGACGTCCGCTGATTATGTGGTGGCCACGAATGAAACTCACAGCATTCGCGAATTTCTCAATCACACTTTTGAAATGCTCGACCTCGACTGGAATGATTTTGTCGAAATCGATCCCCGTTACTATCGTCCTGCTGAAGTTGATCTCCTGCAGGGTGATTACTCGAAGGCAGAACAGGAACTTGGTTGGAAACCGCGGACCAGTTTCAAGGAATTGGTCGAGTTAATGGTGGAATCCGATCTGGAGGAAGCGGAACGGGAAAAGCATAATTTAATGATCGGGAAAGACCCGGTTGGGTAAGTCTTGAGGAAATTCATCATCAGTGTTCACTGAAGACGAAAGGTAAACAGACGTGCGTCCGGGAGTTCTCCTGTACCGGTTGAGAAGACTCTTCGAGGGGGGCTTGATGGCCTCTTGGTATCGGGAAATTGTGCGCTCTCGGATTTTGCAAACTCCTTCGCTGTTGCTGCCCCAAAATTCGGAATAAGAGATTCACGCTCTGACATCACAGGAAGACTGGCTGAATCTTTTGTGGGCTTTAAAATCGTTTTACCACTTTAGTGATACACGCCCCGCTCTATGTATTCATGATGATGGTTCGTTGACTTCTGAAATATGTGAGATTCTCCGTACGCATTTTGTCGGCGTTCGCTTGATCAAACGGGAGCAGTCTGATGTCGAGGTTCTCGACTCCTTAGCCGACTATCCTGCCTGTCATAAGCTACGTTCAGAGAATAATCTTTCGATCAAACTGTTTAATCTGATTCATTATGCTCAATCGTCACGAGTGTTGCTGATCGATTCCGATGTTTTGACATTCTCACAACCCGTCGAACTGATTGACGCATTGAACGACGAAGAAACGACGAATCGCTTTAATCGTGATGTTGCCGATGCCTATACTTCTCCACGCGACGAACTTGCCGAAGGATTGGGTTTGGATGTTGCGTCCCGATTCAATTCCGGGGTTTGTGTCTTGCAGATGGATTCATTGCAACTCACCGAGATCGAACGATGTCTCTCTTCGAACTTGCTCTAAGGGCATTTTTGGCTCATCGAACAGACCCTGTTTTGCTTGTGTAGTTCCAGCTACGGCTGCCAGCCATTCTCTGAACCCTATGATGTCATCTTAGAAGAAGGTCTTTCCGGGAAACCTCTGAAGCATTATGTCGGAGCGATTCGAAATCGGATGTACGCGGAAGGCATGCGACATCTTGTTCAGAAAGGTTTTCTCAAAAATATCCAGACGGCACCTCATCCTGAATTGGTTGAGGTCTCCCGATGATCGACGTGAGCATTTTGATTCCCTGTTACAACGCAGAACGATGGGTCCGTCAGGCGGTGGAGTCAGCCTTGAATCAGACATATGGTCGTTGTGAAGTGATCTGTGTCGATGATGGTTCTACCGATGGTACGCTTGAAATTCTTCGTTCATTTGGAAATTCGATTCGTGTGGAAACCGGGCCGAATCGAGGCGGTAACGTCACACGTAACCGACTTTTGAAATTGGCGACGGGAGATTGGATTCAGTACCTCGATGCGGATGACTATCTGGAACCAACCAAGGTGGAAGGGCATGTCAAAACATTAGAGCAGGGGAGTGATGCGGATGTCTTATTTGGTCCGGTGACGATTGAAAGAACTTTGCCCTGTGGTGAAGTCGAAATATTTCTGGATGAGATTCCTGCCAATGAAGACCCGTGGAACCTCTATCTTCGCTGGGGATTGCCACAAACGGGTGGACTGCTCTGGAAATCGTCTGTCTTGCGAGCAGTTGTTGGCTGGAAAGACGACCAGCTTGTCTGCCAGGAAAATGAATCAATGCTGAGGCTGTTGACTGCCGGTAAAAAATTTGAATACGCAACCGGAGGGGCCTTTTATCGTATTTGGAGCACTGAGACCGTCTGCCATCGTGATCCCTTGAATTCTTTGAAGACCCGCATGAGTTTGGTTGCGACCTTTGAGGAATGGCTGGAGAACAACGACAAAATGTCATCGACATATCGTCGCACGATTGCCCAGACGCGATTGGAATGCGCCCGAATCGCCATCAATCATGATCGTGAATATGCTTACGAACTTGCCGACCAAGTCCGTCAAAAGTCACCCGGATTCTCTCCGCCAGCGGCTGCTTCATTCCCTTGGATCTATCGTTGGACTTACCGTTGCCTTGGCTTTGGAGTCTCGGAGCGAGTGGCGTCATGGAAACGCCGGTTATCGATGGGGTTAAGAACACAGTGAACTGAATGTGATTATTCAACTTGTGATTTTTCAACGAAATACACGTGAAACGCTAAAATAGGACGTTACGGAAACAGATGATTCATCCCTTACCTCAAATTCTGGTTAGCCACTCCGGTAAGCAACACGCTTATTGGCATGCACGTGCGCTACAGAACTTGGGGTGTCTGGATCGTTTTTTGACCAGTGGCTATTACAAGCCGACTCGCTGGCCTGACTGTCTGGTACGATATATTTCACGAATTGATCGCGGTCTGAAACGTCGTTACCACCAGGACCTGAATCCCGATAAAGTGATTCGAGGCTGGTCTTTCGAACTCCCGGAACTTCTTTCTCGCCGAGTGGGTGCGTCACGCGACACAGTGGAAAATCATGTGTTCCACCGTGATGCAAAATTTGACCGGTGGGTTGCCCGTCACTGGGCCAGTCATGGTGATGTGTTCTGGGGGTTTCAGGGGGCTTGTCTTGAAAGTTTGAAAGCGGCACGGGCTGCTGGTAAATTCGCTGTTCTTGAACTGGCAACCGTTCATTCACCGATGGCGATTCGTGTACTCCAACAAGAGGCAGAACGACATCCAGAGTGGGCCGATACAATCAGTAATTACTATTTCCCACAATGGTATCGCGAACGGTTGGAAGCAGAACCGCATGCGGCTGATCTTTGTGTGGTTGCGAGCCCTTATACGAGAGAATCGCTCTTGGATGTCGGTGTGCCTGATGAGAAAATTCGGCTATTGCCATTGGGGGCTCAACTTGATCGATTTGTACCAATTGAACGGAAGTTTTCCGAACCAAAATTAAAGATTCTATTTGTCGGTGGTGTCGGACAACGCAAAGGCATCAAGTATCTTCTCGATGCGGTCAAGCGACTGGGGACCGAATTAGTGCAGTTGACCATTGCTGGTCCGGCTGCCGCCGACCTAGAGGCTTTACACGCTTACGAAGGCTATTACAACTATTTGGGTCGAGTCGACCAGACTGACTTGGTCGCTGTGATGCACGATCAGCATGTTATGGTCCTGCCTTCAGTTCTGGAAGGATTCGGATTGGTTATTCCAGAAGCGATGGCCACCGGTTTGCCAGTCATTTCGAGCACTCACAGTGCTGCCCCCGAAATCATCCGGGATGGAGTCGATGGTTACGTTCTTGAACCCGATGATGTCGATGGTCTTTCTCATCGTTTAAAGACGATGGCAGAGAACCGGGAACTTTGTCGCTCGATGTCAAAATCCGCGATGGCTCGTGCCCGGGAATACTCCTGGGAACGACACGAAGAACGCCTGGAAGCCATTGTCAGAGAAATTGCGGATCTGATGACAGTTCCCCCTCGGCTAGAGATCAATACAGAACAACTGACGCGAAAGACTCCCGTCTCATCACAGGAGGAACTCTCGTGACAGGATTCGCTGAAATTTCAACAGTTTTGGGGGAGATCGCTTTGGGTGTCGTTGCGATCATGATTCTAGCGCATATCCAGAAACATTTGCGTCGTGTGGTGACTGGGCGCAATGTGGTTCTGGGCAGCATTATGGTTTGGTATTTGCTCGAAGCAGTGACCATCACGAATGCCACCGATGGGGAAGTGGTGGGCTTAACCCAGAATAAATACGACTATGGACTGCTCTGTGTGATGCTCTCAGCAATCAGTTTTCTGATTGCTTATGAGTCTCGCAACCTCAAAATGTTTGACGGCTTCGGCCATCGTTTGACCGTCATCGATAATTTGAATTGGCAATGGCGAATTTTCGCAACAGGGTTCATTATTGGCTCGCTTCCTATTTTGATCATTGGGAAATTTGACCTGACTTTGTTTTTGGATGGTGTGTTTGAATTCCAGAAACGGTGGTCATCCCGCTTGAGTCGTGGGCGATACGGTGGATTTCGTGATGCCTTTTTGGAACTCCGCTTGTTTTTCAACGCGGTCCTTCCCATCGCCATCATTATTGTGCTCCGCAAAGATTCCAGCTTTGGACAAAAAGCGGCCTCGGGTAAGTTCATCATGTGGATGTTGCTGAAAGCCCTGAATAGTGGATCGCGTGCCAGCTTTTTCGGCATTGCACTACCAGTCGCCGGTGGAGTTTATTTCTTGCTGAGAGATGATCTCAAGAAAATGGCGGTTTTAATCGGAGTCCCTTTCATGGTGATCGCGGGATACTATTGGTCGGCTGCCGTGGTGGTCACAAGAAATTCGGGAGAGTTTCGTTTCGAAGCCGCCACAGAGGCCAAGTACGTCGGTTTTGAAATGTTTCGAGAGCTTCTCTACATCAGCGAACAGATTGGGGGCACCTTGGATTATGAGCTTGGGCGAACATACGCGACACAAGTCGTGAACCCGATTCCCCGATTCGTATGGAAGAATAAACCAGTGAGCGATGCGGGATTGATGTTGGCCATTGCTCGTGGGGAAGTCAATAAAGAGACTGGCGAGGCTTACTTGACGCGTTCACCAGGACTTATTGGCGAGATGTATTGGAACTTCGGTTTGATAGGTGTCGTATTTCTAAGTGCGATGGGTGGATTCATTGTTAAATCGTGGGACCACATGCGACTTGCGCACCGGCATTCATTTGTCGTGTTCATGGTTCATGCTGAGGGATTAGTCATTCTGTTTTTATCAGGTCGTTCATTTTCTATGAGTGCTTTGTACGGTTTGATTGCCATTTACCTGCTCATGGTCTTCTTTGGGTTGGGAGCCCCAAAAAAACAAACCGTAATACTCTCGAATCAGACGACACCACCGCAAAATCCTCCTCCGCAACCTCGCGTGACGAAGCGGAGTGCCTGAGATGAAGCTTTGCTTTCTCTGCATCATGCCATCTCCTTACATGGAAGATATTTTTACAGCCTTGAATACGACATCTGAAATGGAGATCAAGGTTCTATATGAAGCGATGGTGGTTCAGGATACGCTTTGGGGAGATCGTGAGTTACCACACTATGCAAAGCTGATCGGTCCAGATTCGGCATCTCCTCCACGTCGCCGATGGAGCTACAACTCGGGAATCATCACAGACCTCGAACAGGCTGAAGCAGACCTCTATATTGTCCAAGGATATTCGAGCCTCACCGACCAGGTCGCTTTTCGTTGGCTAATCAAGAATCGCAAACGCTGGGTGTTTTGGGGGGAGAGACCGGGACTGAAAAGGCGGGGTTTGTTGGGACAGTGGTTACGAGATCAGGCAATGCGTCCCGTTTTGCAATCAGCCGATGCCATTGTCGGGATTGGACAACTTGCCGTTGAGAAATATCGGAAATTGCTAATAAGAGATCTTCCGGTGGAGAATATTCCCTATCTCTGTCAGCTTGATCAATTCATGGCTGCGGCGGAGAGACGACAAGTTTCGGAAGAATCGACTGTCAACTCTCCAGTCACAATCCTCTATTGCGGACAACTCATTCATCGCAAAGGACTCGACACTTTATTTCAGGCGTTCCAGTCACTCTACGCACAAAACCAAAATATCAAACTTCGTCTCGTCGGAACTGGCCCCGATGAACCTGCTTTGAAATCACTCTTGAGTGAGGCCGAACAAGACGCGGTCGAGTTCACAGGATTTCAGCCCGTCGACGCATTGCCAGATCTGTTTGCTACTGCCGATATTTTCGTACTTCCTTCTCGTCACGATGGTTGGGGAGTTGTCGTCAATCAAGCTTTGGCAAGCGGCTTGCCCCTGGTTTGCAGTGATCAAGTCGGGGCTGGCTATGACTTGATTCAAGACGGAGTGAATGGTTATCAATTTCCCGTTGAAGATTGGAAAGCTCTTGCCGAAAAACTTCAGAAATTGATGAATAATCCCGAGAAGAGAAAACGGATGTCGCTGGCATCACGACAAGAGGCCGAACGCTGGACTCCCGAACGGGGAGCTGAACTCTGGAAAGAACTCGCATCGAATCTTACGCAGCCGACCATCAAGACAGCTCCTTCTGCTTCCTAAGGTTTCCTTTTGAAAATTCTTCACGTCATCCCTATATGCATCCGAAAGGTGGCGGACCACCCGTTGTCGTTGATCGTGTGTGCCATGAACTGAATGCTCTAGGAGTCGAATCCAATATTCTGACAACAAATCTCTGCGCCAGTCAGAATGACCACCGTTGGAAAGAAACCTGGAAGTCAAAAGATCGCATCGACATTCAGACGATCACAAAGCAGTCTCCTTACGCAAAAAGCCCCGCTCTGTTGAGTGCTTTGAAGCAGCAGATCGACGCCTATGATCTCGTTAATCTTCACACCTTGTGGACAGACTCAAGCCGATCAGTGCGGACAGTCTGTCGGGCCACTGATACTCCTTATGTTGTGATGCCTCACGGCATGCTGGACCCCAACTCAATGCAGAGAAAGCGGCTCAAGAAAAAAATGTATGGGACATTGGTTGAATTTCCGATTCTGAGATCGTCTGCCGGACTCCTGTGCACGCATGAGGAAGAAGCACGTCTTGCCAGAAAATCAGTATCATCTCTTCCACCCGCTTATATCACCCCATTGGGAGCCGATTCCCCGCCCGATAATCGTGAAACACTACGGCAGGAGTTCTACGAAACACACCCTGATTTGAAAAATAAACCCACCATCGTCTTTCTGAGTCGGCTGCATGAGAAGAAAGGACTCGATCTACTCATGCCTGCCATACGAGTTCTCAAGAAATCCGTCCCCGATGTGCAACTCTTACTCGTTGGATCAGGCGAGCCATCCTACGAACAATTTCTCAAAGAGTTGATTCTCAAAGAAGAAATCAGTGATTGCGTCACGATGACAGGAAATCTTGTAGGACGACTGAAGTGGCAGGCGATGGCAGCGGGAGATGTTTTTTCACTCTCCTCGTACCAGGAGAATTTTGCCTTGGTCGTGGTCGATGCGCTTCGGCTAGGTGTTCCGGTTGTTCTCAGCAATCGTGTTAATATTTGTTCCAATATCGTTGAGGCAAACGCCGGCTTGGAGTGTCGTCTCGAACCGGATCATATCGCCGAACAATTGAGAACACTCTTGCTGTCTCCCGAAAAATGTCACACCACGGGAGTGAACGGTCAACAGTTGGTCGAACGGGAATTTACCTGGAGGCGATGTGCGGAGCGTACCAAACAAGCCTATGAGTCGATTTTAGAGTCGTAAAAGAGATGACAAATTCGTTGGACATCCAGCAGTTGCCTGAAACGAACGTCAATTTATCGACGTATTCGCAGGGTGATTATTCCCCTGGACGAGGACGCTTAGTCCGTTGTCTGTGGGTGATTTGTAGATTGCTTGTTTTTGAAAGCGGCTGGTGTCCATTTTCCGGTTTGAAAGTTCTTTTGCTACGTTTTTTCGGGGCGAACATCGGATCACACGTTGTGATCAAACCGAATGTTCGTATCAAATTTCCCTGGCGATTGACGATTGGTAACCATGTCTGGATTGGACAGGAGGTCTGGATCGACAATCTGGCACAAGTCACTCTTGGTGATCAGGTTTGTCTCTCTCAGCGGGTCTACCTATGCACGGGAAGTCACAACTACCGAGAAAAGTCTTTTGATCTCATCACCAAACCGATCAGTGTGGCATCTGGAGGTTGGATTTGTGCCGGAGCGATTCTATTACCGGGAACTATGGTGGGCTGTGAGGCGATCATTTCCGCCGGTAGCGTGGTGTCGGACCAGATTGCCCCCGGAGTCATTATGAAAGGAAATCCCGCGACCCAAGTGGGAGTACGAAAATTTGAGGAGACAGAAAAGCTCGTCGAAACCGAAGAAAACCGGTCAGAAATGAGCGAATAAACGCGAACCTTGAAGAGTTTTTCAGAATCAGAATTTCTCAGTGTCCGGTCATCTTGCGTCGAACCGCGAAAATCGTTATTACATCAATAGAAGACGCAGCTTATGGCTGTTCGGTCAGATAGCTCAGTTGGTAGAGCACTGCCCTGAAAAGGCAGGTGTCCCCGGTTCGAGTCCGGGTCTGACCACTCCATGTGAAAGGGAAGAAAGTGATCACCTCACTCTCTTCCCTTTTTCTATAATAACCCTCAAAACTAATGTTGGAGGGGGGCTATTCTCCAGTCGGTATGCATTTGCTGACCGCATTTGGTTCCGTTGATCGCTATGATTGAGCAGTATTCCGGTCAGATTGAGAATTCAACTCTCAATTTCTTGAACGACCTCACGTTATTTTCGGTTCTGCGTGTCGTTTTTCTGTCTGGAATCCACCTCATTCCCCTACGTACGAGCCGGAGAAACGAATCCGGATCGAGATTGTGAAAAATTTAGTTCGAAAAACATTGGGACGATTCGGTCTTGAATTAAGACGGACCCAAGATGAATCGGTTCCTTACGAGAATTTTTTGAATCTTGTTCTGGCATACGAACAGCGATACATGGATTTGGGGGGTGTCATCCCATCGAATGATTTACGACCAAAGCTGCTTTCTCGATTGATGGGGACTCCGCCTTCCGAGGCGTATGCCATCATTGAATCGCTTGAAAAAACCAAGAATCTTTCCGGGGACATCTGCGAATTTGGAGTCGCTCAAGGGGCGACAACATCAATCATTGCGAACGAAATTTCTCAAAGTAGCGAGAAAGTGCTGCATCTGTTTGATTCGTTTGAAGGACTCCCGAAACCAACGGAAAAGGATGAACTCAAAGACGATATTTTTTCGTTAGGATCTATGGAAGCCTACGAGGGGACGATGTCCTGTCCAGAAGACATGGTCAAAACACGCTTAAAAGCCATCCAATTTCCCGACGACCGATGTGTGATCCATAAAGGTTTTATTGAGACATCAATCCAGGGAAATGAAAATCTGCCGCAGCAGGTTTCATTTGCATATATCGATTTCGATTTTTATGAACCCATAAAAATTGCACTCGAGTTTTTGCACCAGATTTCTCCGGTCGGGGCAATTTTCGTCGTGGATGATTATGACTTCTTCTCCACGGGTGTGAAAACTGCGGTGGAAGAATTTCTTGAAGAGAGAAAAAATGAAAGTTCCACCTAAGCTTTAGAGGTGCCTCATCAGAGTTATGGTTACTTTGCGGTGCTGACCAAATTAAGCTAGAAGAAATATGTCTTATCCGCAGAGGTTTGAATTGCTGCGAAGTATAAGCCGTAGTCGTTATGCGATGATTTCTTTGACCACGCGAGATTGTTCCACACCCGTTAACCGGAAGTCGAGTCCCTGATAGCGGTGCGTGAATCGCTCGTGATCGATTCCCAGCAGGTGCAGGATCGTGGCGTGAAGATCATTCACGTGAACCGGGTTTTCGGCGACATTGTAGCTGAAATCATCTGTCTTGCCGTATGTCATACCCGGCTTCACGCCGCCTCCCGCCATCCACATTGTGAAGCAACGTGGGTGATGATCGCGTCCCCCTTCAGGGGAATCCCATTTGCCTTGGCCCGCAACACCCCGTCCGAATTCTCCACCCCAGATCACCAATGTGTCGTCAAGTAAACCGCGCTGTTTCAAATCCTTCACCAGTGCCGCACTCGCTTGATCGGTATCTCGGCAGCGAGCCGTACACCAGGAACTCAAGCGGCTGTGATGATCCCAGTCGGGATGAAACAGTTGCACGAAACGGACACCACGTTCGACCAGTCGTCGAGCCTGTACACAATTAGCAGCATATGTACCTGGGCGACGTGAATCAGCTCCGTAGAGTTCGAACGTCGATTCCGGTTCGTCAGACAGATCATTCAAATCCGGTATACTCGATTGCATTCGCCAAGCCATTTCATATTGGCTGATTCGCGTGGCGATTTCGGGATCTCCGGTTTTATCGAAGCGAATTTCATTGAGGTCAGAGATGCCATCAAGCATGTTGCGTCGCACCTGTCTTGGCATCCCCTCCGGATCGCGGAGATACAAAACCGGTTCTTTGGCATTGCGAAGTTTTACGCCTTGATATTTGGACGGAAGAAATCCGCTACCCCAATAATGATCGTACAAAGGTTGATCGCTGGGACGCTTCATTTTTGAGATGAGTACTAGGTAATCGGGCAAATTTCGATTATCGCTGCCGAGACCGTAACTTGTCCAGCCGCCGACGCTGGGTCGACCGGGAAGTTGATGCCCCGTGAGAAACTTGGTCATTGCGGGGGCGTGATTGATCTGGTCAGTCTCCATCGATTTGATGAAACAAAGATCATCAGCCACGGTTTGCAGATGGGGCATCCATTCGCCGAGGGTCGCTCCGCTCTGACCGCAGCGTGTGAACTTTGTTCGAGCGGGCATGATAAGTTGTGCTTTACCAGCAGTCATGGTGGTCAGCCTTTGACCACGACGAACGCTCGCCGGTAATTCTTTGCCAGCCCATTTCATCAATCCCGGTTTATGATCGAACAATTCGATCTGTGATGGTCCTCCTGATTGAGTGAGGAAGATCACCCGTTTTGCTTTGGGAGCGAAGTGGGGTAGTTCGGGCAGACCAACCGCATCTGCACGCAGTTTTTCCTGTTCCAGTAGTCCGAGAGACATTGCGCCCAGACTGATTCCGGTACAACGACCGAGAAAATACCGCCGAGAGACGGACTCTCCTTGAGTATTGATATTATTCATGTGTAATCGCCTCGTCGATGTTGTAAATCATGCTGGCTATCACCATCCAGGCGGCCCGTTCGGCGTCCTGATCGGTGGGTGTCCGTGGGAGTTGTCCGACATCGAGTAGTTGAGCCGCCTCCTGTGGATGATTCGAGTAAAAATTGAAGGAGTGTTTCCATTTCCGTTCAATGATCGAGGCTTCTTGAGGAGACAGACTGCGGGACAGGATTCGATCCGTCACAAATTTCAGTCTCTGTGGAAAACCATCTTTTGTCGAAAACGCCTCTTGCGCGAGAAATTGTGATGCTTCCAAGCTCGTGCGATCATTGAGTAAGGTCAGAGCATGTAAGGGGGTGTTGGTTCGACGGGGACGTACTTCACAGACGCGACGCTGGGCCGAATCGAACAGGAATGTCGGCGCGGCAGATCGCCTCCAGAATGCATAGACGGTTCGTCGGTATTGAGACGGGCCAGGACTTGGATTGTAATTGAATCGTCCCATGAACATCTCGGCCCAGACTCCTTTCGGCTGATACGGATAGACGGGCGGACCGCCGAGAGCCGGATTGAGTAGACCGCTGCTCTTGAGCCAGGCATCGCGAATCATCCAGCTCGGCAGACGAAACCGAGGTGCGCGAGCGAGTAGACGATTCTCGGGATCGCGTTCGAGGAGTTCGGGCGTTATGTCGCTCGACTGTTGATACGTTTGGCTTGTGACAATCAGTTTGATGATGTGTTTTACATCCCATCCCGACTCCATGAATTCAACCGCCAGCCAGTCGAGCAATTCGGGGTGCGTCGGTTGTTCACCTTGAAGGCCGAAGTCACCAGGTGTACGCACTAGCCCTTCACCGAAACAAAGTTGCCAGAGCTGATTAACAATCACTCGTGCGGTGAGTGGATTCTCGGGAGAAACAATCCACTGAGCCAGATCGAGCCGTGAGGGTTCAGTTTCGCTGTTTGTACTCAAAAATGCCGAGGGTACATTCGGCGTGACAACATCTCCTTTTTTATCCCAGACTCCCCGGACGAGAACATGTGACGTGCGTGGTTCGTCTTTGCGTTTCAATATCTGGACGCGAATATTCCCGGTCATTTTATTGACTTCGCTCAAATGTCGGTTCGCCCGGTCCAACGCCGCTTTGACGTTTTGATACTCATCGTGATCGACCAGAAATTGGGACAGCAAACGCTTCCGAGTCTCAGGCGTGATTGACGCGATAGATTCCGCATCTTCGTCTGTCAACTGTTCCAGAGGCATTGGTTGGAGCGACCGGACCGCTTCACCAGCCTGATCGGTGGCCGACAGTCTAAACCGCCCGATATTCGCATAACCGGTCGTCGAACGGTGCAACATCACGAAGATCAATTCTTCATCATCCGCAATCTCCAACGGTTCGGCGAGAGCAAAGACGGCCGTTCGTACCTCGATCTCTTCGACACCTTCCGTCGTCCAGCCATTGCGGGGGTCATCGTCGAGAGTATCTTTAACGAGGCCGTAATTCCGTCCCTTGACTTTCTTCTCGATATTGGCGACAGCCGAGTCGAGTTCGATGTCTGTGAGTTGTGTGCTACCCCGTTTACGAATCTGAAGTTTAACATCGCTCAGAATGAATTCGCCGTTTCCCCCTTGCGTGTACTTGCCACCGGTTTGCGATTCGTGCGGAAAGACTTCCAGCCTCAGCCCCGTTAATCGCTTGACTGGAACGGAGGCGACGAATTTGTAATCGTCTTGAAACAGAGTCGTTCCCTCGGCAATGACAGTCCCATTGTCTTTCTGTCGCAAAGGCGTTCCTTCGACGGACTGAAGTTCGCTGGCTGTCAACACTCGCCACGACTTAAAACCGTGTTGCTGAACTTGTTCGAATTTGTTTTGCAGCCACGGCTCAAACTCCGCTTCCGCCTGCTTGCGGGCGGCTGCTTCCAACGGCTTACGTCCGGCGACAATCTGTTCCGCTTCCGTCACGGCCCGCTCTGTGTAAGGCGAAGTGTAAGCGTGATACGGATTTGCCGAGCCACCTGCTTTGCCGGTTTCGTCGATGCTGTTAAAGAACGCCGTCAGACTGTAATAATCCTTGTGTGAAATCGGATCGAATTTGTGAGAGTGACATTGGGCACATTCGAGAGTCAGACCCAGAAAGACCGTGCCGGTTGTGTTGACACGATCTCGAACATAATCAATACGAGATTCTTCGGGGTCGCGACCACCTTCCCCGTTGGTCATGTGATTGCGATGGAAACAGGTCGCGAGAATCTGTTCCGGCGTCGGGTTTTCCAAGAGATCGCCAGCAAATTGTTCGACGGTGAAGTCATCAAACGGCTTGTTCGCATTGAAACTGTCGATCACCCAATCCCGCCAAGGCCAGTTATTGCGGGTGGAATCTTGTTGGTAACCATCGGTATCGGAATAGCGGGCTGCATCGAGCCACCACATCGCCATCCGTTCGCCGAAATGTGGTGACGATAATAAACGATCAACCGCTTGCTCATATTCTTTGGCGTTTGGATTCTCCGTGAAGGCTTGCACCTCTTCAGAAGACGGTGGTAAGCCGGTCAGATCAAAGGAGAGTCTCCGCAATAATGTTTCGGGAGACGCCTGCGGAGTTGGAGAGAGTCCCTCCTGCTGAAGTTTTCGGAGGACAAAGGCATCGATTGGGTGAGCGTTCGTATCTGCAAGATTTGAGCGAGACGGCTTCTCAAAGGACCAGTGTCGTCCCCACTTTGCACCTTCGGCGATCCACTGGCGAAATGTTTCGACTTGTTTTTCAGTCAGTGGTTTGCGATGCGCATCAGGCGGTGGCATGAGCGTGAACTCATCATCGGATGTGATGCGTTTGAGGAGTTCGCTTTCGTCCGGGTTACCCGGAACGATCACCGCATGAGCATCTCGTCTTTTTATAGCATCTTCCCGTAAATCGAGTCGTAGCTCGGCTTCGCGATGCGCGGGATCGGGGCCATGACAATGAAAGCAGCGATCAGAAAGAATCGGCAAGATATCTCGACTGAATTTGACCGGCTCCGCTGCATTCGCTATGGAAGCGATCAACATCAGGATCGTGGTTGAATAGAGAAATCGAATCATGGTTGAGTATCGATAATAAAGGTCGCTGTCGAAGTTCTCTTTAATCATAGCGTAGCGTTTGGCGATGGTCTTGGATTTTCGGGGTCCATATTGGTACATTCTGACCATGAAAGAACCGTCGACAACTGAGTTTCAATCCGCGTTTTTTGCGCAACATCCGCTGGCTGAAGCTGTGATTTCATTGTTTGACTCACTTCCACAAACCTATTTTTATGCCAAAGATACCCAGAGCCGATTTGTACGCGTGAACCAGTTGTTTCTGGAGAATCACGGTCTGGAAAATGAATCGCAAGCGTTGGGAAAGACCGACCGGGACTTTCACCCTCCTTTGATGGCGGAAGCCTACATCGAAGAAGATCGACGTGTCATGGATGGACGGAAGACAATTCCCGGTCAGATGTGGCTGGTCCTTCATCGTCGTCGAGTCCCACGCTGGTACATCTCCACCAAATCACCTTTGTTCGATCCGACTGGCGAAGTGATCGGTTTAGCCGGTGCCATGTATCGGATCGAACAACAGGGCGAACTGACCGAATACTTCCAGGAACTGCTCCCCGTCGTCACATATATCGAGCAACACTACGCGGAACCGATTACGATGACAGACATGGCCGAATTGGCCGGACTTTCGTCCACGCACTTCAATCGCCGTTTTCGACAATTGTTGCGAATGACTCCCATGCAATATTTTCGGACCGTACGCACACAGGCGACGCAGCGACTGCTGACCACCACATCGCGCAGTATCGCGGAAATCGCCATCGATGTCGGTTATACTGACCAAAGTCATCTGACAAAACGGTTCCGCGAAGTGACCGGCATGACCCCCGCCGCGTATCGCAAGCGGTTCGTAAAGTGAGAGCATATCTGGCTGATTAAAATATGTTTATGTTGGAGAAATCATTTCCAGAATACGTTGCAGTGTTTCATCTCCCGAGTTATGAGAACAAGTGAGGTCTCCTCGGACCAGCGAGATCAGAAGTCAATCGCAATGGGAATTAATGTCATTGCTGTTAAAGAGATGCGGTCGTAGTGAGAGCGATATTGAGACCGCTTGGCCAGTGAGAACTCACCCCTCCAAGACTGATCTCGGCACTTGGAACGATCTGCTGCGAATGATGCTTATCACGCGATGATGTCGTGGATGGGGGTGCCGATTTCTTTCTCCAGACGTTTGCGTCCGGGGATTGCCATTTTGTGCGGGTCGAGTCCCAATTGATGCAGCACAGTCGCGTGAACGTCGGTGACATAATGTCGGTTTTCGACCGCGTGAAAACCGAGTTCGTCGGTGGCACCATGTGCGACACCTCCCTTGAGGCCGCCACCGGCCATCCAGATTGAGAAGCCGTACGGATGATGATCGCGGCCGGTCGATTTTTGTGATCCCGGCGTGCGTCCGAATTCGGTTGCCCAAACGACGACCGTTTCTTCAAACAGCCCACGTTGCTTCAAGTCTTTGATGAGCGTGCCGATAGGTTGGTCGACCTGCTTGCATAATTTGGCGTGTCCATTTTTGAGATTCGCATGTGCGTCCCATTGGCCAGCGCCGCCGTTCGAGCCGTGATAGATTTGCACAAAGCGGACGCCTCGTTCGACCAGTCTTCTGGCCGTGAGCAATTGCTGACCGAAAGTCTTGGTTTCGTTTTGATGTAATCCGTACGCCTCTTGCATCTCTTTGGTTTCACCGTCGAATTTGACGACCTCCGGCACAGCAGTCTGCATGCGGAATGCGAGTTCGTACGCATTGATCCGTGCCTGAATTGCCTCGTCATCAGGATGACTGTCAGCGGTGATGCGATTCAGCTTGTGTAACAATTCAAATTGAGCGGCCTGTTCTTCGCGATACACGCCGCCGTTCGGCTTGGCGTATGGCAACGGATTTTTGGGGTCAATCTTGAGTGGTACGCCGTCATATTGTGGCCCAAGATAATTCGCGCGATGTGCCTCCATACCGCCGCAACAATCGGCAACCGGTTGTCCCATTACCACAAACTGTGGCAGATTTTCGTTTAACGATCCCAGGCCATAATTGGCCCAGGCTCCAATCGTGGGGAAAAATCCATCGACGCGATGCCGACCAGTATGAAACTGTAATTGCGCCCCATGATTACTGTCTTCGGTCCACATCGAGCGGACGACGGCAAGATCATCAGCCGACTCGGACAAATGAGGCCACCAATCACTGATTTCGAGGCCGCTCTCCCCACGTTTTTTGAAGCCAACCTGCAACGGGTAAACTTCCTGTCGGATGAAGCCGTTGTTCGGATCAAATGCGACCACTCGTTCGTTGGCGAGATAGGGAGATTTCAAGACATCGCCGTATGGAGTCTCGGTGATCTTTTTACCGGCATGTTCGTTGAGTGCCGGTTTCGGATCGAACGATTCCATATGCGACGCGCCGCCGATCATGAACATCCAGATTACACTTTTTGCTTTCGGGGCAAAGTGAGACACCTGTTGCTCGATGGACTGAGCCAGCGATTCCTGATGCAGCATCGAAGCGAGCGCAAGACCGCCGAGTCCTTGTCCGAGCGACGACATGAAGCCGCGACGTGACCACTGAGTTGCGTCTGTCTGATGATGAAAGTCTGGTAGTGTCATGGGATTGTTCCGCGGCTTATCGAACCGTGATGAAATCGTTGTGGTTCATGAGAACATGAGCGAGATTGGCCCGCGCCCGAAGTTTGGGATCGTCTGGAAGGACGGTTTTCTTGACCGCTTCAGTTTCGAACGATGTCAATTGAGAGGTGTCGCTCAGTCGTTGCTCCTGAGCTATCAGAAATTTCAAACAAGCGTCCGTTTCCTGGTGGGTTGGTTTGCGTGTGAGTGTGTGCAAAAACAAGAAGGTGAGAAACTCTTCGTCGTTGACCATTTGTGCGTCGAGTTGTTTGGCCAGTTCAATCGACATGCGAATGGCGAGGTCGCTGTTAGCCAGCACGAGTGCCTGTTGCGGCAGAATACTTTCAGATCGACGGTAACATTCGTTAGGAGATGCTGCATCGAACAGCGTCAGCATGGTCATCTGTTTTTCATAAGCATGTCGGAAATAGAGGCTGCGTCTGAGAACCTCTTCTCCTTTGACATAATCGATGTCGGGGCCGCCTTGCGTCAGGTCGAGTTTGCCCGCAACATACATCACATTGTCGCGAATGATTTCCGCTTCCAACCGCTGAATGTTGGCTTTCCAGTACAGTTTGTTGTCGGCATCAATCGATAGATTGTGAGACATCAGCTCCGCATCGTTTGAGGAAGACTGACGCTGCCAGGCGTCCGAAGTGAGGATCAGTTGGTGGATGTGTCTCATACTCCAGTTGTGTTCCATAAGCTCTGCCGATAGCCAGTCAAGCAGTTCAGCATGTTCGGGACGTGAACTTCGTAAGCCGAAGTCAAAAACATTCTCAACCAGCGGTGTTCCGAAATGTCGCAGCCAGATGTGATTGACGGCAACTCTGGCAGTGAGTGGGTTTTTCGGGTGCGTGATCCAACGCGCTAAAGCGAGGCGTCGCCCGGTGCTCTGCTTCGGATACTCTTTGCCGACAGATGTGTATTTGTGGTCGGTCTTGTTCAGAGCCGTGTGAGTCTGTTCCCATTTTTTGACGGCAGCCTGCCACTCTTTGCTGGCTTTCTCGATGGACGATTGACGAGTTGCTGCGTCTTTGTGTTTCGTTGTGAACGTCTTTTCGTAAGCAGTTCGTTTCTCGAACAGTTCTTGACGGGCGACGGCGAAATTGTATTGTCGCTCGTTGTTGGCGGCAATCTTAGACAAGTCGGCCCACTTTGATGAGTCATCCTGTTCCGTACGGTTATGTTTGTTGTGATCGGCTTTCCAGCGTGCCTGAAGAGAACTCAGTGCGAGTCGCGCGGAGACGACTTGGTACTCGGCTCGAATCTGTCCTTCGGTGAGATTCTCTGGTAATGAAGGAGCAGAGGGGATGTTCTCTATTGCGGCGGCGATATTGTTTTCATCGATGTCTGCAAAGGTTTTCTGATAAGTCTGTTCTGCTATTTTCAGGGCCGACTTTGCTCGGTCGAGGTCCTCTTGTTGGATGTGTTCTGCTAATGCCGGGAAGAAGGCGATGGGGGGAAGGTCAATCTGTGTCACCGAGAATGGTAGCTCAATCACATCGGGGACGTTGGGCGAAACCGGGTTCTCTTTGTCCGGTTCCTTTTCATTACCGCGAATGTAGACGAAGGTCGGTTCGTCTGGTTTCTGATCATAAACGCGAGAAATGCCGTCGGTAGACAGGTTCGGTTGGCCGGGAAGTCGCTCGGTGCGGACATGATACGGCTCGAAGATCGCGCGGAGTTCGTAATAGTCCGTTTGGGGAATCGGATCGAACTTATGATCGTGGCAGCGGGCACAATTGACGGTCATACCGAGAAATGCTTTCGCGGTGTGTTCGACCGTCGCGTCGAGCCAAATATTACGATTGCTGTTATGGAAATTGCGAGTCAGAAACCCCGTCGCGCGAAGTGTCTGTGGATCTCCCGGTGCGAGTTCGTCGCCCGCGAGCATTTCAACCACCATCCGGTCGTATCCTTTGTCATGGTTCAATGATTCGACAATCCAGTCTCGCCAATGCCAGATATGTCGTTGGCTTCCACGCAGTGCATTCTTGTAACCACTCCAGTCGCTGTATCGCCAAACGTCCATCCAATGGCGGGCCCAGCGTTCGCCATGCCGAGGATCATTGAGCAATTTATCAATCAGTTGCCCGTATGCGTCAGGAGATTCGTCAGCCAGAAAATCCTTTAACTCTCTGGGATTCGGATTGAGTCCGATGATGTCCAAGTACGCCCGTCGCAACAAAATTGACTTTTCAGCCCGTGGATAGGGTGTAAGATCTGCCGCTTGATGCTTGGCAGTCAAAAAACGATCAATGGGGTTACCTGATCCACCAGGGAGATCTGGTCTGACAATAGTTTGATAGGCCCAGTGATCACGGGGGTCTTCCAACGCGACTTCATCGTCGGGAGCCGGCATTCCGGCAGCAATCCAGTCGGACAAAATTTTGATTTGACCCGGCTTGAGCCGTTCTCCTTCTCCTTCAGGCGGCATTCGTTCTTCAGCGTGAGTCGTTGTCACACGTTTCAGAATTTCGCTCTCGTCAGGTTTCTTCAAATTAACGACAGCATTGAAGTCCGAACCGACTTTGATGAACTTGCCCGTATCGAGACGCAACCCCGATTCCTGTTTGACCGGGCCGTGACAACCGATGCACTTTTCAGTCAGAAGCGGTTTGACGTGATCCAGATAATGGGCGAACGGCTTCTCTTCCGCAGCGAGGTTCGCAGTGAAAAGAAAGAGGCAACAAAGGCTTAAGGAGCAATCTCTCATGGCGGGTTTTTTCACAAAAGGCAGGTCTCTCTACCATAAGATAAACCAACCCTGATGTGAATGGGAAATTTGAAGTGCTATCAGACTTATACGATTTCAATATTTCTTGAACGTCTTCTCCGCGATCCCCTGCCGACTTCCGTCGTCGGCTCCAATTTTCAACGTCTATTCAGCCAGTTGAGATTGCGCAATATGCCGACGCAATTGTCGTATCATCTGAAATTGACTGCGACTTAGGGGGCTTTGATGTTCCATCTCATTGACGAGAGTCTGAGCATCAGAAATTCGGTTTTGCTGAATTCGCAGTTGGGTCAACCCATAGCGGGCTTTGAAGTCATGAGGATCGATCTGTAATACACTCTGAAAACTTGTTTCGGCAGACGAAAGTTGGTTCTGTGAGAGCAACAGAAAACCCTCCAGTGTGTCTCCGGTGATGTCTCCGAGAAAGTATTTCTGGTGTCGCGCGATGACTTGCTCGGCTGCTTGAAATCGTTGCTGCATGATCAAGAGTTGAACCAATGACGCATATGGCGGAGAGTAATCGGGACGATTGCTGATGACATCACGATAGATTTCAGTCGCTTCCTGATATCGCTGTAATTGCGAGAGTGTTTGGGCGAGATTTAAGCGTGCATCGAGATCGGACGGATCAGAGGCGATGGCCTGTTGGAATGCGTTCTCTGCGTCTTCCGGGGCACCCGATGAGAGTAAAGCGACCCCGAGATTGTTGAACGCGCTGGATTCATAGGTGGGATCGAGTCGTGAAGCTTCTTCATACGCCGCCACCCCTTCGGGTATTCGATTCAGCTTGATGAGAGCGTCGCCACGATTGAATTGAGTGATCGCGTTGAAGGGTTCAAATTCGATGGCTTTATCGAAAAATCCGAGAGCGTGTTTGGGGTCATTTCGAGCGAGCGATATCTCGCCCAAAATGTGCCACGGTTTCGACCAGTCCGCATTCATATTTAAGGCAATGCGTGCATGGTGTTCAGCTTGACTCAACTCTCCCATCTCGAGAAGTTCGGAAGCATAATTGAGATGTGCATCATCGCTATCAGGTAACGATTGTACCACCTGTCCATGAACATCGGAAGATTCAGAACTGACAGACAACACGATTAAAGGAATTACAAACAACAACCACAATGTCGCATGCTTGTACTGAGAGAGGTTGCCGATCAAGGCAGCAGGACGATTGAAATTAACCACCCCCAAAGTTTCACTCGTATCCTTATCACGTATTCGCCAGATAAAGCCGTCGTAATAGAAATGCAGAAATCCCGATGCGGCGAATAAACCCGACAAAACGGTTTGCAGAACAGAAGCATCCAGGTTCTTGGTCAGAAGGCTACCAGCACCGTAAGCGACGACTAGCGCGACGTACAAGACCACCAAGCGAATGCGCGGTTGAAACAGAAAACGGGTGACCCAGCCGGGAGATTTTCCGGTCGTGACACGCCGACGATTAAAAAACCAGACAATTGCCAAGTATTGGATGTCGTGAAACACCTCGTACAACGCGACTCCGAGAATGACATTGCGGACGCCCACCATGCAATACCACCAAAATCCAATACTCAAAGCGATGGACAGTAATTTAACCGGATTGGGTGAGCTTCCGGCTTTCCATAGCGTCAAGAGTCGAAACAGAAAGAGTGCCAACGAAACAGCCATCAGGCCCATCAGGCCCAACCGGACTGTATTGATCAATCCCGCGTTAACAGGGACTCCGCCTGAGCGATAATAGACTTTCAAGAAATCGGTCAGTCGACCGTCAGACATCGCAATAGCGCCACCAAACCAACTCACGCACAACAAGCGATCTACCCAAACTGAACTCTGATCGGTCTGCCCCACCTTGGAATCATAGATTCGCAAGAAACCATAAACCTGAGCCTGCGAATGCCAGAAACCCCATAAGACCAAGAGGACTCCCAAGGCATCGGGTCGGTGGTAGGAGTAGTAGATCGAGACTGTCAACAAAAATATCGGAGCCACAATAAAGCGAATCCGATAACGCTGGAAAAGTTGTGTGTCTCCATAAGCGCGTATCATGCCTGGCAGGTGATGGCCCACCGCGCCAAACGTCACCACCAACAAAGAGAGTTGTTCAAGCGGCATCCGCTGTAACAACATGGCAAATAAAGGAACCAGAAACAGAGGCGGAGCGACAAACCACAAAAGATCTTGCCACCAGTTGACGATCCAGAAATTCACCGATCTTTGATCACTGGTCGAGATGGCAGATTCGATGGAAGTCGTCATGGATAAATCTCAAACCAAAAATCACACCTTCATTTTCGGTGCAGCGAAAAAAATGAGTACTCAAGCAAGTGTTGATAAATCCTAAATACCGATGCCAAGCCCGTCAATTCCCCAGCGTCTGTTCGAGTTTGTATTCATCGTATCTTCTCATTTCGTCTTTGCGTCAAATAACTGATTTCTCAAACTCGTCTTGCCAATTGTGATCTACCAGAGTTAGCGTTCGTGGTTCGCCAGACAGCGAATCGATCTTTGGCAATTTGAACGTCATGACAACATCAACCTAGCCCTACTGCGCAAGCAGTTGGGGCTGGTTCAAGTGTCATTGTGTGTCGCAGGTGATTTGTACGAGCGTGGTGTGTATTGCTTGGGTGGCTGTGGATGACCGACAGGTCACCCACAGAACCAGGGATTTGGGGGCTCACTACGTTCGTCCAAAGCCACACCTGTGATTCAGCCAGCAGCGTGTTCAACAATGACGACCACTGCAACGTGAGAAAGAGGGCGATCTCGCGTGACGTGGAAAATGCGCACCCACAAAAAACCACACGCCTTCACAAAATGAAGATCGACGCAAACAGAATGGCTTCAACCACTTGCTCAAGAGTATGGGAGATACGGAATCAAGATTCGGGAAGATTTGATTCAACATTTGGTCAACATTCGGTCAAGGTGTGTCCCCGAATCTCCGAATCTTGACATCTTGAAACGGCGGTTGAGTGTTCGGGAATGAGAGGCGTCTCGACACTCATCGCAGGTTGGTCCCCTCTGCGATTTCTTCAAATTTCGACCTTCTCAAGATCGTACCAGTTTGGACCGGCGGCCAGGTCCACCACCAATGGAACATCCAACTTCAGCGCCGACTCCATTTCCTGTTTGACCATCACCGCCAATGTTGGCAACTGATCGCTGGGGCATTCGAAGACCAGTTCGTCGTGAATCTGTAACAGTAAGTTCCCCATCTCGGGCGTTTTTTTGAGTCTCGCCGCTACACTCAACATCGCCTTTTTGATCAAGTCGGCCGCCGAACCTTGAATAACGGTGTTGATAGCCGTCCGTTCGGGCATATTGCGCTGGCGTCCTTCGAGTTGACGGATGCCTTGTATTTCTCGACGACGTCCGAGGATTGTTTCCGCGTAGCCTTTGTTCGCACAATCTTTGAGAAGCTCCAACAGGAAGTCTTCAATACGGCTGAACTGTGCGAAGTAATTGTCGATGAATTCGGCTGCGTCATGTTGCGGGATGCCGAGCGATTTGGCGAGACCAAAGGGAGATTGTCCGTAGATGACGCCGAAGTTGACCGCTTTGGCGATCCGCCGTTCCTCTTTGCTGACCTCTTCCGGTTCAACATTGAAGACTTCCGCCGCGACAGCGGTATGAATATCGAGTCCTTCCTGATATGCCTTGGTGAGTTCGGCATCACCACTGAAGTGAGCCAGCATACGCAATTCGATTTGCGAATAGTCGGCACACAGCAGCAGCCAGTCGTCATGGCCGGGAAGAAACGCTTTGCGGATGCGTCGTCCTTCTTCTCGACGAATGGGAATGTTTTGCAGGTTGGGATCACTCGATGAGAGTCGTCCGGTCGCCGCGACGACCTGATTGAAAGACGCATGGATGCGGCCGGTTTGTGAGTTGACCAAGTCGGGAAGGGCATCGAGGTAGGTGCCTTTGAGTTTCGAAAGCTGTCGATGCTCGATGATTTTCTCGGGGAGCTCGTGCAGGGTGGCGAGTGTTTCGAGCACTTCCTGATCGGTGCTCGGCCCGGTCTTTGTCCGCTTTTGTACGGGGAGACCGAGTTTGTCAAACAAAATCACTCGCAACTGCTTGGGGGAATCAATGTTAAACTCCTCCTCGGCGAGTTCGTAAATTTCATGGACGAGCACTTCGAGCCGACCGCCCAGTTCGGCACTTTGCTCTTTAAGTTCTTCCGCGTTGACACGGATGCCCAAAAACTCCATATCCGTCAAGACATGGATTAGCGGTCGTTCGAGATCCCAATACAAATCGAACAGGTTTTCGTCTTTGAGTTTCTGTTCGATGATCCCTGCTAACTCGAACGAAATGTCTGCATCTTCGGCGGCGTACTCGGCCGCTTTTTCGACATCGACTTCGAACATCTGTTTTTGCTTTTTGCCTTTCCCAATCAGGTCACTGATCGGGATCATGCGGTGGTCGAGATATTTCTCGGCAATCGTATTCAGAGAATGACTGCGGGCTCCCGCATCGAGCAAGTAATCGCCGACCATCGGATCAACGCCCAGTCCGCGGACTTCCAAGCCGATTCGTTTCATCACAATCATGTCGTACTTGATGTTCTGATTGACGATGGTGATGTCAGGGTCAGACAACAGCGGTGACATGACATCGGCGACTTCTTGCGAATCGAGAGTTTTCTGTCCCGCCGGGCCTTGTACGGGAAGATAGTAACCTTGTCCGATTTTCCAACTGACGGCCCAACCCACAATCTCAGCCGACCGCGAATCGAGACTGGTCGTTTCCAGGTCGACACAAATCTTGGTCTGTGATTTTAGTTCTTTGACAAACGTCTTAAACTTGGCGGCTGTATCGACCTGTTCCCACTTGCGTTCAATTTTTTCCTGCGGTTTGTCTCCAGATAGTCCCGCTTGCATTTTTTCGGTGAGACGACGAAAGCCGAGATCCTGAAACAGTCCCAACAACTTCTCGTGATTGGGAGGGGTGACTCTTGCCGATTCCAGATCAAAATCCAGTGGTAGATCTTGTTTGAGAGTGACCAAAACGCGGCTGACACGGGCCTGATCGGCAAAGTTGACCAGATTCTCTTTCAGCTTTTTGCCGGGAGCCTTGTCGGCATTTGCAAGGATCTCATCAAGTGTCCCGAACTCATCGATGAGTGCTTTGGCTTTCTTCGGCCCCACGAGGGGAACGCCGGGGATGTTATCAACCGAATCGCCAACCAATGCCTGATAGTCGATCACCTGATTGGGGCGAATACCCCAATCCTCCATCAGGGCCGCTTCATCAAGGAATATGTCCTTACGCGAATTATACATCCGCACCTTCGGGCCGATCAGTTGTCGGTTATCTTTGTCACTGGTGACAATGCAGACATTCATTCCGGCATCGACGGCTCGTTTTGTCAAAGTGGCAATAACATCATCGGCTTCCCAACCCGTGCAAGAGACCGCAGGAACATTGAGTCCGGCGATCACCTCTTCAATGAGAGAAACCTGTGGCCGAAGGTCTTCGGGCATCTCGGAGCGATTGGCTTTGTACTCGCCGTAAATGTCGTTTCGGACTCCCGGTCCAGAGACATCCATCGCACAAACCAAGTGACTCGGCTGTTTTTCGATCAGGTTCATCAGATCGCGTGTGAAGCCAAAAACGGCATTTGTGGGCTGTCCTTTTGGCCCCGTCATGGGGGGAATGCCATGAAAGACCTGAAACATCAGGTTGAAGACATCGACTAGGTAGAGGGTTTCATCAGCCATGATGTTCGAGTTTTCCGTTTCTTCCAATAATGATCTTGAAAGAGTCGTAAGAATTTGCGTAATCCACACAGCCGGAATAGTTTAACGACATCTATTGCCGACCTTGCGGATGGTCGAAACTGATAGTTGTGTGCCCATTATGTCGGCTTTGAGACGGTGATGCCACGGTGGAACGGTCTCGACAAGAGCTTTGAATGGAGGTGAAATCTCCTTTCAGGCCGATTTTAGGGGCTACACAGACAGAGTTTGTCCCGAATGGGTACAAGTTTCGGTTACATCTTGACTTGAGGGTTCACCGATTTAGACTGGAGAGACCTCTCAAGGATCCGGGAATCGGTATATTGACGGAACGACCAGAATTCACAATTCCGTCCGTAACGACGACTGATCACATCCATTCGGAAAAACACCAGTCTTCAGGCGGAACACACACTTAGCAATGACTTCAATTGCAGACTGACCTTACAGGGGAAGTATTATGGCCTCGGGAAAAGTAACGGGCGTCCACATCGGCATGATTATTTGTGCCGTGCTGATGTTGATCTTCATGGTGTCAACATTCCTGATGTATAAGAGCTACAACGAACAATCTGCTGATCTGGTCACTGCCAAGGCAGAAGCGGACAGTTCGAAAGCTGCTTCGCGGAACTATCTGGATCAAATCACCGCACTCAAATCGACGTTAGGAGCGACGCTCGACAATGTCGGTACTGTGAATGCTCAAGACCCGAACACAGTCATTGGGTTCACCAACGCCAAGATGCAGGAGTTCGGCGGACCGTTTGCTCAGGCAACCGTTGTTGAAACCTTGGCACGCATGCGAGAAGAGATCAACGCCAATGAACGCCTGATTGCCGACCTGGAATCTTCTAAGACTCAACTTAATACTGAAAAAGTAAACCTTCAGAACGTCTACACGGCGAAGGAAAATGTTCACGACAAAGCACGCGAAGATTCGGAAAAAGAAAAGGTCAACCTGATTTCGTTGAAGAAAGAAGAAGTTGACAGCGTCCGAAATCAGTTGCTTGCCGAACAACAGAAGAACTCGCAACTGCAAATCGATTACGAAAAAATGCAGGAGCAATTGAACCTGCGAATCGACGACCTTGATGGTCAAGTTTCCAAGTTGACCGAAACGAACGAGTCGCTGACTGCTGAATTGAATAACTTACGAGACGAAAGTTTTGATATTCCCGATGGCCATGTGACCTCTGTCGCTTTTGAAGACAAAAGCGTCTACATCGATCTCGGAAGCGATCAGAAATTGAAGCCGGGAACCACGTTCAGCGTGTACAATAAAGACATCTCAAATGTTGGCGGTCGCACTTCTGACATCAAAGCTTCGATCATGGTGACTGATATCTTGGGGCCTGAAAGTGCCATCGCAACTATCACTAGCGAAGGAGACTACGAGGGCGACTATTCCCGACCAATTGCCAGAGGAGATGCCATTTACTCTCCGCTGTGGCGAGCCGGTTTGAAAGAAACTTTTGCACTGGTCGGTAAGTTTGATATCGATCAGGATAAAATTGATGACCGCAAAATTCTGATCACGGCGATTCAGAATGCCGGTGGACTTGTCGGAGACGAAATTCTACCAAGCGGAGAACGAACGGGAGAAGAAATCACCTCCGACTTCAAATTTGTTGTTCTGGGTGACATCGGCGAACCACTGAAAGAACCAGATCCTCAGAAACGTGCTGCGATCCAGCGTGTCCATTCACTCGCCAACGATATCAAAAAAGAAGCTCAGCAATCTGGCGTGCGAGTGATCACAATGAATGACTTCCTGTCTTACATGGGATACAAACCACAACGTCGTCTCTGGCGACCGGGCGAAAACATTCCTTGGATTATGACGACCCGTCGTGACGGTGGTCGCTCACGAAAAGACAATGTCTCACGCGGAACAACATCCGGGGCATACTCGGGAAGCAATCGAAATGTCGAATCACCTCGCTGATTCGGCCACAGAAGAAGTCCTTTCGCATCTCACACCCGCTGACAATTTCAGCGGGTGTTTTTTTGCGCCGATCATCATTGGAAAACTAGCGGAAGTCGCCGTGCCTGGGATCTTCGCGGAATGGCTCATTGTGTCGATACATCTCCAGGCGTTCGAGGAACCCTGCGCGATTTGGAGTGTTCGGCAGTTTGTCGATGGCATCTATTTGAGTTGAGATGGCGTCATCATACCGGCCAGCTTCGGCATAAGCGGCTGCCAGAGAGTCGAGAAACTCGGCGTTGCTGAAGTTTGTGAGTTCGTTGGCACGCAAGGCACACAAGATCGCCATATCACCATTCCGAAAGGAGGCTTCGGGATATGTGGAATACGTCCAACTCAGCAAATTCCAGGGACGATAATCATTAGGGTATGTTTCAGTGATCATCTCCAGCACGGTGATCGCTTCGCCTGTTTGGCCTACTCGCAATTGACAAAGAGCAACGCTGTACCAGGCATTGACGTTTTCAGGATTCAGCCTAAGGATTGTATGGTAATCTTGCCGTGATTTCTCATACTCTCGATTTTGATAATAAATCGAAGCCCGATGTTGATAGGCTTGTTCGTGGTTGGGATATTGATCGATCACCAGATCAAACTCACTGACTGCTCTGCGGAAATCTCCCTGAATGGCAGCAGAGACGCCGGCGAGAAAGTTGAGTTCCCTTGAGTCGGAAAACTTTTGTCGCGCTCTTGCTAGAAACTCATTGGCCGCCTGATTCTGATTGAGAGCCAGGAGTGCCTCGACACCCAACTCTGCCTGTTCGGTTGTGGTCGTTTCTCGATCAGATAACAGCAGAGGAAACTGTGAATGTTGAAGGAGAGATTTCTGTGAAACATCGAGTTTGTTGACAATGAGATCACAGAGTGTCCAAACCTTCTGATTGAGTTGGCTCATAATCATCGGATCTGCACCAGAGAGATTGGCAATCTGGCGTTCCAGGCCCACGGCCTCTTCATAACGATTCAACGAAAGATATGTTTCAAAGAGTAAAATCTGATAGGAAAGGATTTTGGGCTGCGTCTCGATCACGTCCCGAAGATCTCGAATGGCCAGTTTGGGGCGTCCATTGCGCAGATGACAGAGTCCTTGCAGTGCCTGCAAATGATCCCAACTTACGCCGACCAATGGCGGTTGATTCTCCTTTGGTCCCGCTTTCAATTCCATGATTTTGCCGAGTGGTTGCTGGGCGGCTTCCCACTGTTCACTTTGAATGCATGACATTAACCAGAGATACAAGTCCTTGGGAGTCGAACCAGAACGGTCGGCAATATTTTTCCAGACTTCGGAAGCCTCACGATATCGCTCTTCTTCGAGCAGAAAACGCCCCCACGGTCTCATGGATTTGGGGATTGGTATCAACGCACGAATGCGGAATTGTCTTTCGACATTTTCTCGCCGTGTCACTTGCTCACTTGGAATGGAAAGCTCTTCCCCCAAAACCAGAATATGAGTCTGATTTGCTTCTTCATGGCCATTCACTCGCTCAATCGCGGTCCCCGCAAGCAAAATCAGCCTCTGACCGTCCTTCATGATGATCTCGACATCATTCACCAAGTACAGACGGGGAGCCTCTTGACCAGCAGTGACATTTTCATCTGTGACCGTCGCTTCTTGACCGAATGCAATTGTCGTCAGCAATAGACAAAGGACGGTGAAACTGGGATGAGTCATGTGAGTGAAGAACATTTCAATACATCTACATATCAGTGGAAAGAAGGAAATACCGATTTGGCAGGTTCAGGGGCCAGTTTTTCGTTGACTTTTCAGCATAGCGTCGTGATTATAGAGGTAAATCCCTTTTATTCCTTTCTGAAGCGATTTCTAACCTCTCCACACAGCAACAAATTGTTTCCCAGTCTCACAGACTGGGTAATTGCGGTTTTCCATCCCGGTGAAACCGGTTTGAAATGACCTTCCTCCAGATACATTGTCAATGAGTACATCGCCTCGTAACGTCGGCCTTCCCGTGGTCGGAATCGTAGGTGGAATCGGCTCTGGAAAGAGCGCGATTGCCCGCGAAGCGAGTCGAAGACGGCCTTGGTTTGTGGTGGATGCTGATCAGATTGGACATCAAACACTCCTACTCCCCGAAATCATTACCAAACTGACGAAACAATTTGGAATTCACATTCTGGACGCCGATGGCCAACTTGATCGCTCTGCGATTGCCAAAGAGGTCTTCGGCTCCCATCAAATACAACAACGACAACAACTTGAAGCCATCGTCCATCCTTATATCCTCCGTCTCGCGGCAGATCAGTTGGCCGAAGCGGCTCAAAGCGGCCAATACCAACTGTTAATCCTGGACGCAGCGATTCTGTTTGAAGCAAATTGGAACCACATGTGTGATTCAGTCGTTTTTGTGGATACGAACTGGGAGCAACGCCTCCAACGCGTTCAACAGACACGAAACTGGGATGCCAGCGAACTCACCAAACGAGAAGCAAGTCAACTTCCCATCGACAAAAAACAAAACCTGGCAGATGCCGTAATCCCCAATCATGGCAAACTGTCCGAAGCCGTCGAATCATTGATCGCCTTTGTCGACCAACGATTCCCGAATCTTCATTCATCCTGAAAACTCTGAAAACATAGACAACAAAGTTCCTGTCCGACCACCGGACCAGACATCGCATTCGCGAAACCCGGTCAAGGTTCAATTCCTCTCGTAGCCCATCCTAAACATTCCAGAGGCCCACATGAGTACTCCTAAAACCTCCCTCGATGACGATCATAAAACGGCACCACCTGCCGATCATCAGAGCCCAGCCAGTCTCGAAGGTGACATTCACATCGCCGATCTGCATCGATTGACAATCAAAGAGCTTCATGAGATTGCCAAACAGGAAAAACTCTCTGAATATCAAGGGCTCAAAAAGCAGGACTTGATTTTCAAAATTCTCAAAGAACGGACCAAAATGAATGGTCTGATGTTTGGAGAAGGGACTTTGGAAATTTTACCGGATGGGTTCGGCTTCCTGCGGAGTCCCGACTACCACTACCTCCCTTGCCCGGATGACATCTATGTTTCTCCGAGCCAAATTCGTCGGTTTGGATTGCGTAACGGAGCCACCGTTGCCGGTCAAATTCGCCCACCGAAAGAGAACGAACGATACTTCGCACTGTTGCGAGTTGAAGCGATCAACGGGCAGGATCCGAATCTTCTGACCGAGAAAGTCTACTTCGACGACCTGACTCCACTCCACCCTGAAGAACGCCTGAAGCTGGCCGAACTGGGAGACGATATTTCGACCCGAGTCGTCAACCTGGTCGCGCCCATCGGCATGGGACAACGCGGATTGATTGTGTCACCACCGCGGGCCGGTAAAACTGTGCTGCTGCAGAATCTTGCCAAAGCCGTCATTAAGAATCATCCCGATTCCTATGTCATTATGTTGTTGATTGATGAACGGCCTGAAGAAGTGACCGATATGGAACGGCAGATCAAGTCGGCTAATTGCGAAGTCATTAGCAGTACGTTTGATGAACCGACCAGCCGCCATATTCAAGTGGCAGAAATGGTCATCGAAAAAGCCAAACGGATGGTCGAATATGGTCAAGACGTAATCATCTTTCTCGATTCCATCACACGCTTGGCTCGTGCCTGGAACACAGAAACCCCGCACTCTGGTAAGATTCTCTCGGGTGGTGTTGATGCCAACGCGCTCCAACACCCCAAACGGTTTTTCGGGGCGGCTCGTAAAGTTGAAGAAGGTGGCAGCTTGACGATCATTGCCACAGCCTTGGTCGATACCGGTAGCAAAATGGACGATGTCATCTTCGAGGAGTTCAAAGGAACCGGAAACACCGAATTGCATCTGGATCGTCGCATGGTCGAGAAGCGTATTTGGCCCGCCATTGATGTGAATCAGTCAGGCACTCGACGCGAAGAACTTCTTATGGACGAAGAAGAACTGAAGCTGGTTTGGGTTTTACGTCGCGTTTTGAACGATATGAATCCGGTCGAAGCGATGGAGTTATTAACCAATCGCATGCGAAAAACAAAAACCAACGAAGAATTTCTAATGACGATGAATCTTTCCTGATTCGCTCCGATGCACGCGCACCGATGCACGCAGAAGATACAGTTCTCTTCAATTCATGACGCCACGACTACAGTAAACGGATCAGACAATGGGTAAAGGTGCCCCCGAAATTAACGAAGCGCTCTCTGCGGGTGACGGACGGTTTGCCATCGTCGTCGCTCGTTGGAATGACTCGATCACGTACAAACTTCGCGATGGAGCTGTCGAGACTCTCAAAGAACACGGAGCAAGCCCCGATCAGATTGAAGTATTCTATGTCCCCGGCTCCTTTGAACTCCCCATGTTGGCTGACAAATTAGCATTAACGGGCAACTATGCCGCCGTGATTTGCCTCGGAGCCGTCATCCAGGGAGACACAATGCACCATGAATACATCAATCATGCAGTCGCCCATGGAATCATGAACGCCGCCCGCGATCATGGAATCCCCGTCATGTTTGGCGTGCTGACCTGCATGAATGATAAACAGGCAATGGATCGTGCCGGCGGGTTAGTCGGGCATAAAGGAATTGAGGCGGCTCAAGCCGCACTGGAGATGGTGTCCGTTTATCGGTCATTGGCCGACTGACTTCATTTTCGATGACGTGGTTTTCAGCATTGATATTATTTTGTCACGAATGGTCCTCACAACAGACCTTCTCTTTTTTAGATACGAATCAGGCTCAGATATGGCTCGTCGAAGTAAAGCGCGGGAAATTGCTCTCCAGATGCTCTTTCAAAGGGATTTCAACCCGGACGCCGACGCACGCATCCTAAAAAACATGATCGGTGAACAACTCGAAGACGAAGAGTTATTTCTGTTCTGTTGGGAACTTGTCTCGGGAGTCCTCGAGCACCAAGATGCACTCGACGAACAGATTTCAGACGCTGCCGAAAACTGGTCACTCGACCGCATGGCGACGACCGACCGCAATGCCATTCGTATCGGTGCCTATGAAATGTTGTTTCTCGACACGCCCGCACCAGTTGCCATCGATGAAGCGATCGAACTGTCACGTAAGTATGGCACGAAAGAGTCGGCACAATTCGTGAATGGCATCATGGACCGTTTGCGGAAAACCCGCGACGAAACGCCGACGGAGTGAATAGACCATCCAACAATCTACTTGAACGCCAAGTCATCCGGCTGAGGTAGATCTTTGAGATTGACGAGGCCGAAGACCTGTAAGAAACGGTCGGTTGTCGTGTATTCCACATCGTTTCGGGTGTCGCCCACGCGCTCCAGAATGATGAGTTCTCGACGCAGCAATTGATTCAACAAACTGCTGGCATTCTTCGGCCCTTTCTCGATGATCACTTCCCGAGTGACCGGTTGTCGGTAGGCGATCATGGCCAGAACTTCCAAGGCATCTTGTGTGAGCTTCACATCTTTCGGTCCCAAACCATACACACGATTTCGAATACGTTCAAAATCGGCTTTAAGGACCAATCGATACCCGCCTTCTCCAAAATCAATCTGGTAAGGCCGTTGTTGTTGTTCGTATCGTTCGTTGAGATTCGTGATTTCTGTTTCGACCATGTCGGGCGTGACGCTTTCTCCCAGCAAACGCCCCAGTTTTTTGATGGTCAGATCGGCTCCTCCCACAAACAACGCCGCTTCCAAAATCTGGATCGGCTGCATTTTAGGGACAAGAGGTGTGGGCAAATCGACAGTTTGCGAAGAAGGTGACTGCGTTGGGCTCGGCTCTACGGAAGATTGTTCAGACGGCTCGGGAGCGAAGTCATCAGCGTCTGTATCGAGTCCTAGGGAGTTCTCAACCGCATCAGCCATATCAACCACGTTCATGGCTTGCTGATAAAGTCGTTCCAGTTCTTGTGTCGAGAGATCACCCTCATCCTCCGAAGACGAAACGGGCTCGGTGGAACCATCTTCATTATGAACGGTCCACTCGGGCATCATTTCATCAAAAGAGTCTGAATTATCTGCGGTCGACATCGAATCGGGCCAGTCAATTGGTAAGTCACAGGAAACGACAAGAGCGGAATCATAAGCCGAATCTGAACGACTGCCAAGGTGAGATCAATGAGGTTGGAAAATCGTGATAAACCCCGCGAGAGTTTGCCTTTGCGTTGGGATGTTCAATTCGTGGCCAGATCGGTAGGATGAGATCCGCACAAATAGACCACACACTTATGGAATCCCCTGGCATGTCGGAGACTCCTTCTTTCATTGATACGGAAATCGACGGTCGTCGCGACGAGTTACAGATTCGAGGCTACTCACTGTACGACCTTGCTGAACGCGCTACGATGACCGATCTGAACGCACTGCTCTTTTACGGTGAGCTCGCTTCTCCAGAGATGTCAGCCGATTTGCAATCTCGTATTCAGGAGCTTCCGAATGTCGATGCTTCGGTCCAAGAACGAGTCGCCGGACTTCCGTTCCATTTATCGATGTTCGAAGCGATCCAATTCGCCTTGCTTGAGTTGAGCCATTTTGATGAACACCAAGACAACCCGCATGTCGAAGCAACCATCGACCGTTGCTTGCAGTTGCAGAAACAACTCTTGCAACTGATGGCAGTTCGATATTGCAGTTCACAGGGCGTGCCGATGCCGGCGTCTCACTCAAGTCTGGATTTGATCGATCAGTATTTGCTTTCTTTTCGGGGTGTCCCATCGGAGCCGATTGAGAAACAGGTTGTCTCGGCCATCATGTTGCTATTCGCGACTGATCCCGAATGTCCGTCGGATGTGGCCGTCCGTGCCATCGCGGCTGCGAACGGAGAATTCGGACCGGCTTTACTGGCAGCAATGTCGGCAAGTTGCATCCCTCAGATCACTCGCGATGCCGAAGCCGTGTTTCAGTTTTTGGACGAAATTGATTGCGAAGCCGATGTCGATCAAATGCTGGAGCGAATTGAGGCGTGTGAACTCCAACCACCCGCGATGATCGAGGCACAATCCGAGGAAGACCCACGCGAAGAAGTTCTTACGGCTCATTGCCTGGCCCTTGCCGAAGATCGAGAGCAGTCAGGCTTTGAGACTCTCGTGACTCGCATCGAACATGCTTGCCCGCAACAACAAACAACCGTCGCTTGGCCACTTGCAAGACTATTTCACTATCTGGGACTTGAGCACGAACTGATCGCACCACTGCTGGTCGTCACTAGACTGCCTGCGTGGACGGCCCATTATTTGGAGCAATTGGGAAACCCTCTCAATTGTGGCTGGAAATATACTGGCCACGCATCTCGCAAGATCGACGACTCGGACGATTTTCTGTGAATCGGCTCTAACGCGAGATGTCATATCTCGATGGTTCGTGAAGAATCAATTGAGGAACTCACTTTCCGGCGTTGAGCTTTTCTGGACGATTCGAGATAATACGCAGAGAACTAATACTTGAGAGAGGAAGAATCTCGTGTCGAGCGATGTGGCTTTTCAAAAATGTTTGTCAGTGACCTGTGGTTCCACTTATTCGCTAACCGAAACACTTACGAGTTGTCCAAAATGCGGAGAGTTGTTGGACATCGCGTACGAATGGGACAAAATCCCCGTTCCGTCTTCGCTCAAAGAGTTTGAACAACGCTGGAGCTCGCGTCAGAATCCACTCGATTTCAGTGGTGTCTGGCGTTTTCGGGAATTGATCGCATTTGCACCTGAAGATCAAATCGCCACCATCGGCGAGGGGCAAACAATCTTGCAAAACTCGCCTTCCGTCGCCAAATACGTCGGCGTTGATGATGGCAATCTGTTTCTGCAATACGAAGGACTCAATCCTTCCGGCAGCTTCAAAGACAACGGCATGACAGCGGCCTTCACTCACGCCGGGATGGTGGGTGCGAAATCTGCCGCATGTGCTTCCACTGGAAACACATCTGCATCACTGGCCGTCTATGCCTCCACCACCGGCAAGATGAACGTGCTCGTGTTTGTCGGCAGCGGAAAGATTGCCTACGGAAAACTCTCGCAAGCACTCGATTACGGTGCACTCACCGTACAGATTCAGGGAGACTTCGATGACGCCCTCATCCGTGTCCGGGAAGTTTGCAAAGAGATGGGAATTTATCTGTGCAACAGCGTGAACCCATTCCGACTTGAAGGTCAAAAATCGATCATGTATCGCGTTTTAGAAGCGATGCAGTGGGAAGTACCAGACTGGATTGTTGTTCCCGGTGGAAACTTGGGGAACTCGTCGGCATTTGGAAAAGCGTTTATGGAACTCAAGGAGTTGGGACTGATTCCACGCATTCCACGCTTGGCCGTCATTAACGCTCAAGGCGCGAATACCCTTTACGACATCTATGAATCGGAAGGACAGCGCTGGAACGACGGTCAAACCGAAAATGATCATATCGAAGGTTATTTCGACGAAATGACACGCGAGAATCGTCGCGCATCAACGGTGGCCACAGCGATCGAAATCAACCGACCCGTCAACTTGAAGAAATGTTTGCGAGCGTTGGAAGTCTGCGATGGCGTCGTTCGCGAGGTTCCCGACCAAGATATTCTCGACGCGAAGGCACAAGTTGGTGCAGGCGGATTCGGTTGCGAACCAGCTTCGGGAGCGAGCGTTGCCGGTGCAAAGCTGCTCCGCAGTCAAGGAGTCATTGCCCCTTCTGACCGGGTTGTCTGCATCCTTACCGGTCATCAATTAAAAGACCCAACCGCAACCGTCGCTTATCACTCGAACGACCAAGAATTGTTCGAGAAGACTTTAGCAGTTCGAGGCGTTCACGACACGCCCTTTGGGAATCGTCCCGTTCAGGCCGCAAACGACTTGAACGCCATCATGGACGTGATCAAAGCTCAGGGGTAATTCTCGAAGACGGCGTTTGATCTTTGACACGTCTCCGTTGATAATGGGACTCTACAAAACTGTCATCTATTGTCGATTGGAATGAACATGCGCTGTGCTCTGATTGCTCTTTCTCTTCTGTGGCTTGTACCGTTTTCACTCAAGGCAGCCGATCAACCGAATATTTTGTGGCTGTCGGCAGAGGATATTAGTGCTCACCTTGGCTGTTATGGCTACGAGAACGCGACGACGCCGAATCTCGATCAACTTGCAACCGAAGGGACACGTTACACTCACGCATTCGTAACCGCCGGTGTCTGTGCTCCGTGCCGATCAGCAATCATCACGGGAATGTATCAAACCTCTTTGGGAACCCATCACATGCGGTGCAATGCCACGCTCCCCGCACATGTGAAACCGTTCCCCATCTGGATGCGCGAAGCCGGTTATTACTGCACGAACAATTCCAAGACCGATTATCAATTCAAAGCTCCCAAAAACACTTGGGATGAATCAAGCAGAAAGGGCCACTGGAAGAACTGCCCCGATGACAAACCCTTCTTCTCTGTCTTCAATTACACGGGATGCCATGAATCGGGAATCGCAGGAGATTCTAAATACAAAAGTGTCACAGAAGGGATCAAAAAACATGACCGTGATCTCGTTGCCGCATCACTCCCTCCATATTATCCAAATACTGAAACAACTCGGGAAGACTGGGGGCGTTATTACGACATTATCACGGCTCTTGACCGCTGGGTGGGGCAACACTTGAAGACTCTGGAAGAAGCCGGTCTTGCCGATGACACAATCGTGGTCTTCTGGTCCGATCATGGAGTCGGATTGCCGAGAGCCAAACGCTGGCTGTACGACTCGGGCATGCACGTACTACTGATTGTCCGCATCCCGGAGAAGTATCGAAGTGGCGATCAGGGAAAGCCGGGGTCTGTCTCGAATCAACTTGTCAGTTTAATTGACTTGGGGCCAACAGCCCTCAATCTTGCCGGAGCTGAAATCCCCGAACACATGCACGGCCAACCATTTCTGGGATCAAATTGTCCCACGCCGCGAAAGTATGTGTATGGTGCTCGAGACCGTATGGACGAACGATATGACATCATTCGTGCGGTACGCGATCATCGCTATAAGTACATCCGCAATTACGAACCCTTCAAGACGTATTACCAGTACATGAACACTCCCGAGAGTGGAGCCACAATGCGCGAAATACGAAAAGTTCAAAAGCAGGGAAATGCGTCGGCACAAGTCGCAAAATTTCTGGAACCAGAGAAAGCCATTGAAGAGCTTTACGACACAAAAAATGACCCACACGAGATGAACAACCTCGCTAATGATCCCGAGTACAAAGAGACTCTGGATCGCTTGAAAGAACAACATCTCAAATGGGTTCTGGAAACGCGCGATCTTGGGCTTGTTCCCGAAGCGGAAATTCAAGCACGCGAAAAGAAGCTCGGTTCAGCCTGGGCGATACTGAATGAATCAGACAACGCAACGATGTTCATGGAACAGTTGAGACTCGCAGCTTCCACATCATTAGCAGGCCCTGATTCTTTTAGTGTGATGAATCTTCTGCTCAAACATCCAGAATCGACCTTCCGCTATTGGGCTGCCATCGGCTTGGGGAACATGGGAGAAGCGGGACTCGGAGCGGAACCACAATTGGTCCATATTGCTATCAACGATCAATCCGAAAGCGTCCGAGTTGCGGCTGCACGGGCTTTGTGCCGAATGGAGCGTCCCGAGGAAGCACTTCCAGTTTTGATCGATGTCCTCGACAACGGCAGTCAGTGGGCGAGAGTCCACGCCGCTAATGTCCTTGATGAAATCGACGAACAGGCTCGCCCTGCGATTGAGGGAATGAAACGCAACAATGCTTATCGAAAGGGACTTGTGGCGGACGGGAAATATACAGTTCGTGTGCTCAACAGAGCACTCAACGAGCTGGAAGGGACAGACAACAAGGTTCCGTGACCTTGCTGCTAGACTCACTCTTGCGTCATAACCTCTGCTGTACTGACATTAATACATCGTATCCTGTTGATATTAATGGGTTTGGAGGGATTTCTGCCTCCTCTTTCGTGGCCAAATGGAATGATCGGCCCATAATGTCTATTGTATTTTGACTGCCCTATCATACAATCGATTGAAACGTGTGTTTGAATCAGGCGATTGAATAACGAGTGATTCACTGATGACCGAAGACGATACGCGACACCGAATCCTGCTTGCGGCCGGCGAAGCCTTTGCTGAAACCGGACTGACAGGAACCACCGTGCGCGAAATCTGTCGTCGGGCTGAGGTCAACACCGCAGCCGTCAACTACCACTTTCAGGACAAGGAAAATTTGTATCGGGAGTCGATCATGTTCGCACACAGCGAAAAAGTGACACAGTTCCCGATGCCCGATCTTCCCGAAAATTCGACTCCCACTGATCGACTGCACGCGTTTGTTCTCACCATGGCGAAGCGGCTGCTGGGAACTGCGGAAATGTCTTGGCAAACTTCGCTCTTATTCCGCGAGATGTTTCATCCCACAGGTGTTTGTCGCGAACTGGTCGAAGACTTTATCCGTCCTCATTTCCAGATGCTCAAAGCTGTTCTAACTGATCTCACGCCGCGCGAACTTTCTCCGCTAGAGCTTCACCAAGCGGCGTTTAGCGTCATCGGTCAGGTGCATTTCTACAAGATGAATCGACCTGTCACCGAAATGCTCGTCTCGACAGAAATGCTGGACGATTTGTTTGAGCCAGAGCAGATCGCCCGACACATTACACTATTTACAGTCAACTCGCTTCAACAGGGACAGAATTCTGTCCCACAGATGACCAACCCCCGACGTCTTTCTTGAACTGATTATGTCATGCTAAACGAAGCTTTGAAAATCATCTCTCCCGTTCTGGTACTCGCTGCCGGTGTCTTGGGATACGTCCTCTTTGGACAACCCCAGAAACCACCACAAGATCAAAGGATCGTCACGCCCGCCGAACTTGTGGAAGTCAAAACCGTCGAACGATTCACTGAGAAAATTAAAATTGATTTCGATGGGTTAGTGATTCCGTTCCGCCGGATTAACCTTTCCGCGGAGATTGCTGGTCGAGTCACTGAGAAACCCGAAAATCTCCAAGCGGGAAGCTTCGTCAAAAAAGGCATCAAGCTGCTGGAGATCGATAAAAGATTTTATCAGTTGGAAGTAGACCGGTTGACGGCGGAAAAGGAACAAACCGAAGCGGCCGGTGAAGTCATTGCCGAGCAGGTCACAAGTACATATAAACTGATCGACATTGCCGAAGATCAGCGAAAACTGGAAGAAGCGAATGTCAAACGCTCGGAAAATCTTCGCGAGCGAGGAGCGATTACACAATCGCAGTACGAAGCGGATCGAAAAACATATCTTTCGATCCAGAACTCGGTCACAACACTCGAAAATCAGTTGAACCAGTTGCTCAAACAGAAATTTCAGAATCAAAAAACAGTCGCCATCGCACAGGCAAAAATCGACCAGGCACAACGCGATCTTGACCTGAGCACTCTGAAAGCCCCCATCAGTGGCCTCATTGTGGACGACTTCGTCGAGCAGGATGACTTCGTTCAACGAGGCACGGCTCTGTTTCAGCTCGAAGATACTTCGAAAGTTGAGATCTCCAGTAACCTGAAGATGGAAGAATTTGGCTGGTTGATTCAATCGCCTCAATCCAACTCCGCTGAGGAACCACCCTCTGAGTTAACAGATATTAACTTGGCTGACG
>Ga0222718_10000032_pt1 | contig 152173 bp, 140 predicted proteins | sample C33_27DmetaG_FD_165045 | JGI IMG/M metagenome (GOLD analysis project Ga0222718, IMG submission 165045) | Estuarine water microbial communities from San Francisco Bay, California, United States - C33_27D | ecosystem: Environmental > Aquatic > Marine > Unclassified | place: USA: California...
AGCTCTAATACACTCAGGCACTATAAGGCTTGAAGATTTAGAGTTCTTTTTTGCAGACCTGAACCCATTCTAGAGAGTTGTAAAACGAATGTTTCAAGTTAGTGATCTTGATGAACTTCATGCGTTGTTAGGTGCTTTACTCAAATATAAGTTTTTCCAATCGCCTTCAGATCCTGATGTTCAAGAAGTTGCGGGTAGCCCAATTATTGCAAATATTCTTAATAAGCTTTACGAATCAACAATAAAGACAGCAAGATCTCAATTGAATGAGCTGTCTGCGAAAGGTTGGGAGTCAAAAAAATATTTTTCACCTGATACGCATCCATTCGAAAACCGCGCTGTGATTGGATTCGCTCGTGAGTGTGATCTTTTTTTGAAGAAATGGAGTTTTGAAGAAAGGGCAAAATACATACGTCTCGTCTTGAGTCCTTACGAGGTTAGTGATGAACATTGCCAAAAAGTCATCCAACAGGCGACGACGATAGAGTCAGATTGATGCGACGTCAGAAGCTCGCCGTAGTCATTGTATTCGTCTTTCTGATGCCCCTAGGTTCCTCACGAATCAGTCTCGTAGACAAGATCCAAGGGATTCAGACACATCACGCACGACGTGAATTCGGCACAGGGATCAGTTTGGGAATCTGAATCTGCAAACCCATCACACCTTTGTATTTCCGATGCAATGTTCCGAAACGCGAACGCAGGAAACTATAGAGTTCTTTGGGAGGCTTCTTATTCAGCCATTGCCGGGCGAAGACCGCCATCTCGCGGTCGTATTCATCCTGAGAATGAGAATGAACGTGGTAACGGCCTTCCAGCCGGCGGATGTCGCCGTCGAACATTGGGCTGATGTGATACAGTTCGTGAAAGACGGTCGTCAGCTTCTCTTCAAAGGGTGTTTCCAAAAAGCGTGGCAGGTAGAAGGTGAGAATGTAAAGCATCTCGTGTTCGCCGCGATACAGTCGCTGGACAGTCCATTCGCGTCCAACGCGATGAGTCGTGAGTGCCCCTTGCTCAAATCGCATCGGGGTCAGTTTCGCTTGCAGACCCCAGGAGACATTCCTGCGTGCCTGAGCAAACGACACTGCCACTTCCGGCATGCGAATATGTGAGAACTCTTCCATTCGCTGCGTAATGTCATGACAGAGCAGCCACATCGCGCGCGAGAAATCGAACGGCCCTGGACTATGTGATGGATGTGGCACAGAGACATTCATCCTGGAAACCTGCCTGCAATCGTAGTCGAGAACTTTTCAACGCGCAGAAAAAATGCTCTCCGCGAACGGAGAGCATGATAGTTTCTCAAGCAAATTGTTGGAAGTCCTTTCGAAGAAAGAGCTTCGAGAGGATTACTCCTCTTTCTTCTCCTCTTCGGCAGCTTCGTCTTCTGTGGTCGCTTCAGGAGACTCGGCGGCGGCTGTATCTTCTTCTGCTGCCTCGTCTTCGGTCGCTGCTTCTTCAGCCGCGGGGGCTGATTCTTCTTCAACAACCATCGGAGCCTGACGACTCGTCTGAACTCGATCATTTTCCCCGACAAATTCGATCAACGCTTTTTGACCGGCATCACCAAGACGCACTTCTGCCAAGCGGGCGATACGCAGGTAACCACCTGGTCGATCCGCAAAGCGTTCACGAAGTTCGTCAAACAGTACGTCAACGGCTTCATTGTCTCGCAGAATGGCAAACGCTCGGCGACGCAAAGCGACGGCCGGTGCGATGGCTTGATTCCATTGTTGCCACTGATCCGATTCACGCCAGCTTTTCCATTCCGATGAGTTTTTCTCAGCAGAGGTGGCATACTGTTCGGCGTTTTGCTCGTGAGCCAATGACTTCCGAGACATGGTGATCAGTTTTTCCAGAAATGGACGGAGCTCTTTGGCTTTGGTCACAGTCGTGATAATTCGACCGGGAGTCCGCGGCACATTAGGCGCGTCTTCATCGACTCGTAACGATTTGATCAAGCTGCAAGCCATATTTTGGAACATGGCTTTACGGTGAGATCCGTTACGACCGAGTTTTCTACCTTTAAGACGATGTCGCATTGTTCTTGTCCAACATGAGATGCCGGGGCATCCGAATGGTCAAAGTAAGTGATGGATGTGGATTACTGCTGACTCGAAACTTTCATTCCCAATCGCAGACCAATAGAGCCGAGCCGTTCTTGAACTTCTGTGAGAGTCGTCTCACCAAAGTTACGGACTTGCAGCAATTGATCTTCGCTGCGTCCGACCAAGTCGCGGACGGTGTTGATTCCCTCAGACTCCAGACAGTTGGTTGCCCGGACCGAAAGATTCAATTCAGCCAATGATTGATTGAGCTTCTCTTCCAACTCGACATCGAGAGGAGAGTAGCCAGTTTCGTCGGCAAGTCGTTTGAGACTTGCTTCAGGTGACATTTCTGGCCCAGGTTCACGGTAAGTGATGAACGGGTTGAGATGCTTTCGCAGAATCTTGGCCGCTTCCACCAATGCCATTTCCGGCTTGATGGTTCCGTTCGTCCAGATGTCGAGGTTGAGTTTGTCGTAGTTCGTGCGTTGACCGACACGTGTTTCTTCAACGGCATAACGCACGCGAGTGACCGGGCTGTAGGCCGCATCGAGAGGGATGATACCGACTTCGGTTTCGCCTTCCGAGTGATCATCGGCTTTGATAAATCCACGACCGTTTTCGACAGTCATCTCGACAATGAAAGGAACATCATCGGTCAATGTTGCGATGACAAGATCGGTGTTGATCACTTCGATCTGTTCGTCGGTGATGATATCGGCACCAGTCACAACACCTCGTTCGTGCTTCTCGATACGAATCGTTTTCGAAGACGAAGAATGATTTTTGACAACAATCGATTTCAGGTTCAAGCAGATGTGAGTCACATCTTCGACAACACCGGGGATTGTTGAGAACTCGTGCTGGACTCCCTGGATTTTCGCCCGGGTCACAGCAGATCCTTCAAGACTCGATAGCAAAATGCGACGCAGACTGTTTCCGACAGTTGCACCGAACCCACGTTCAAAGGGTTCTGCCGTAAAACGACCGAAGTAATTGTCGTTCTGTCCCTGATCGGGAATAATCCGACTCGGAAGCTCTAAACCTCTCCAACGAATACGCATAGTTTCTTCTCCGAAAAATGATCGGGTCGCTCGCGACTAAGGCTTTCTGGACCCATCATCAGCCGACGGTCGAAATACACATCCGACCGCCAAAATCATGTCGACAACAGCCAACTTGCAGTATTTGAATTTTGATCAAACGCGACGACGTTTTTTTGGACGGCATCCGTTATGAGGCAGCGGGGTCACATCTTCGATAGAACGAACGGAAATACCGGAAGACTGTAAGCCAGTGATCGCAGATTCTCGACCCGAACCAGGACCGTTCACTTTCACTTCGACTTCTTTCATTCCCATTTTCGCAGACCGTTCGGCCACTGTTTCCGCAGCACGTTGTGCCGCGAAAGGAGTGCTTTTACGACTCCCCTTGAAACCAACGGCTCCGGCAGTTGACCAAGCGAGAACTTCGCCATTCATATCGGACATCGTGACAATCGTATTGTTGAAGGTCGCTTTGATATGAGCGATCCCACGTGTCACGTTACGCCGCACTCTTTTTTTCTTGGTTTTAGCCACGACGGCAACCTCAATCTGTATAAAAAATGTGTCAAAAAACTGTTACTTAGCGAACACCAGTTTCTGATGACAGAAAACTTCTGTCGAATCAGTGTCGCATATCTTTCACACCCTTCTTACCGGCAACGGTTTTCTTGGAACCTTTACGGGTACGGGCATTGGTTTTTGTACGTTGACCACGGACTGGCATACCACGACGGTGACGCACTCCACGATACGATTGAATCTCTCGCAGTCGTGCGATGTCCTGCTGGACCATCCGACGCAACTGCCCCTCGACTTCGTATTCTTTGTCGAGAGTATTATTGAGCATACTGACTTCATCATCCGTCAACTCGAAAGCTCGCTTTCGAGGATCAATGGACAATTTGCGGCAAATCTCAATCGATCTGGCCAACCCAACTCCGTAGAGATAAGTCAGCGAAATATAAACCGGTTTGTCGTTCGGAATATCAACACCGAGAAGACGCGGCATGGATCAACTCTTTCACTTGAAAATGTATTGTGTGTTCGTGCGAAGTTTGTAAGGGAATTATCCCTGACGCTGTTTGTGACGAGGGTTTGTACAAATGACGTACACTTTCCCCTGTCGTCGAACCACCTTGCAGTTCTCACAGATTCGTTTAACGCTAGATCTGACTTTCATAATTCTCTTTCCGTACCGGTTTTCACCGGGACTCCTCGCAATGGGCCAATGGTAAAATCAGCCTCAGCGCAAAAAACAGGAACTTGGCAGTATAACCGCCACTTGGGCTAACTCTCAAGCGAACAGGGGGTTTTCGATGAAAAATCCCAGCTCAAATCGCGGTAGGAGACAGCTCTCACAACCGGTTTTATCGACAAGCTTTAGACTCTTTGGTCTCCCAAAGAGTCCTTATGATCCTTTCAGATCGCCTTGTCAGAGAGTTTGTATTTCCTCGACCACCTGTCGAGATTACTCGTCCGCATCCAGCAGACCAGGATAATTCCGCATCACTAGGTGACTATCAATCTTTTGCACCAGATCCAAGCAGACCGACACCACAATCAGGAGTCCGGTACCACCATAAAAACTGGCCACCATCGGAGGGATATTCATATAAGTGGCAACCACGGTCGGAATCACAGCCACTAACGCCAAGAATGCTGCCCCGACATAAGTGATCCGTGTCATGACCGATTCCAGATAAGCGGCAGTTCTCGCACCCGGACGATACCCGGGAATAAAGCTACCGTAATCTTTGAGGTTCTCCGCAATATCTTTGGGATTGAAAGTAATCGTCGTCCAGAAGTAACAGAAGAAGTAAATCAGGAAGATGTAGGACATGTTGTAGACATACTGATGGTCGGAAAATGCCCGAGCCAGAAGTTGCACCACATAAATGTCGCTAAAGAATTCGAGTCTCGCGATTTGCGAAAACAAGAAGTACGGAAACAGCAACAGGCTTGATGCAAAGATGATCGGCATCACACCCGCTTGATTCACTCGTAATGGTAATGATTGACGCTGGCCACCGGCGACTCGACGACCGCGAAGGTGTTTGGCCGACTGAATCGGAATTCGACGTTGCCCCTGAGTGATGGCAATCACCCAGATCACGATGCCGACAAACAAACCAAGCAACAGAAGCAATCTGTCAATTCCTGTGTCCGATCCAATGGCGACTCCGTCCGTCAAGGCCGGAGCAAGCATATCGAGTAACGCCGCAGGCATCCGGGCGAGAATCCCCGCCATGATGAGTAGGGAAATTCCGTTACCTATCCCATAAGCATCGATTTGCTCACCAATCCACATCAGCAGGACCGTCCCCGCAGTCATGGTGATCGTACCTATAATGTAATAGTAGGTGCTGTCGAACTGATCGAGAATGAGATTTTCACCCATTAACGTCCCCCCCGAAAGCCCTTGTATCCAGAAAAACGACTGCCCCAGACAAATCACGACTGTCGCGTATCTCGTATATTCATTGATTTTCCGTCGCCCGGATTCGCCCTCCTTCTGCAACTTTTCCAACGGAGGATAGACGGTCCCCAAAAGCTGGAAAATAATGGAGGCAGAAATATACGGCATAATTCCCAAGCCGAAAATTGTGCTGTTCCCCAAGCTGGATGCCGAGAACAAAGCCACAATTTGCATCACCTGACCGAAACCTTCATCCGCACCTTCGATATCTTCTACCGCGCTTTTGAGAGTATCCTGGTCAATGAACGGGAGAGGAATTGCAAACCCCATGCGATAAACAGCGAGCAGCGCAAGGGTCAGAAAGATTTTTCTTCGCAGTTCCGGGATCCGGAAGATCATGATCAGCTTGCCGAACATCGGATAGACTTCCTTTGTCGATGTGTTGCCGCCGTAATCAGCGACTTAAACTCCTGAGAACTGCTAATTTATACAAAACGACCGATTCTTCGTCCAGACGAGGAAATCGGTCGACAGCAAACATCCAGAGAAACTAAATGACTCTGGAAACGCTACCACCGGCAGCCACAATCTTCTCTTCCGCCGATTTTGAGAACCGATGGGCCGAAATCGAGAATTTCTTCTTGGTTTCGCCATCACCCAAAATCTTGACGCGGTCGAATTTGCCCTTCAGCAAGCCACGAGTTTTGAGAGTTTCCAGCGTAATTTCTGCCCCATCATCAAAAGCAGCATCCAATTGTGACAAATTGAAAATGACTGTCTTGGGAGCAAACTGTTTATTGTTAAATCCACGTTTGGCAACTCGCATGAAGAGAGGTGTTTGTCCCCCTTCGAAACCTTGACGGCGTTTGTTACCAGATCGACTACCGGCACCGTTATGGCCGCGAGTCGATGTTTTTCCGTGACCGGAACCGGGACCACGCCCGACTCGTTTACGAGTCTTGTGCTTGATAATTCCGCGATTGACATCATCGATAATCATAATTCAGATCTCCACTCCTCGCAGACGCTGAATTTCTTCTTTCGTCCGGAGTTTCGAGAGGGCGTTGAATGTTGCTTTGACAAGATTAGTCGGATTGTTTGAGCCAAAGCTCTTGGTGAGAATGTCAGTCACGCCAGCCGATTCGACAACCGCACGCACACAGCCACCGGCAATAATACCAGTACCAGGCCGAGCAGGAATCAAAATCACTCTGGAGGCACCATAATGTCCAATCACTTCGTGAGGGACAGTCGATGTCAGAGCTGGATACTTCACCATGCGACGATTGGCGGCTTTAACCGCCTTATCGACAGCGTTGGGGACTTCATTTCCCTTGCCGTATCCCCATCCGGCGGCACCATCGTTGTCACCAACAACGACTAACGCAGTGAAGCTGAATCGTCGACCACCCTTGACCACGCAGGAGCAACGGCGAATCTGAACAACTTCTTCGGGATTTTTTGTCTGACTATCGTTTGACACGATCATCTCTCCAAACCGAGACAGTCACACGGACTGTCGAACAGTATATTTTATGGGACTTTCAAAGTTCCTAAAACTCAAGACCACCTTCACGAGCCGCATTAGCCAAAGCCTGAACACGACCATGATATTTATATTCGCCACGGTCAAAGATAACTTCTTTGACACCTTTCTCAATCGCTCTCTCGGCGATGGCTTTCCCGATTCGTGAGGCTGCATCACAGTTTCCGTGATAGGACCCTGTGCCTCCCAAATCTTTCTCGGCGGTACTGGCAGATGCCAATGTCACACCTTGCACATCGTCGATAATTTGCGCGTAAATATGCTTATTGCTGCGGAATATCGAAAGTCGAGGACGACCATTCGCGGATTTCCGAACAGAATTTCGCACGCGAAACCGACGGCGAGTTTGACGCTTAGCGAGTTTTTTACTTGCTTTCATCGCAGACACAAACCTGTCAAAAACATCGAAAGGGTTTCCGGTTGCCAACGAACCGGACTACCTCTCAGTGGCTTTTTATTTGGCACCAAAGGCTTTACCGGCCTTACGGCGAACATATTCACCTTCATACTTGATTCCCTTGAGCTTATAAGGCTCAGGAGGACGAACTCGGCGAATTTCTGCCGCGAACTGCCCCACCACCTGCTTATCAGCTCCTTTGACGATCACAGCGATCGGCTGAGGGACTTCACAAGTGATTCCAGGGGGAACCGTTAATTCAATCGTGTTGGCAAAGCCAACCTGCAAACGCAACTTGTTTCCATTCAACTGAGCGTTATAACCGACTCCGTTGATTTCCAGCTTCTTCACGAAAGGATCTTTCACACCAGTCACCATGTTATTGATGAGGCTACGTGTTAAGCCGTGAAGGGCTTTGTTTTGGCGGTCCTCATTAGGACGAGCCACTGTAATTTCCTTGGCGTCGCCATCAAACTCGACCTTCATATTCGAATGATATTCGAAGGAAAGTTCGCCTGCGGGGCCTTTGGTTTTGATGGAACCGTTCGAGAGTGTGACTTCCACACCATCGGGGACGGATACCGGCTTTTTACCAATCTTGGACATATCTCTGAACCAGTTTTCTTCTCGATACTTCGATTACCAGACCACACAAACAACTTCGCCGCCAACACCTTCTTTTTTCGCTTCGCGGTTACTCAAAACACCACGAGGAGTCGTCAGAATGCTGATGCCCATCCCATTCAGGATTTCCGGCATGTCACTGACACCTGTATAAACTCGTCGCCCAGGCTTCGATGCACGTTGAATCTTTTGGATCACACGCTCGCCATTGGGACCATATTTCAAATTCAAACGCAGAGTATTTTGAGGCTCTTGTTCGACAACTTCAAAGTCCCAAATGTAACCTTCACGCTGAAGAGCTTCGGCAATGCCAGTCTTCAGTTTTGACTGCGGAACATCTACGAAAGGTCGTTCAATCTGAACGGCATTTCGAATCCGTGTAAGCATGTCTGCGACGGGGTCACTCATCATGATTTACAAATCCTTGTGTTGTGCCTGTTACGGACCGTTTTACCAACTCGCCTTGCGAGCACCGGGGATCACGCCTTCGTGGCACATTTTACGGAAGCAGATACGACATAGCTTAAACTTGCGATAGACCGCACGAGGGCGACCACACAATTGACAGCGTCGTTCACTTCGCGAACTAAATTTTGGCTTTTTATTAGCTTTGGCAATTTTTGATTTACTGGCCATTGCTCTCTCGTTTACGGAATAGGGAGACTAAGCTCACTTGGAATTTATTTGGTTTTGAACGGGATACCGATTTCTCGGAGTAACGCTCGTCCTTCATCGTCTGTTTTGGCAGATGTCACAATGGTGATGTTCATGCCTTGAGTCAAAGTCGCTTTGTCGGCAGGAATCTCTGGAAACACAAACTGCTCATTCAAACCGAGACTATAGTTCCCGTTCCCATCAAAGGATTTCGGAGGAACACCTCGGAAGTCACGCACACGCGGCAAAGCCAACGTGATGAGACGGTCCAAAAATTCGTACATCCGAGCCCCTCGCAAGGTCACCCGACAACCGATCGGCATTCCCTCACGAAGACGGTAGGCTGCAATCGCTTTTTTCGCACGGGTGATTTGCGGCTTTTGACCACTCAACAGGGAGAGATGCTCGACAGCTTCGTCAAGTTTCTTACGGTCAGCAACAGCTTGACCTACACCCATATTGATAATGACCTTTTGAACCTTCGGAAGAGCATGGACATTTGACTGGTCCAGTTCCTTCTTCAGGTTTGGGATCACCTGTTCGTTGTATTGTTTGAGCAATCTCGTCATCGCTCAGCTTCCTTAAGCCCCAAAGGGGTCTTGAAAATGTGACTGATTTACTGAGTTTATCGTTCTACGACTTCGCGTAGGCTTTTTTTGCAGGGGCGATCTCTGAAATTCGAGCGTCGCATTTCTTGCAAAAACGTTCTTTACTGCCATCCTCGTTATATTTATACCCAACACGTGTCCCTTGATTGCACGACTGGCAAAAGAGACGAACATTGGAAATGTCCAAGGGGAGATCAATTTCCAGTCGTCCACCTTGTGGACTTTTAGGATGACCCCGCTTGACGTGTCGCATCGCACTGTTGATGCCTTCCACGACAATTTTGCGGCCATCAGCAGAAATTGATGCCACCTTGTGTGGCACTGTTGTTTTATGATTTCCGGCGGTCACGACCACCATATCACCACGTTGAATTTTCATAATTACACCACCTCACTGGCGAGGCTGACAATTTTCATAAAGCGGCGTTCTCGCAATTCGCGAGCAACCGCACCGAAAATACGCGTTCCCCGTGGAGTCCCATCGTCATCGACGAGCACCACAGCGTTGCGATCAAATCGAACATAACTTCCGTCGTCACGGCGTGATGCTTTTCGACACCGAACAATCACGCCTTTCACAACCGTCCCTTGCTTAATCGTCGACCCAGGTATCGCCTTGATCACCGACAGCACGACAATTTCACCAAGCCCTGCGGTCCGCTTACCGGTACCACCAAGAACCTTGATGCAACGGACGACTTTTGCGCCCGAATTGTCTGCAACATCCAGGACTGTCTGCATTTGAATCATGACTGATTCATCCTTAAATTCTTCGAGCTAAATGCCCAAAACTGTGTTCTCTTAAAACTGAAGAGTTTACTCGGCTTCAGCGTGTTGATGTGTGGCAATGTCGAGAGCTGTCTCGACAACCTTCACCAACTCCCATCGTTTCTGTTTGGAACGAGGACGACACTCGACGATTTGAATACGATCACCGACATGCGATTCATTCTCTTCATCGTGGACGTGACATACTGTTTTGCGTGTCACAATTTTTCCGTACATTGGATGAGCGAATTTACGCTCAATGTCGACACGACGTGTTTTATCGCATTTGTCGCTGACCACGATACCGATCAATGTTCTCTTCATAACTTCTGTCTCTCAGGTTGCCTTAATGGCGATCACCGGGAAGTAAATATTTTGCGTTATGCTTCAGCCGGAGCCTCAGTCTCCTGACGCTCGTTTTCGACGGTCAGAATACGGGCAATTTTCTTTCTCAGTTTCCGCAATTCGCTCGGGGCATCCAATCTCTCGGTTGCCGCCTGGAAACGCAGATCAAATAATTGACGACGGGTTTCGGCCAATTCGGCCACCAACTGATCGTCGCTCATTTCCCGGATTTCTGACACTTTCATCGTTGACTCTCGCAACCTCTAAGTTGTTCTGAATGGATGCTAATTACCCAACAGTCGGACGACGACCGATCAAACGGACGCGAACTGGCAATTTATGAGCGACACGTGCGAAGCAAAGCTGTGCTGCTTCGTGTGAAACTCCGGTTAATTCAAACAAAACGGTCCCCGGCTTAACAACGGCTACCCAGTGATCCGGGTCGCCCTTTCCTTTACCCATTCGAGTTTCGAGTGGGCGAGCGGTGACTGATTTGTTCGGGAAAATTCGAATGTAAACACGACCTTCGCCACGCACATACTGATTCGCGGCAATACGACAGGCCTCAATCGTTTGGGCGGTCACATGACCTGGCTCTAACGATTGCAGTCCCCATTCGCCGAAAGAGACTTTATTGCCACGAGTGGCATTCCCTTTAATTCGACGTCTTTGACTTTTGCGGTGTTTAACCCGTCTAGGCATCAGAGCCATTGGCGGACTCCTCGTCTTCATAGTTTCCTAAATCGATCCAAACCTTCACACCAATAATGCCTTGAGCAGTTTTTGATTCTGCCAACCCATAATCGATGTGACGCCGAAGTGTCGACAGAGGAATGGATCCTCTAGCAGCCTTTTCAGTACGGCACATTTCTGCCCCACCCAAACGACCCGACAACTGCACCTTCACTCCCTGAGCACCAGCTTCCATCACTTCATCAAGCGTTCGCTTAATTGTGCGACGAAAACTACCACGCTTAGAAAGCTGCTGAGCAATCTTCTCGGCGACCAGAACCGCATTACGGCCTGGATTGTTGATTTCAATAATCTTCAGCTCCATCCGACGGCCGGTCAGGTCTTCCAACTCAGCTTTCAGCCGATCAACTTCCTGACCTTTACGCCCGATGATGATACCCGGTCGAGCCGTCTGCAAATGCACAACGACTTGATCGCGTGTTCGCTCGATTTCCACTCGTGGAATTTCGGCGAATTTATATTTTGTTTTGATAAAGTTGCGAATCTTGAAGTCTTCGCCCAACAGATCGCCGAACTCTTTTTTGGGAGCATACCACCGGCTACGCCAGCCTTCATGCACTCCAATTCGGAATCCCGTGGGATTGATTTTCTGACCCATGTCTCTGTGACCTTATCGATACTTCAATGCAAAATAATTGCGTGAATTATGCTTTATAGTTCCGGCGCTTCCACACCAACATGAATATGCGCCATTCTCTTGATGATGGGAGCCGCCATCCCCCGGGCACGTGGTCGGAACCTCTTAAAGGAGGGACCACCATCAACCCGAGCCAACGCCACCTTCAAATTCATGACATTGCGAGCTCCACGATCCTCTGCATTGGCAATTGCCGACGCAAGAACCTTCTCTAACATACGAGCACCACGATTTGGCAAATACTTCAGGGCGTCAATCGCCTGTTCTGTTGTTTTGCCACGAATCAGATCCGCAAACGGCCTCACCTTTGTCGGTGAAATCCGAGCGAATTTGTGTGTTGCCTTTACAACTGCCATGATGATTAACTCCTGCCAACTCTAACCGATCAACAACAGATAATCCTGCCTGATCGAATAACTTGTCTCGTTTAACGACCGCCCTTGGCACCATGCCCCTTGAACGTCCGCGTTGGAGCGAACTCTCCCAGTTTATGCCCCACCATCTCTTCTGTAATATAAACGCTCATGTGCTGACGACCATTGTGAACAAGGAACGTCAGTCCAATAAATTCGGGACTGATCGTGCATGATCGCGCCCATGTTTTAATAGGCTGCTTATCACCACTCGTATTTGCTTTTTCAACTTTTTTCAGGAGCTTAGGGTCGACAAACGGCCCTTTTTTCAATGAACGCCCCATGATGATTCCTCGTCTCTGCTGTGCTGATAAATATGAATGTTTTCCTGGCACGCCTTACACAAAAGGCGACCGTTTCTCAAATTCCCTTGCGGGAGATTATGTCTTCAACAAGCCGTATCGACGTGAACGACGACGGCGAATGATCGCTTTGGAAGATGCTTTACGCAACTTGCGTGTGCGTCCACCTTTGGCCAGTTTTCCAGTCGGACTACAAGGATGTCGACCACCGGCAGTCCGCCCTTCACCACCACCCATTGGGTGAGCAACAGGGTTCATGACTGTACCACGAACATGAGGACGACGACCCAACCAACGCTTACGACCAGCTTTCCCAATCCGAATCGAGCTATGCTCTGAATTCCCAATTGCTCCAACAGTCGCCCGACAGGTTGCCGGAACACGACGAACTTCACCGGAAGGCAAAGTCACCTGAGCCCAACCTTTTTCACGTGCGTTCAAGACAGCCCCACAACCTGCACTTCGGCAGAGCTGGCCTCCACGACCGGGATAAAGTTCAATGTTATGAATTGTCGTACTAAGTGGAATCGAAGCGAGTGGCATCGAGTTACCAACATTGGCCTCCACCTTTTCGCCACTCTCAACTTTATCCCCAGCCTTCAGCCCTTGCGGGGCCAAAATATATCGTTTTTCACCATCTGCATAATGCAGTAAGGCAATTCGAGCTGAACGATTGGGATCATACTCGATTGACTTCACAGTCGCAGGAACGCCATCTTTTGTTCGACGAAAGTCGATCATCCGATACATTCGCTTGTGACCACCACCCCGATGGCGAACCGTAATTTTGCCCTGAAAGTTGCGACCACCACTACGCCGAAGACGTTTCAGAAGCGTTCTCTCAGGCTTCTTTTTACGGTCCGTAATTTCAGCGAAGTCACTGACCGACGAATTTCGTCGACCTGCACTTGTCGGCTTGTAATAACGAATACCCATGATTCAACCTGTTATATATTGGCGTGCTGTAAAGCACCAATTCATTCACGAACTCAAAATGCCGCACAAAAAGACCTAGAAGAACGAAATTCGATCATCATCATGCAGAGTCACAATCGCCTTCTTCCAATCTTTCGTATAACCGAACGCCATCTTATGACGACGCGGCTTACCTTTACGTGTCTGCGTCCGCACCTTCACGACTCGCACATCCCAAAGCTCTTGCACCGCTTTACGGATATCTTCCTTGGAAGCGAGCGGATGAACTCGAAAAGTATATGAATTGTATTTTTCTGACAGATGAGTCCCCTTTTCGGTCACCAACGGTCGTAAAACGACCTGGTAAGCTTCAAGTTGAACTCCGTGTTGACGATTGACGGCCATCAGCCGACTCCTCAAATGCCAGGTATAATCTCTAACCACTTAAACGGCCGCCACATGACGACTCGCAAACTCAACTCACACCAACTAAGCCTCAGCCCCTACAGCCTGCCCTTGTGAAACAAACGACTCAAGAGCCGACTTCACAACCAACAGATTCCTCTGACGCAACAAATCATATGTATTCAACTCCGCCACCGGCAGAACTCTCACATTTTCAATATTGCGAGCTGAACGATACACAACAGCATCGTACTCGGGAACTGCCAACAAGACCGAAGTCCCGCTCAACCCGAGAGCCTTAATCAAATCCACGATCTGCTTTGTTTTAATCTCTGGCAAAGACAGCTCATCAAGAACCTTGACTTGACCATCCTCAACCTTGCTTCGCAGCGACATTCGAGTTGCCAGACGCACAGCCTTTCGGGGCATCGAGTAACTGAAGTCAATATTCTTCTTGGCAAAGGCATGACCGCCACCACGACGAATATTCGTTCGCTTACCGCCGGCACGAGCGTTACCCGTCCCCTTTTGGCGATACATCTTCTTATTCGTACCGGAAACCATTCCCCGAGACTTTGTCCCAACAGTTCCCTGCCGCTTATTCCGCTGATACATCACAACTGCATCATGCAGCAACTGCTTTTTCACTTCAGGTGAAATATCCGCTGGATCCAGCTCGTAGCTGCCAACTTCTTTCCCCTGCTGATTATAAACCGGAATGGAGGCCATGATCCAGTTTCTCCAATTTCCTGATGAGCGAAGGCCAAACCTGACCTCAGCCTGAATTATTTCTTGTTTGAATGACGAATGACCACATCTGCACCGTTAGGACCGGGAACCCCGCCCTTCACCAGCAGCAAACCATTCTCTTCGTCAACCTTAACTAACTTCAAGTGCCGCACCGTGGCCTGAGCATTGCCATATCGCCCAGACATTCGAGTCCCCTTAAGAACACGAGCCGGATCAGCCGACATACCGATCGAACCACCATGACGGTGAACTTTATTCACACCGTGAGTCGCACGCTGGCCAGAGAAATTATGACGCTTCATCACGCCCGCCGTCCCACGACCCTTACTCACCCCAATCACGTCAACAAAAGCGGCATCTGCAAAAACAGAGACACCAACTTCTTGCCCCACTTCAAGACCATGATCTTCACCGTCAGTACGAAACTCCTTCACTGACTGAGGTGGCTCACAATCAGCTTTAGCAACCGATTCAACACCCGCCTGCTGACGAGCCTTCTGACGCTTACTGCTCAGCGTGGTCACGTGACCACGCTCACTCCGAGCAGCTAACCGCCTCGGCTTCTCTCCGAAACCAAGCTGCACAGCCTCGTAGCCGTCAGTTTCGATAGTCTTGACTTGCAATACACGACACGACTCGACTTTCACGACGGTGACAGGAATTGCATTCCCATCTTCGCCGAAAACGCGAGTCATACCGACTTTTGTACCAACTAATCCTACAGGCATGCCTGTAACTCCAGTAACAGAGTTCTCTCGATATTCCGATAGCCCGATCGCACATTGAACGACTGGGACTCTCGCTCCAACAGTTTTTTCTGGAAACGCTTATTCCGAGGAAACCCCGATCGGCAGCCGACTTCCTAAGAGAGCCAAAACCACCGAAGCGTAAACCCAGACAACAATCACCGCTTACTAGCCTGCGATTGCTTTAATTTTGATATCAACACCTGCCGGCAGAGACAATTTATTCAAAGCGTCAATCGTCTTACCTGTAGGTTGCACAATATCGACGAGCCGCTTATGAGTGCGGATCTCGAACTGTTCTCGCGACTTCTTATTCACGTGCGGACTTCTCAGCACGGTATAACGCTCAATGCGGGTCGGTAATGGAACGGGCCCGTGAACCACGGAACCAGTGCGTTTGGCCGTATCCACAATCTTTGAAGCGGATTGATCCAGCACGACGTGATCGTAAGCTTCCATACGGATGCGAATACATTCCTGAACAGCAGTGGCCACTCCGATATTCCTTCCAGCAGTGAGTCTTAAAATTTAGGTAAACCAAGAAGTCCAATACTCTGACCCCTTGGCGGACGAGACAGATTACGAGGCCACGACCAGTTTGTCAACAAAGGGGGAACCTCTTTTCCTTGGAGTTTTTTTCAGTTTTCGTTTTTTTCCACGCAGACCCTCTTCTGAGCCTGTTTCACCACGAAAACTCTTAATTCCCCAGCATCTGATCAACCACAGACTGAGGAGCAGGCTCATACTTCATTGGTTCCATCGAATACCCTGCCCGCCCCTGGGACAAACTACGAATATCGGTGGAATACCCAAACATTCGAGCCAGCGGAACTTCAGCAGAAATTCGATATAGCTCGCCCTCTGCTTCCGCAGAGTGGATTTGAGCATGACGGGTATTCAAATCCCCCTGCACACCACCCACAAACTCTTGTGGAGTAACAACTTCGAGCTTCATAATAGGCTCCAGAAGCATCATGCCACCCGCAGAAAATGCTTCTCGAACGGCCTGATTCGCGGCTGCCTGAGCGGCAACGTCGGTCGTCTCTCCGTCGCGATAATCGACATCCAATAGCGTCAACTGGACCTTCATTAAAGGATAGCCCAATTCACCACCCGCGTTCGCTTCCTCTTCAATCGATTGCAACACAAGCTGAACCGTTTCTTTCGGCACAGTACCCGGCTTGAGCTTATTCACCACATGAATCCGCTCCTCACCGCTATAAGGCTCCGCCTTGACCTTAACCTTCGCAAACTGTGTTTCTCCCCCAGTCTGACGATCAAAAACCCCTTCTGCCGTGGCCTCAGATCGGACTGTCTCGCGATAACTGACTCTCGGCTTGTGAACTTTCACTTTTAAGCCGAAATCTCGCTCCATTTTGTGTCGAATCACTTCGAGGTGGAGTTCCCCCATACCGCTAATGATCGTCTGACCGGTATCTTCACTCACCCGAGCATCAAAAGTGGGATCCTGACGGGCCAAACGCACCAAGACATCTTCGAGTTTTTTTCGTTCTGCCGAAGAATCTGGCTCCACCGCCATGGCGATCACCGTCTCAGGAAAGGTGATGGTTTCCAACAATGTCTGCTGTTTCTGATCACAAAGAGTATCACCCGTCACAGAATCTTTAGGTCCGATCAACCCAATGATATCACCCGCTTCAACCGAGTCAGTCTCCAGCTTTTCGCGAGAGCCCGCCTGAATTCGCCATAACTGACTGACCAATTCTTTCTTGCCAGTCCGGGGATTGATCATGCGGGACCCAGATTTCAACGTCCCCGAATAAACTCTCAGAAAATAAAAGTCTGCGTGCTGTTCGGCGACAATTTTGAAAATGAGTCCACAGAAAGGCTCGTTCGGATCAGGATGCCTCTCCAGAGTCGCCCCTTCTGCTTTCTTGGGAGATGGGTTGATCCCTTGAATCGCGGGACGATCAAGAGGACTCGGCAACAAATCGGTCACTGCATCGAGCAACGGTTGAATGCCAGTGAAGTCGAGAGAGGAACCACAAAAAGTCGGACGAATCTTACTGTTCAGCGTCCCTTGTCGCAAAAGATCGATAATCATTTCGGTCGGCAGATCTTCAGTCTCGACATAAGTTTCATAAACCTTTTCGTCAACGCCTTCCATCAATGCTAACTCGTCCAACAAATTCCCCCGCCAAAGCTGTGCCTCCTCAAGCATCTCTTCAGGAATTTCTCGCACGTCATAGTTCTCTCCTTTGGATTCGGGATCGAAGTAGAGTGCTTTCATCGCGATCAAATCGATGATGCCTTCGAACGGCTTCGCGCCTGTGGAGCCTTGGCCAATTGGAATCTGTAACGGTAGAGGTTTTGCGGAGAGGCGTTTTTTCATCTGTTCGAGCACCCGAAAAAAGTCGGCACCGACTCGATCCATTTTGTTAATGAAACAAATCCGCGGAACCTGATAATGGTTGGCTTGACGCCAGACCGTTTCGCTCTGTGCCTCCACACCTTCAACCGCTGAAAAGACAACGACCGCACCGTCCAGCACACGCAATGATCGTTCGACCTCTGCCGTGAAGTCGACGTGACCGGGAGTGTCGATCAAATTGATCGTCTTCCCTTTCCAATGACAGGTGATCGCTGCGGAGTAAATCGTAATGCCGCGCTGCGATTCTTCTTGGTCGAAATCCGTGATGGTGTTGCCATCATCGACGTTCCCCATTCGATGAGAGGCACCGCTGTAGAATAAGATTCGCTCGGTCGTCGTTGTCTTGCCCGCATCGATGTGAGCTATAATCCCAATATTTCGAATATCTTCGATCGCGTGACTCATTTCACTTCTGCCTTAAATACCAGACCTAAAAACGAAACTCTAAAAAAAAAGACGCCGAAACACCGATGTCGGCATTCCCGCGTCTTATATGATTTGAATCAAAATCACCAAGCGAAGTGAGCAAATGCTTTGTTCGCATCGGCCATACGGTGAATCTGTTCGCGTTTGCTCATAGAAGCACCTTCACGCTTGTAAGCAGCCAACAATTCCTCGGCCAATCGCTCGTGCATTGGGCGACCTTTTTTCCCACGACAGGCTTCCAAGATCCAACGAATCGACAGTGACTGTTGACGCCTGGAAGGAACCGGCATTGGAACCTGATAAGTTGCCCCACCGACTCGCTTCGAGCGAACTTCGATGGATGGCTTCACATTCTCGACAGCCTGCTCGAAAACTTCGATCGACTCCACATCGGGAACCTTCTCGTCAAGAATTTCGAGAGCATTGTAGAACACTCGTTCGGCAACTGATTTCTTGCCATCAAGCATGAGACAGTTGATAAATTTTGAAGCCAACTTCGAACCAAAACGTGGGTCCGGGATCAGTTGTGATTGACTGGCAGTAAAACGTTTAGCCATTCCGGCAAATCCTCTGTCGGGGAAAAACCCCATTTGTCTGTGTTGAAATATTCGCTTCGCCCAAACTCGGACGAACTCTAAAGCGCCACTAAAACTATTTAGCTCGTTTTTGACCGTAACGACTACGAGCCTGCTTACGACCATCGACACCAAGCGTATCGAGCTTACCGCGGATCACTTTGTACCGAACCCCCGGCAAGTCGCGAACACGACCACCACGAATCAGTACAATACTATGCTCCTGCAGGTTGTGGCCTTCTCCGGGGATGTAAGCTGTTAGCTCTTTCCCATTCGAAAGACGAACACGAGCCACTTTACGCAAAGCCGAGTTCGGCTTTTTCGGAGTGACTGTTTTCACCTGCATGCAGACGCCACGTTTCTGTGGGCAACCTTCAAGCAAAGGTGTTTTGGTCTTTGATTTTTGAACTTTTCGCGGTTTGCGAACTAATTGATTAATCGTAGGCATGGAATCTATGACTTTATTGAAACGATATCTGTTCATCATTTTCCGCTTCCAAACATGGAAAATGCGGAATTCAGCAATGTATCCGTTGTGTTTCGAGAGGTCAAGCGACCGGAACGAGCCAATTCTGACCGATTTTGTGCTTAACCGCCCTCAACAACACTGTGTAACACCCAATCAGTTGCCCTGATCCGGGTCAAGTTGTTCAAGCGAACCACCTTGCGGGGCTGTCGGATCCACACCCTCATTGAGCATGTCCAGACGGGCTGCAAGAATTCGCTTCTTCTCTTCTTCCAGTTCTGACAACGCCTCGGGGCGAATTTTGAACTGGGCTTCTTGGTGAGCCCGGAATCCCGTACCAGCCGGAATTAAGTGCCCTAAGATGACATTCTCTTTCAGCCCAACCAGATAGTCGCTTTTCCCTGCAATGGCAGCTTCTGTGAGAACCTTGGTGGTTTCCTGGAAACTGGCTGCCGAGATAAAGCTTTCTGATTGCACTGAGGCTTTGGTAATACCGAGCAATTGGGTTGTTGCCGTGGCCGGTTTTGGCTTCGTCGTATTTGCCGGAGTTTGACCAGCCGCTTCAAGCTGCTCGTTGACTTCCTGAATCGTCTCAGCCGGAACGACATCGCCTTCCTGAAACTCGGTATCACCCGGTTCAGTCACGCATTCGCAACTCAGCAAAGAGTCGTTCACACGACGGAACTCGAATCGATCCATCAGCACGCCGGGCAGCAAGTCGGTATCACCAACATTCTCGACACGTACCTTACGCAACATCTGGGACACGACGATTTCAATATGCTTATCGTCAATCTCCACTCGTTGAGAACGGTACACGTTTTGAATTTCATGGAGCAAGTATTGCTGAACGGCTTCAGTCCCACTCACTCGCAGAATATCGTGCGGAACCAGCGGACCACGAACAAGTGCATCACCGGCTCCCACAATGTCACCAGTATGGCAAAGGAGATGTTTGTTGTGAGGCACAAGATGCTCGACCTCGGTCCCATCTTCACCACGCACAATAATCACTCGCTTGCCACGTTTTTTCTCTTCCTGAAGCTCGATCGTACCATCGATTTCGGCAATGATCGAAGGGTCTTTTGGCTTACGAGCTTCAAACAATTCAGTTACACGTGGCAGACCACCGGTAATATCCTGAGTACCACTGGCTTCACGCGGGTTCTTCGCCAACACCTGACCGCCAGTAATCTGAGAACCATCTTCGACATCCACAGTCGCCCGTTCCGGGAGATAGTAGAAGTCGAGAATTTTACCCGAGCTGTCTTCGATGATAATTTGCGGATGCAAGTCACCTTTGTGTTCGATGATTGTTCGACGAACATTACCACTGACTTCTTTGTCTGATCGCATCGACTTACCTTCGATACAATCTTCCAGGCGAACACGTCCGCCAACTTCTGCCAGAATTGGCACCGAGTGAGGGTCCCATTGGCAAATGACCTGACCAGATTTCACGTCCTCGTTTTCGGCCACCATCAAGGTTGCACCGTTCGGAATCACGTAGCGTTCCAGTTCACGTTCTTTCGGGTCGAGAATGACCACTTCACCGTTCCGGGCGAGCACCACGTTTCGACCTTCCGCATTCACAACGGAACGAATACGTGCAAATTTCACGCGACCATCTTTACGGGCCTTGATATCACTGTCTTCGACTTCACGAGAAGCAGTACCACCGATGTGGAATGTCCGCATCGTCAACTGAGTTCCCGGTTCACCAATCGATTGAGCCGCGATAATTCCGATTGCCATACCTTCTTCAACCTGGGCTCCGGTGGAGAGGTCCATGCCGTAACAGCATTTACAAACCCCCAACGAACTTTCGCAGGTCATCGGGCTACGCACCTGAATACGCTCCAAGCCCATATCTTCGATCTTCTCTGCGATTTCAACAGTCACCATTTCATTTTCACGAACAATGACTTCATCGGTCACAGGATTGACAATATTCGTACGGCTGACACGACCGCGGATTGCATCGGCAAGCGACACTTCCACTTTTTCGCCGCGATAAACCACTCCCTTCGTGGTCCCCTTCGTGGTCCCACAATCATCCAGAGTGATCACCATGTTCTGACAAATATCAGCCAGTTTACGGGTCAGATAACCAGAGTCGGCTGTCTTGAGTGCGGTATCGGCCAATCCTTTACGAGCACCGTGAGTCGAACTGAAATACTCCAGCACCGACAATCCTTCGCGGAAGTTGGCTTTAATCGGGGTCTCGATGATTTCACCACTCGGCTTGGCCATCAAACCACGCATACCAGACAACTGACGAATCTGTTCGACACCACCACGAGCACCAGAAGTCGACATCAGGAAGATCGGGTTGACGTAAGCACCTTCGTCACGAACATCGTTTTGCAGTTCCTGCATCATCGATTTCGTAATCAATTCCCGGGCGTGCGTCCAAGTATCGAGCACCTGGTTATAACGCTCCTGGTTCGTGATAATTCCGCGATCGTAAAGTTTCTGAACTTGCAGAACCTTTCCTTCCGAATCGCTAATCACTTCATCTTTATTTGGAGCAGTCACCATGTCGTTTGCTCCAAACGACAAACCACTTCGCGTTGCTTCGCGGAACCCGGTCCGCTTCATGCTATCGAGCAATTTGATCGTCTCGCGACGACCAAGCTCAAGATAGCAATCGGAAATCACTCGTGCGAGATCTTTACTGCCCATCGGCAAGTTGTAGAACGACATGCGTGGGTTCAGAATGTCGTTGAAGATCACACGCCCCGGAGAGGTCTCGATCATGCCACCTGGTTTGTACTCTTCTGCGCCTTCTCCTTTGACTCGTTTATCTTTTGGCAACCGAACTTTGACCGCAGCATGACGCCCGACGACTCCCTGATCGAAGGCCATCAACACTTCATTCAAAGAAGCAAAGGTCATCCCTTCGCTTAACTGATCGGGACGCTTCAAAGTAAGGTAGAAACATCCCATCACGATGTCCTGGGACGCCGAGATAATCGGAGCACCATTCGCCGGACTAAAGATGTTATTCGTTGACATCATCAACGTGGTCGCTTCGACCTGAGCTTCAATTGACAACGGCAAGTGAACAGCCATCTGATCGCCATCGAAGTCCGCGTTGAATCCTTTACAGACCAATGGATGGACGCGAATCGCGTTTCCTTCAACCAGTGTCGGCTCGAAGGCCTGAATACCCATACGATGCAAGGTCGGAGCACGATTCAAAAGAACCGGGTGATTGCGAATCACTTCATCAAGAATGTCCCAGACTTCCTCGTCCCGACGTTCCAACATTCGCTTGGCAGACTTAATTGTATCGGCGTAACCGAGTTCCTTCAGTCTACGAATCACAAACGGCTGAAACAGCTCCAAAGCAATTTTCTTCGGCAATCCACACTGATGCAGATTGAGCTCAGGACCAACAATAATGACAGAACGAGCAGAGTAATCGACACGTTTACCGAGCAAGTTCTCACGGAAACGACCTTGCTTCCCTTTGATCATGTCGGTCAATGACTTGAGTGGTCGGTTGGAAGAACCAAGCACCGGACGTTTACAACGGTTGTTATCGAACAACGCATCGACAGACTGTTGCAACATTCGTTTTTCGTTACGAACAATCACTTCGGGAGCGTTCAGGTCGACTAACTTTTTGAGTCGGTTATTACGATTGATAATACGTCGATAGAGGTCGTTCAAATCGCTTGTCGCGAAGTTCCCGGAATCAAGCAAAACCAGTGGACGCAAATCGGGAGGAATCACGGGGATGACGTCGAGGACCATCCACTCGGGTTTGTTGTCCGAGTCACGGAGAGCTTCGACAATTTTCAGACGTTTGATCAAATCTTTCTTGCGCTGCTGACTACCGGTCTCTTTCAATTCATCGCGAAGTACAAATGACACTTCGACAAGATTGATCTGACCAAGCAACGACTTCACAGCATCAGCACCCATTTCGACAGCGAAGGTTCCTTCACCATACTTGGCACGTGCTTCACGCACCTCTTCCTCGGTCATCACCTGAGCGGGACGCAACGGAGTGTCACCAGGATCCACGACTGCGTAATCCTGAAAATAGACAACTTTTTCGAGCGCAGTCGTCTTAATGTTCAACAACGCACCCAAACGGCTCGGCATCGACTTGAAGAACCAGATATGCACCACTGGGGCAGCAAGTTCAATGTGCCCCATGCGCTTTCGGCGAACGCGACTATGAGTCACTTTCACACCGCAACGGTCACAAACCATGCCCTTGTATTTCATGCCACGATACTTTCCGCAGGCACATTCCCAGTCTTTTTCAGGACCGAAAATTCGCTCGCAGAACAAGCCATCGCGCTCGGGACGGTAAGTTCGGTAGTTGATCGTTTCCGGCTTTTTGACTTCGCCGTACGACCAACCACGAATATCGGATGGACTCGCCAAACCGATTTTTACCGCACCGTAATCGTTAATGCGTTCAAATGTATTTTCCGCTACGCTCACTTCGCACGCTCCTTTGTGAATGATGGCGGGATATCAGCGAAATGCCAACCTCCCAAGCACCGAAGCACAGGGGTCATCAGGTCGCAGATTTTTCGAGCTGCATGTTCAGGCACAGCCCACGAATTTCATTCATGAGCACATCAAAACTGGCAGGCGTTCCGGCTTCCAATGTGTTCTCACCCTTAACCATTGATTCGTAAATCTTGGTTCGTCCTTCTACATCGTCACTCTTGACTGTCAGCAACTCTTGCAGAATGTAAGCGGCTCCATACGCTTCCAGAGCCCACACTTCCATCTCCCCAAATCTCTGGCCACCGAAACGGGCTTTACCACCCAACGGCTGCTGAGTAATCAGAGAGTAAGGACCAGTTGCACGAGCATGAACCTTATCATCGACAAGGTGATGCAGTTTGAGCATGTAGATCATTCCGACTGTCACACGCTGTTCGAATGCATCGCCCGAACGCCCGTCATACAGAACACTCTTGCCTTCAGTGGGTAATCCTGCTTCTTCCAAAGCATCGTGAATGGCTTGTTCAGAGGCTCCATCGAAGACCGGACAGATTGCCGCAAAGCCCAGCTTCGAAGCAGCCCAACCAAGATGAGTTTCCAAAATCTGACCGACATTCATACGACTCGGAACACCAAGAGGATTCAGAATGATGTCAACGGGAGTACCATCTTCAAGAAACGGCATATCTTCTTCAGGCAGAACCTTGGAAATCACACCTTTGTTTCCGTGTCGACCGGCCATCTTGTCACCGACCGAAATCTGACGTTTCGAGGCCACATAGATTTTCACCATTTGCAGCACGCCACTCGGCAACTCGTCGCCGCGCTTCATGCTGTTAATTTTTTGATCGCGAGAGGCGATCACACTATCGACCGTCTCCCAGGATTCTTTCATCAGCTTCCGCAGGTCGGCCTGCTTCTGTGGCGAACGCAATTCCATATCTTCAACCGTGGAAGGGAATCGCTCCGCATACTCGTACAGGAACTTATGATCGTCGATTTCGCGAACATTACGCCCATCATCATCTTGCATTTTGCGACCAAGAATCTTCTCAAATTCCACCAGGAATTCGACAAACTTCTCAGCAACTAATTGATTGCCTTCCTGCTCGGCCTCTTTCAGATGTTTATCAAACGCTTTGCGCTCCAATTCTGAAAGACTCATGCGACGTGCGAATTTCTCTGTATGAATCACAATTCCCTCAACGCCAGATGGCACTTCGAGAGACTCATTCTTCACATCTTCGCCCGCACGACCGAAAATCGCATGGAGCAATTTTTCTTCAGGAGTGAGTTCAGTTTTTGCTTTGGGAGAGACTTTACCGACGAGAATATCGCCCGGCTCAACACTGGTCCCAATTTGCACGATGCCTTCATCATCAAGATGACGCAACGCTTTCTCACTCACGTTAGGAATATCGCGAGTAAACTCTTCACGCCCCAACTTTGTTTCACGAATTTCGACATCGAACTCGTCGATATGAATCGACGTATAAACGTCGTCTTTCACAAGACGCTCTGAAAGGATAATTGCGTCTTCGTAGTTGTAACCTTCCCACGACATAAACGAGACAAGCACGTTTCGACCGAGGGCCAAATGCCCGTTGTGAGTGGCGGCTGAGTCGCACATCACCTGACCACGTTTAACGCGATCACCGATTGAGACTAACGGTTTTTGATTCAAACAGGTCCGCTCATTCAAACCAACATACTTGCGTAATGGGTAGTTCTTACCATCCACTTCGATGCGGTCCGCATCAACGTAAGTCACTTTCCCAGCCCGCTCTGCTCGAACCACCATCCCTGAGTTCTCAGCAACAGCCTTCTCCATCCCGGTCCCAACCAAAGGCCGTTCGGCATTGAGCAATGGCACGGCTTGCCGTTGCATGTTGGATCCCATCAAGGCACGGTTTGCATCATCATGCTCGAGGAACGGAATCAGACTCGCAGAAATCCCCACCATCTGGTTGGGAATCAAGTCGATATATTCAATCGTATCCGCAGTCACCCACAACACATCATTGCGGTAACGGCAAAGAACACGGTCTTCGACCACCTTGCCTTTAACAACTTGCGTATCTGCCGGAGCCACATGCACATTGGCTTCTTCATCAGCACGCAGCCATTCAACTTCTTCAGTCAACTTACCCTTGGTCACCTTTCGGTATGGGGTAATCAAGAAGCCGTAATCGTCAACGCGAGACAGGATACTCAACGACGAGATCAGCCCGATGTTTGTACCTTCCGGCGTTTCAATTGGACAAATACGACCGTAGTGAGAAATATGAACGTCGCGAACCTCAAAACCAGCACGCTTACGATTCAAACCGCCCGGACCGAGCGCACTCAATCGACGCTCGTGAGTCAACATCGACAAAGGATTTGTCTGGTCGACCACTTGCGACAATTCAGAACGACCGAAGAAGAATTCAATAGATGCTGAAACGCTCTTGGGATTCACCAATGTGCGAGGACTCATCTCCTCGACATCCTTCATGGCCATGCGTTCCTGCACGGTGCGGCGAAGCTTGAGGAAGCCTTTGCGAATTTCGTCACAACCGAGTTCATCAATCGTTCGTAGGCGACGATTACCAAGGTTATCGATATCGTCAACATAAGCCTCGTCGCTTCCTTTGCGAAGCAGTACGAGATAACGAATGGAGTTAATGAAATCTTCCGGACGAAGAATCATTTCGTTGTCGGGAATATCCTGATCAAATTTCCGATTGATTCGGAAACGACCCACACGCCCGAGACGGTAACGATTCACATCGAAGAATTTTTCAAAGAACAGGTCTTTTGCTTTTTCGAGCTGCGGAGGATTACCAGGACGCAAACGCTGATAGATACGAAGCAGAGCCTCTTCATGAGAGTTCGTACCGTCTTCCAACAACGTATTGAGGATCAGCACATCCTCTTCAGCCGGAATACTCTCGAACGACTTCACCTTGGCGTCGTTCATCTCCTCGACGGCCAACTCGGTCACAGCTTGGCCAGCTTCGAGAATAAATTCACCCACACGGTCATGCCCGGTGGGGAAAATCACATGATCGGCAGCATACTTGCCGACAATCTTCGCCGCATGGGCTGGCTTGGGAACTTTTGTTTTTTCGACATCATAGAACAGCTTGAGAAGCTCAGCATCGGAGGAGAACTTCTCATCCATTGCGCGCAACAAAGTGACAGCCGGAAACTTACCACTTTGATCGATACGAACAGAAAGCGTCTCTTTCTTACCCATCGCCAATTCAATCCAGCTTCCACGCTCTGGAATGATACGACATGAGTAAGAGCGGCGCTCACCAATTTCGTCAACTCGCATAAAGTCAACACCCGGCGAACGGTGCAACTGACTGACCACAACACGCTCGGAACCATTAATGATGAATTCACCACCACCAAGCATAATTGGCATGTCACCAAGATAGACTTCCTCTTCGATGGGTTGCTCTTTGTTCAATCGCATCCAAACACGAAAAGGACGCCCGTAAGTCAAACGAAGCTGACGACACTCCATGGGAGTGTAACGAGGCTTGCCCAACTCATACTTGACGTACTCGAGCTTGTACTGGCCGTCGTAGCTCTCAATCGGAAATATTTCGCGCAAAATGGACTCGATCCCCTGATTTTTGCGACCCTTGGTTTCAATTCCAAGTTGCAAAAAATGAGAATAAGAGTCCGTTTGAATTGAGCAAAGATCCGGGAGTTCGGCCGTATTTTCAAGCTCTCCAAAATTTCTGTCTTCAGTCGTTTCAATGACGCGGGTCGATGAAATCGGCATGCATTCCTTCCCGATGTGGAATTCTTCAGATCGGACGGCGAGGGTGGTTGGTGTAAACAGCAGGCTGCGCGCAGAGGTCTGGTACTCAATAAAGTATCGCTCTTTGCGCAGAATTTCAAATCAGTTCTGCAAAAACTGACAATCAGTGAACAGATGGTAGGCATTTCGCCGACAACCCAATGAGAACAAAAGCCTCTTTAGACCATCGTAAAACGGACCACAAACGGACCACTGTCAAGCATCAACCACAACATCGTACACTTGTACAAGGCTCAAACACCTGCAATTTGCAAAAACTCAAGCCCAAAGAATCGGCTACGAACAATCGCAACCGATTCTCAACGAAATTTGCAGAGTGCCGGACTATTTCAGTTCCGCAGTACCGCCAGCTTCTTCGATGTCGGCTTTGATTTTCTCGGCTTCGTCTTTCTCGCAACCCTCTTTCAGAGGCTTGGGAGCACCTTCGACGAGCTCTTTGGCTTCTTTGAGGCCAAGACCAGTCACCGTACGAACAACCTTAATCACATTGATCTTGGCATCGCCGAAACCAGTCAGGACAACATCGAAGGAATCCTTCTCAGCAGCCGCTTCTTCACCGCCACCGCCACCGCCACCGGCCATGACGACACCGCCACCAGCGGGCTCAATGCCATGAACGTCTTTCAGGTAGTCAGCCAATGCTTTGGCTTCAAGAAGTGACAGGCCGACAATTTTGTCGCCCAAATCTTTAGTTGTCGCATCAAACTCTTGGACTTCTGCAGTCGCCATTGTCTCTCAACCTTTCTTCACCCAGGAGGCCGCTTTAACACGACCGAAAATTGATTCTAATACGGACACTCAAACGCCATCGGTCGTCAGCATACGGTCTGACTGACCGGCTTGATTCCAAAATGGTTACTCTTCTTTTTCCGAAGCCGCTTTAACAGCACCGGAAACTCTTCCACCTGGCCCCAACAAAGCACCAGCAATCTGGCGAGCGGGAGCCAACATTAAACCGGCAATCTCGGACAACAATTCTGCCCGACCCGGAGACTTACTTAATTGCATCACAGCATCATGATCGAGAATATTCCCCTCGATCGTGGCACCTTTGATTTCGAGTGCTTCCAACTCTTTTGCCCACTTGGCAATCGACTTAGACAACTCAACAACATCCTCGCCACCCCACACCAACGTGGTCGGACCGGAAAGCACCGAGTCCAACCCCTCAACACCACGATCAGCAAGAACGCGACGTGCCAAGGTATTTTTTACAGTCAGTGCAGATATGTTGCTACCACGAAGAGCAATTCGCCATGTATTTGCATCGTTTGCTTCAAGCTTCGACACATCCACTAGCAGAAGATTCTTGGATTCCCCCAAGTGCTCACCAATCTCTGCCATCAGCATTTGTTTGACTTTTTTACTCATAACTCTTTTCCACCGATTGGCTTTGACGCCCTAAAAACACGATACAAAACCAGAATTTCGCTGACACTTCCTCAACTCAGCTTCAACAGCCCAGACTAAACGGCAACTGAAACACCGGGAGTCATCGTTGCTGAAATTGTCACTCCTCGCATGAAGACACCCTTAGAAGAAGCTGGCTTCATCGATTGAACTAAACTCAACAAAGCCTCAATATTTTCAACGAGCTGCTCGGGAGTGAAGGACAATCGCCCTACCACGGAATGAACATTCCCACCCGCATCAACCCGGAACTCAACTTTACCAGCTTTGTAATCGGCTACTGCGGTAGCAACATCTTGCGTCACGGTTCCCGCACGAGGCGAAGGCATCAACCCACGTGGACCAAGCACTTTTCCCAATGGTCCAACGACCCCCATCATATCGGGAGTCGCAATGGCAACATCAAAGTCAAGCCACCCACCAGAAACCTTGTCAGCAAGCTCTTTACCACCAACGGCATCTGCTCCGGCAGCTTCAGCAACCTGAACATTTTCGCCTTGGGCAAACACAATCACTCGCTGACTTTTCCCAATCCCGTGAGGTAAAACAATGGAGCCGCGAACCAGTTGGTCGGCCTGCTTCGGATCAACGCCTAAACGCATCGCGATTTCGACCGACTGATCGAACTTCACCGGCTTAATCCCCTTGGGCAAATTCTCGTTAAAAGACTTCAACACCTTCACAGCCTCCTCAAGAGAAACTGACCCGGCTTCAATCGCCTTTTTCGTAAGATGCTCAATTCGCTTTGATTTTTTAGGCATGACACGATCTTCTTTAATGCGTCCACAATAATTGTATTTTAAAGCTCTAACCGCCCGACAAAATCAACCTTCGACCGCAATCCCCATACTGCGAGCCGTACCGGCGATTGTTTTCGCGGCCTGCTCAACCGATGAGGCGTTCATGTCTTCGTATTTCATCTGGGCAATTTCGACCAATTGAGCCTGCGTCACAGTCCCCACTTTGTCAGTCCGAGGATTCCCTGCTCCTTTTGCCACTTTCGCGGCCTGCTTCAACAACACAGCCGCCGGAGGACTTTTGATAATGAAATCGAACGAGCGATCATTATAGACAGTAATCACAACCGGCAGAGTCACGCCCATTTTGTCGCGAGTCTGATCATTAAAGGCCGAAACAAACTGCCCAATATTCACCCCATGAGGACCGAGTGCCGTACCAACGGGAGGAGCAGGCGTTGCCTGCCCACCAGAAACTTGCACTTTGATTTGTGTAACAACCTGCTTGGCCATGTTGGAATGTCTTTTCTTTGAAAATCTTCTTAAACGCGCCGGTACGCTCCACCAGCGAATCACATGTATTCTGAGTTCGAATCAATCTAATCAAACTCGCTCAGCCTGCCAGTAGTCGAGTTCGACCTGAGTCGAACGACCGAAAATCTCAATCAGCACGGTCACTTTTCCGCTTGACTCATCTATGATATCAATCGTGCCCTCAAATCCTTCAAAGGCACCCTCTTTAATTTTCACCATATCTCCGGTATCAAAATCAATCTTGACCTTTTCAGGCTCCACCTCGTTAGCGGCTTCCAAGCCCAACATGCGATTGATTTCTTCTTCCTGCATGGGAACAGGACGTCCGGCCGTTCCTGTAAAATCACCCACACCGCTCGTATCTCGAATCAGGTACCAAGTCTCATCGTTCAACTCCATGTTGACCATGATGTAACCCGGATACAACTTCCTCTCAACGACACGCTTTTTACCGCCCTTGGTTTTTTCGGCGACTTTTTCAGTGGGAATAATGATCTCACCAAAAAAGTTGGATAACCCCTCCACGCGAATGCGCTTCAACAAAGCCTCGCGAATGGTTCTCTCGCGATTGCTTTGAACTTTCAGCACATACCACTGTTTCCCAGAGGATTCCAGTGAGTCTTGCGGGACTACCATGATTCCAGACCGTCTTCCCAAGTGCCCAAACGAACCGCGGCAAAAAGTAATGGACCGCTTATCATGCCCGTTGAGGCGAATATTTTCAATGATCAGAAGCAAATTCGACCAACTGAGGACGAATTTTTCTGTTTCAGACCTTCAAAACGTCTACCAGTCGGAACAAAAACGCCCAGAGGTAGTCGTAAAGATAGAGCAAAATGCCAATAAAACTCATACAGACGATCACAACGATTGTGGATCGAATCAATTCTTTCCAACTCACCCAAGTCACTTTATCCATCTCAGCCTGAACTGAAATGAGAAAATCAGCGAACCGAGGATAGTTAACCAGCCGATAGGCAAACCAAACTCCTGCTAACGCCAAACCGAAGGCTACTCCAGCTTGAGCCCCTTCAGCCAGAGTCTCAGCAGAAACCATGTCCGCCAATACAGAGTTGTAAAGCGACATCGCCCCCAACACAAAAACCGCAGCCACGGCCACACCCGTCCATTGACGAACGCGCCGACCTTGGTTGCGTTTATACAAACTCGCACTGAACATCTCGCTCAGCAGAGTCTGACTACCTTTCGATTTTGTTGTCGCCATCCTGTGACAGCCTCTCTAAAACCGCATGAATTCCAATTCAGGCCGAAAAGCACTCAACTCTTCCGACCGCCGCATCCTGCAAGCACGGGCGGAGAGACTTGAACTCCCAACCTGCGGATTTGGAATCCGCTGCTCTGCCAATTGAGCTACGCCCGTATCCACCTGGAAAACCCAGGGACTACTTCTTACGTGACTCTTTATGTTTTGTGTGCTTCCGATTTTTCGGACAGTACTTATTTAACTCCAGACGATCGGTCCCGCGAGTCTCTTTTTGGACCCGGTAATTGCGCTGACCGCAGTCTGTACACTCTAACCAGACATATTCTCTCATCGAACGAACCTTCACCCCGATATAACGGAACACCGCGAAAAAACGGAAACCTGCCCCGCAACAATCGTGCGGGACAGGCGATCTCGTACATTATTAAACTCAAGGTACCGTCTTGAAACTCGTGATTACTCGACGATTTTCGTAACAACACCGGAACCGACCGTACGACCACCTTCGCGAATCGCGAAACGGCTTCCCTCTTCAAGGGCGATCGGCTTCTGTAACTCGACTTCGACCTTCACGTTATCGCCTGGCATGCACATCTCAGCACCACCCAGCAATGACGTTGATCCAGTCACATCGGTTGTGCGGAAGTAGAACTGAGGGCGATATCCACTGAAGAATGGCGTGTGACGACCACCTTCATCTTTACTCAGAACGTAAACTTCGCCTTCAAACTTGGTATGAGGCAAAATTGTACCCGGTGCCGCCAAAACCTGACCGCGACCGATATCCTCTTTCTTCACACCACGCAGAAGAATACCAACATTGTCGCCAGCGATCCCCTGATCCAGAGTTTTCTGGAACATCTCAACACCAGTGACTGTAGTTTCCGTCGTGTCCGCCAAACCGACAATTTCGATTTTATCACCAACGTTAATCGTACCTGACTCGATACGACCAGTCGCCACTGTTCCACGACCTTCAATCGAGAACACGTCTTCGACGGCCATCAGGAAGTGCTTATCAGAATCCCGCTGAGGCTCTGGAATATGAGCATCAAGAGCATCCATCAACTCGCCAATACATTTATTGGCAGAGTCATCTGCTGGAGTATCCAAAGCACCCTTCGCGTTTCCGCGAATGATCGGAATGTCGTCTCCTGGGAAGTCGTACTTCGAAAGAAGATCGCGAACTTCCATCTCCACCAATTCGAGCAACTCTTCGTCATCGACGAGGTCACACTTATTAAGGAAGACAACCAGAGCCGGCACGTTCACCTGACGAGCAAGCAGAATGTGCTCGCGAGTCTGAGGCATCGGGCCATCTGCTGCAGACACAACAAGGATCGCCCCGTCCATCTGAGCCGCACCCGTAATCATGTTCTTGACATAGTCCGCGTGTCCGGGACAGTCAATGTGGGCATAGTGACGAGCTTCACTCTCGTACTCAACGTGTGAAGCAGCAATCGTCACGGTCTTGGTCTCGTCACGCACGGTACCGCCCTTGGCGATATCGGCATAACTTTTTGCTGATGCAAGACCTTTAGCGGCCTGCACGGCAACCAAAGCTGCTGTCAGAGTTGTTTTACCGTGGTCGATGTGGCCAATAGTCCCCACGTTCACGTGAGGCTTTGTCCTTTCAAATGTTTCCTTCGCCATTACTTCTCCTCGAACGATTCCGTTTATCTGGGGTAAGCCAACACGGCTACCACTGTGTTCAATACTTATGCAGCCATCTTTCACAACGACACAGTTGCGAGGCCCGGCCACTTTTACATCACTCCCACTTTCACATCACTCGTAGTCAATCAGGAGAGATAAACGCCTAACGGACACGAACAAACTCAATCCTTTTTCAAGGACAGAGCTGCTGATGGGACTTGAACCCATGGCCTCTTCCTTACCAAGGAAGTGCTCTACCACTGAGCTACAGCAGCCAACCACTGGGTCGTCCCCCGCGATTCAGCCATCTCTCCAAAATCTCACCTCCGCCAACAAGTCATTGACTGAGCCGAAATCCATGTTTATCAGACTGAAAAGCGGGTGAAGGGAATCGAACCCTCACCACCAGCTTGGAAGGCTGGAGCTCTACCATTGAGCTACACCCGCAATTTCGCTGGAACGATGTTCCAAATTGTCACTAAAATACCGATCAATTTCCACTGACCGAGACTCTACCGCTTAAAAACAAACCACACCTCTCTTAATTTAAGTGGGAGGAGCAGGATTCGAACCTGCGAAGGCGTAAGCCACCAGATTTACAGTCTGGCCCATTTGGCCGCTCTGGAACCCTCCCCAGTTTCCCGGGAAACCCGTCTGCAACCAGCTTTCACTGAATGCAAATATTAACCTAACTCGTTGCTACCTAAGAGTCTTAATCAGCTTCAGATGACTCCGAAACCATGGAAGCTAGTGGAGGGACTTGAACCCACAACCGCCGGTTTACAAAACCGGTGCTCTGCCAATTGAGCTACACTAGCAGCCGGACAATGAGGCGCGAAGTGGCTTACTATATCAACCACCCTGCCTCCTGCAAGGCAAACCGATACCGCAAGTTAAGAAAAACGACGTACCGCGAACCCAAATAAAGGGACGCATGATCAATTTTCGTAATTACGGAACCTGAAACTTATCGTTTATAAGGCTTTTCGGCAAGCGTAACGGGCGTTTCTCTCGAATTGAATCGAAGATCCGACACGAGAAACACCCCTCGGTTCGCCCTCATCAATTCCCAAGCATCGTTTCTGAGCCCTATCAAGTACTCGGCGTGCGCCAAACTAACTACCATGCTCTCGCCAGCGTGAGCATGTGAGTTTCATCCGTGATCTCTTCGTGCTCCGCCTTGAAATTCTTTTAGACAATATCCGGGGGCTTCCGTTTCACGGAGCGCCCGCCGCTACTCCGTTTTAATTTTATTCGTCTGATTCGAGAGTTCCATCGCACATCGAATGACACTTGCCCCCATCCCGACTGCTGGCGCAGATCGGGCTATGCCTCATTGAAATCACGGGTGTGCTTAAAAAGACGCTCCAATAAGCCTCAATCAAAGACAAGCTTTCAGTGCCACTCGATTTTAGTGTGCCTATGCCTGTCTGCTTTTTGATTCATCAATTTGGAACACAAATGATCGCTCATCTACACAGATCAGAATCAGAGTTTATTAGCGAAGATGACTTCTTTTTTCTCTGCGCCGCCGCGCCTCTGCGTGATTGATAGTCTTCCCCTGCCGACTTCCGTCGTCGGCTATAATCACTCTCACCCTTCGTGTACTGGCGGCAGTACGTCAAAAAATAGACCTCTCAAAATTCACCTTGCCAAACACGATCTACCAGAGTTAGCGTTCGTGGTTCGCTAGACGGCGAATCGATCTTTGGCAATTCGACTTACACATAGCCATTGTGCGCAGGCACATTGGATAGGTTCGAGTGTCATTCATTGTTCAAAAATGACGACCACTGCAACGTGAGAAAGAGAGCAATCTCGCGTGACGTGGAAAATGCGCACCCACAAAAAGCGACTCGCCTTCATAAAGTGAAGAACAACGCAAACCGAACGGTGTCAACAACTTGCTCAAGAGTACACAAGATTCGGAATCAAGATTCGGGAAGATTTGATTCAACATTTGGTCAAGATTCGGTCAAGGCGTGTCCCCGAATCTCCAAATCTTCAAATCTTGAAAACGGTGTTCATTGTTCGAATAAGCCGAAGAAGTTTTCCACAAAAGAATCCAGTATCATGGAACACTGAATGACGAAATGAAAAACGCCCACGCACTCGAAAGTGTCTCCGTTGCCTCATCCTGAAAAACCAACCCCTCAAAAATCGGTGTTTCATGCTCGCGGTCTCACCAAAACCTATGACATGGGTGAGGTCCAGGTCCAAGCGTTGCGCGGAATTGATCTGGAACTATTCGAGAAAGAATTTGTCGTGTTGCTCGGACCTTCTGGCTCGGGCAAATCGACACTCCTCAATATCCTGGGGGGACTCGATGTCCCCACCTCGGGTACCGTCCATTATCTCGATCAGAACCTCACAGCAGGAAACGATGCCGCCTTGACTCGGTTTCGGCGAGAACATGTGGGCTTTATTTTCCAGTTTTACAATCTGATTCCCTCGTTGACGGCGCGCGAGAATGTCTCACTTGTCACGGAAATCGCTCTCGATCCACTCACTCCTGAGGAAGCACTCGACATTGTTGGCCTGAAAGACCGTATGGACCACTTCCCGTCACAACTTTCGGGAGGAGAACAACAACGCGTCGCCATTGCTCGTGCCATCGCGAAACGCCCTGAGGTCTTACTCTGCGACGAACCAACCGGTGCTCTCGATGTTCAGACAGGTATGGTCGTGTTAGACGCCATTGCACGTGTGAATCGCGATCTAGGAACAACCACTGCCGTCATTACGCACAATCAAGTCATCTCCCAGATGGCTGACCGTGTGATCTCACTCTCTGATGGGCAGATCTCCAACATCGAACACAACACTCACAAACTGTCCGCAGCGGAACTCAATTGGTAACCTCCCGTGATCCGAGCTATCAACCGAAAATTATTACGCGACTTATGGCACATTCGAGGCCAAGCAATCGCAATCGTTTTGGTGATTGCCAGTGGAGTGGCGATATTCGTCATGTCGCTATCAACTTACAGCTCTCTCGATCTCACCAGTCAAACTTATTTTGATCGTTATCGTTTCGGAGATGTGTTTGCTCAACTTCAACGTGCGCCCGATTCACTCGTCAGCCGGATTCGCGAAATTCCCGGCGTCTCTCAGGTGCAAACCCGGATCGTCAAAGAAGTCACGCTGGATGTGCCTGGCTTACCAGAGCCGGCAACCGGGAGACTGATTTCGCTTCCCGAATCGAATGAAACGACATTAAACGCCTTGTTCTTAAGAGACGGTCGATTTCCAGAACCGTACCGAAGAGATGAAGTCCTCGCGAGTGAAGCCTTTATGGTTGCCAACAATCTGAACCCGGGAGACTTCATCGGTGCCGTCATTAACGGCAAAAAACAGGAACTGAAAATTGTCGGAACGGTCCTCTCTCCCGAGTACATCATCTCTCTGGGAGGAGGAGCCATCATCCCCGATGACAGACGATTTGGAGTCCTTTGGATGGACGACGAGTCTCTCTCGACGGTCTACGATATGGACGGTGCGTTCAATGATGTTTGTATGACACTGCGTCGCGAGGCGTCATTGCCGGAGACATTGCAACGTCTTGATCTGTTATTGGAACCTTACGGTGGCTTTGAATCTTATGGACGAGATGATCAACTGTCGTATTCGTTTTTGAGTGATGAGCTGTCGCAACTCAAAGCCATGAGCAAGATCACCCCTACGATCTTCTTGGGTGTCTCGGCGTTCCTGTTAAATGTTGTTGTCTCTCGAATTATTAGCACCCAACGCGAACAAATCGCCATGCTGAAAGCGTTTGGATATGGCAACTTTCACATTGTCAGTCATTACCTGAAATTGATTCTCTCGATTGCCGGATTGGGTATTCTGATTGGAATTGGATGGGGAGGAGCGTTGGGAATCAGCGTGACCGAGATGTATGGAGAATTCTACAAATTCCCCCTCATCTTCTTTCAACTCGATTTCAGAGTGGTCGTGATTGGAGTTGTTATTTCCCTTCTGTTTGCGGTGGGAGGAACTTTTCGCACGGTCCTTTCTGCCGCCCGGTTACCTCCGGCAGAAGCGATGCGTCCCGAGCCGCCGGCACAATTTCGCGCCACCATCGTGGAACGACTCGGTCTGGCAGCGTTCCTATCGGCATCCGTCCGAATGATTTTGAGACAACTGGAACGCAAGCCCTTCAAAACGGCATTGTCGGCTTTTGGAATTGCTTTGGCGGTCGCCGTAATGGTCTTGGGTCGATTTAGCATCGATGCCATCAACTACATCATGGAGCATCAATTTTCAATCGCACAACGGCAGGACATCACAGTTAATCTCGTCGAGGAGTCGGATTATAGTGCGTTCCATGCACTTCGAAACCTACCAGGCGTTATGCACGCTGAGCCTTTTCGACAACTTCCCGTCCGACTCCGCTATCGGACCCTCGAGAAAGAGCTCTCTCTAACAGGTCTCGAACCAGATGCTGAACTGTTTCGGATTATGAATGCCGACGAAAAACGGGTTCCACTTCCACCGGAAGGAGTGCTTTTGTCAGAAAAACTTGCTGAAATTTTACATATCAAGCCGGGAGAAGAAATTCGAGTCGAAGTCCTCGATGGTCGTCGTCAAACCACGAAGCTACGAGTAACGGGCACAGTCACTGATTTCAGTGGTACGAACGCTTATCTCTCCATTGACGCGTCACGAAGCTTTCTTCAGGAAGGTCCTTCGATCTCGGGCGCTTATCTACAAGTCGATGAGCGCGAGATGGACAACTTGTATCGACAACTGAAAGAAACTCCCCGAGTCGCCGGAGTCACGATTTTGAAAGCGGCTCGCGAGAGCTTTCAGAAAACTGTCGGAGAAAACATGCTGAAGATGAACGTCTTCAATATCATGTTCGGCTGCATCATCGCGGTCGGTGTCGTCTACAACACAGCTCGTATTTCCCTGTCCGAACGAGCTCGTGAACTCGCCACGCTGCGAGTGATTGGGTTCACCCGAGCCGAGGTCTCCACGATTTTGCTGGGGGAATTGGCAATCGTCACACTGGTGGCCATCCCTCTAGGGCTCATCATTGGATATGGCTTTTCGGCAATTCTCTCGTCTGCTTTAGAGACCGACATGTACCGCATTCCCTTGGCATTTAAGCCTTATTCTTTTGGATTTTCAGCCGTTGTCGTTATGGTGGCTGCCTTAGTTTCTGGATTGATCGTGCGTCGAAAAGTGGATCATTTCGATTTAATTTCTGTCTTGAAATCGCGAGACTAGAACTCAATACATCATGAATGCACCTCGTTCCAAAAAAACACTTCAACGCTGGTTATCGCGATTCGCAATCATCGCAGTTGCCAGCTTGGTGATCGCCGGTCTCGTTAAAGCTTTCCTGCCCCAACCGATCAAGGTTGATATGAGTGTCATAGAGCGGGGGCCGATGGCGGTCAGCGTTCAGGAAGACGGGATGACTCGGATTCAGGAACGTTTTGTCGTTGCCGCCCCCTTGTCGGGAAGACTGCAACGAATACAACTCGATCCCGGTGACTCACTCACAGCGGGAGAAACATTACTTGCGGCCATCGAACCTCTCGACCCGACACTTCTGGATGCTCGCGCCTCAGCCGAAGCGGAAGCCCGCGTGAAAGCCGCCGATGCTCGCTGGCGCCAGGTCACAGAAGAAGCCGTCAAAGCGGACGCAGAATTGATTCAAGCCCAAAAAACATTGGAGAGAATTGCGAAACTACATCAACGAAATGCCGTCACAGGTCAAGAATTGGATGAAGCGAAACTGGCCGTCCAACAAGCCGAACAGAACGAAAAGTCATCTAACTTCGCCGAAAAAGTTGCAGAATTCGAACTGGAGTTGGCAAGTGCCGCATCAACACGCACTCAAGGTGGTGACCCAGAATCTCCTGAGAACACACAGTTTTCCATTATCTCTCCCATCACAGGTCGAGTGCTACGAGTGTTTCAGGAAAGCTCGAAGGTCGTGACTCCAGGAGAAAACTTGATCGAGTTGGGAGACCCCACTGATTTGGAAGTCGTGGTCGATGTACTCTCCTCGGATGCCGTTCGTATTAACGCTCGCCTTCAGGAAGAGGGAACTCCTCCTCCGCATGTGACACTGGAACACTGGGGAGGCGACCAGCCTTTACATGGAATCGTACGGCTTGTTGAACCGTCAGGATTCACCAAAGTTTCCGCATTGGGAGTCGAGGAACAACGTGTCAATGTTGTGATCGATTTCAATGAATCAATCGAACTGAAAAAGACACTGGGAGACGGCTTTCGCGTGGAAGCTCAAATCATTGTTTGGGAAGAAAGTGACGTTTTGATCGTGCCCACCAGCGCTCTTTTTCGTGATCGGGAAGAGTGGTCCGTCTTCAAAGTTGTTGATGGAGGTGCCGTCTTGCAACCTGTCACCATTGGTCAGCGTAATGGGTTGCAAGCTGAGGTTCTGGAAGGACTTGTGGAAGGTGAAAGAGTGATTGTCCATCCTGGAGATCAAGTTGAGGCCGGTGTCTTGGTCCAAGAGCGACAGTGAGACTTATGGGAAATTCCTTAGTTTTCGGCCACTACTGCCTGTTCTATAGACACTTTGCACAATTCTGGGCATTTCCCGATCAAACTCACAGCCTGACCAGCACACTTGTCGCTCGTATCTTGCGAGATATACAGACTGAGTGACAGACACACAGATAGGCTGATTAGTTGCTAAAAATAGAGGCAATACCGCGAATTCCTCTTCCGTGACTCTGTTCTACCGGTGAGGAAGCAATTCTGTTTTCATCCAGTTCTCTTCGAATTTCCGAGAAATGCCCATTAGGTACGAAACTTGCTTTTATAGCAGGCGTCTGGCTGGATTGCCTCATCACGTAGAACTTGCCAAGGACGGTAATTGATTGTGGACATCGGACGACGCAGATGCCATTTTTGCACTTAGCCTCTTGCCGGTCTCCCTACCTAATTCACAACAGAGTCTATTTCTGGGGAGCCGCTATGAGTACTGCATCATTACCCCCCCAATCCAGTTCCGCATCAGGATCTCCACGAGCAACCGGAAGTTCAGGTTCCTCTCAGTCGACCCGGCAATCTGCGATCTCTGCGGTCACGAGTTATGCATCGCGTCCACAATCAATCGAATTTGTGGATACCCCCGCACAGGATTATTACTCCACGAATGTCTTCACCAAATCGGTGATGAAAGATCGCCTCCCCAAAGAAACATACAAAACAATACTGAAGACAATCGACGCGGGTGAGAAACTGGACCCGGCATTAGCCGATGTTGTCGCCATGGCCATGAAAGACTGGGCCATGGAAAAGGGAGCCACTCACTACGCTCACATTTTCTATCCACTCACAGGTAGCACAGCAGAGAAGCACGACAGTTTTCTTTCACCAACGTCTGATGGCTCGACACTGTCCGAGTTCAGTGGTAAGCAACTCATTCAGGGTGAGCCGGATGGTTCCAGTTTCCCAACCGGTGGTATTCGCGTCACCTCTCAAGCTCGCGGATATACGATCTGGGACGTAACCAGCCCCGCTTATATCCTTGAAAATCCAAATGGAACAACGCTCTGTATTCCGACAGCGTTTGTATCGTGGACGGGTGAGGCTTTGGACAAAAAGACTCCTGTGTTGCGATCAATGCAGGCTCTGAACACTCAAGCCCAAAGAGTCTTGAAACTCTTCGGACACTCCGACGGTGCGTTTGTGAGTTCTACTGCTGGTCCCGAACAAGAATACTTTCTGATCGACCGACACTTCTATTATGCTCGTCCCGATTTATTGAACGCAGGGCGAACATTGTTTGGCTGCAAACCTCCCAAGGGCCAAGAATTCGACGACCATTACTTCGGAGCCATCCCCGAACGAGTTTTGGCCTTCATGCACGAAGCCGAACGGGAACTGTTCAAACTGGGTATCCCAGTTAAAACTCGTCACAACGAAGTCGCTCCGGGACAATTTGAAATTGCTCCGATGTTCGAGTCAGCAAATGTTGCCGCCGATCACCAACAACAAATGATGCAGACACTCAAAAAGGTTGCCGAGAAATACGGTATGTCGTGCCTGATGCACGAAAAACCTTTTGCCGGAGTGAATGGCTCAGGAAAACATGTGAACTGGTCACTCGGCAGCAGCTCTCAAGGCAACATGCTTGATCCCGGCGACACTCCTCACGAGAACGCTCAGTTTCTGGTATTCTGTGCCGCCATCATTCGCGCGGTTCATCACCATCAGGGATTATTGCGAGCAGTTGTCGCAAGTGCGGGGAACGATCATCGTCTGGGGGCCAATGAAGCTCCTCCTGCGATTATCTCGATTTTCCTCGGCGATCAATTGACCGACATTTTCGAGCAGATTAAAGGAGGTGGCGCCAAAGAGTCACTGAATTCAGGAACTCTGACCGTCGGTGTGGATGTGCTTCCTCCGTTCCCAAAAGATGCCGGGGACCGAAACCGAACAAGTCCTTTCGCGTTTACAGGAAACCGATTCGAATTCCGAGCTGTGGGATCTAATCAGTCGATTGCTGGCCCCTTGGTCGCCATGAACACGATCATTGCCGAGTCCGTCGATTTCTGTGCCACGAAACTCGAAGAGCTCACTGCGGGTGATTCTTCAAAACTCAACGGAGCCATTCAGACTCTGATTTCAGAAATTCTGGAAGAATGTTCTTCGATCATCTTCAATGGTGATGGCTATTCCGAGGAATGGCATGCTGAAGCTGAGAAAAGGGGGTTGTTGAACCTCAAAACAACAGCAGACGCGTTACCATCTTTGAAAGCAGTAAAAGTCGAAGAACTCTTTGAAAAATACGGCGTTCTTTCCAAGGTTGAATTACACTCGCGACTGGAAACCTATCTCGAACAGTACAACCTGACTGTAGACGTAGAAGCCAATTTGGCCGTCAAAATTGCCAAAATCATGATCTTCCCAGCCGCAGTTCGATATCAGAATGAGTTGGCAACAACCTGCACGAACCTCAAGCAGGTTGGCATCGAATTCGATACCGACACACTGGATGCTGTGACAGCACTTGTCAAAGAGTTGCAAGACAGCATTGGAACTCTCGAACATGCCATGGCAGACGAGAATGCGGAATGCCCTGAAGCAGAAGCCCGTCATCAGTGTGATGTCATTCTTCCTGCGATGCTGGCTGTCCGAGAAGCCGTTGATCAATTGGAAGGAATTGTGGCCGACGATATGTGGCCACTCCCGACCTATCAAGAAATGTTGTTTATCAAATAATTGATAACACCAGTCAGGTTTCAACATGCGTCTGTCACGGGAATTCATTCCTGGGCAGACGTTTTTTTTCATGGTCGGCCTAAAAGCTATTCAGGTTGCTGACTGATTGTTCCTGATTCAGGACTCGAAGCTGTCGCATACAATTTCTTGGGAATCCGTCCCGCTTGATAAGCCAGACGACCTGATCTCGTTGCCAATTTCATCGCCTCGGCCATGCGAAGTGGGTCTTGGGCACCGGCAATTCCCGTATTGAGTAATACGCCATCACATCCGAGTTCCATGGCAATCGAAACATCGGAGGCCGTCCCCACACCCGCGTCTACAATCACGGGATACTCTGGATCGTTTTCTTTCAGGTACTCCAGGCAGATGCGGATGTTATTGGGATTCAAAATCCCTTGTCCACTTCCAATCGGACTTCCCGCAGGCATGACGGATGTCGCGCCTGCCTCTTTGAGACGCTTGGCCGTGATGGGATCATCGGTCGAGTAACACAGGACTTGAAAACCCTCTTTGACCAATTGTTCGGTGGCTTCCAGCGTTGCTACCGGATCGGGCAATAATGTTTTCGTGTCACCCAGAACCTCCAACTTCACCCAGTCTGCTCCAGGATTTTCCAATCCCTCCAGGATCTCGCGTCCGAGTCGAGCAACTCGCACTGCATCCTCTGCCGAAAAACACCCTGCAGTATTTGGTAATATCGTGTATCGAGAGAGATCGATGAAGTCGAGAATGTTTCGACCATCTGAATCAATCAGCCGCTCTCGACGAACGGCCACAGTAATCACATCTGCCCCACTCACTGTCAGGCAGTCTTTCATCAACTCGTAAGTCGAATATTTTCCCGTTCCCACAATCAGTCGAGACGGGAATTCGTGTGTCCCCAGTTTCAGTGGTTGATCGGCGGCAATTACAGTCGTCATAGTTCAACCCCCTCCTACAAGGGTCACAATTTCAATCCGGTCACCAGCGTTCAGTGGGCTCTCGGCGTGTTTCGCCCGTGGGACCAGTTGCTCGTTTTGTTCAACAGCCACAAATTTTGGCTTCATTTCCAACGAACTTAACAAATCGGCGATTGTCGACGAAGCGGGACATTGCCGCTCTTCGCCGTTTACCTGAATTTCGATCTGAGAAGCTAAATTCATAATTGAAAAACCATCTCCATCGGAGAAACTCTCTGAATGTTCTTTTCTCTCCTCAGTGTATGTCTGCGGATTCCGACCGTCAACGAATGGCCATTCACCGAAAATCATCTGGCCCCAAACTCCTTCCTGTCGGATCGACCAACAGCATGATATCCTGTGAATCGGCCTTTGCATCGCGCACGATTTGAACAGGAATCACCATGTCGATCACAAAACCGCTGACCGAACAGAAAATACTGATTTTTGCCGGTGAAGCGTACGAAGATCTGGAACTCTGGTACCCCAAATTGCGGCTGGAGGAAGCAGGAGTTCATGTCACTTTGGCGGGACTCGAAGCAGGAAGAACTTACCCCGGTAAACACGGCTACCCCTGTCAAACCGATGCGGCGATTGCCGACATGGTATCAACAGACTTTGATGGCGTTGTCTGTGCTGGCGGCTGGATGCCCGACAAGCTTCGTCGCGACCCGAAAGTGCTTCAATTACTGAAAGAGTTTGAAGCGGACCAAAAATTGATCGCGGCCATCTGTCATGGAGGGTGGATGCCAATTTCTGCAGATATTTACCGAGGTGTCAAAACAACAGGCTCTCCCGGCATCAAAGACGATCTGATCAATGCGGGTGCCGAATGGATTGACGCCGAGGTCGTCCGTGACGGCCATCATGTGACCAGTCGCCGCCCCAGTGATCTTCCCGCATTTTGTCGAGAAATCTTGAATGTTCTGACGGGATCGAACTCATGACCGGCCAGCCATTCCAACATCTCGATTTAAAGCAAAGTTTTCTGATACTCATCGGTCTAATGCTCATCGGCTGCCAGCATAGTTTTAGTGTGGCTCAATCCTCGGAAGCGGAGGATGTCTCCACAACATCAGTCAACCAAACGGTTGAGATCATCGCTCATCGGGGAGCATCTCACGATGCCCCTGAAAATACACTCACTGCCGTCAATCTTGCCTGGGCACAACATGCGGATGCTGTGGAAGTCGATGTCTACTTATCAGCCGACGAACGCATTGTGGCCGTCCATGATAAAACATTGAAACGGTACGATGGTCCCAATAAACCAATTGCCGAAATGACCTATCAAGAACTGCAAAAGCACGAAGTGGGAAGCTGGAAGGACAAACAATTTACTGGCGAACCAATTCCACTGCTTTCAGAGATCCTAAAAACGGTCCCTCAAGAGAAGCGATTATTTATCGAGATCAAATGTGGAATGGAAATACTGCCTCACCTCGAGTCGGTCTTGAAGTCGGCTAATCTCGATGATAGCCAGACCTGTATTATCTGTTTCTCAAAAGAAGTGATCGGAGGCGCGGCCAGGCAACTTCCCCAGATCGAACGATACTGGCTGGTTTCGCTCAAACGTAATCAAGCCACACGCAAGGTGAAACCTTCCGTCGAAAGTTTGATCAAAACCTCTCATGACATCGGAGCCGATGGCCTCGATCTGGGAGGCGCGATTGACATCATCGACGCCAATTACGTTGCCGAGATGAAGAAAGTCGGATTACCGGTCTATATTTGGACCGTCAATTCCCCCGAAGAGGCGACTCGTCTGAAAGCCGCGGGAGTTTCGGGAATCACAACAGATCGCCCCAAATTACTCAAAGCGGCTCAGGAATAAATCCCATTTCATCAGTTGCATGAAGAATTCGGTTCCGTCTAAACATCAATTTGAGCGACAGTGAACCTCTCTAGTCGGGTTGCTGTCTCCCGGTGACCATCGTTAATCTGAGACAATCAAACTTTATCAACAACAGTCTAGCCCCCTATCATCCCATGCATGTCAGCCCCACAACAATTCCCGATGTCCTGCTCATCCAACCGGATGTTTACGGCGATGAACGCGGACGATTTCAGGAAATCTGGAATAAGGGTCGCTATTCTGAGCACGAAATCGACACCGATTTTGTGCAAGACAATGTCTCTCGATCAATTCAGGGAACTTTGCGAGGTCTCCATTATCAACTGGAGCAACCTCAGGGAAAACTGGTGCAGGTACTCTCAGGAGAAATCTTTGATGTTGGTGTGGATTTAAGACGATCATCGCCCTCTTTTGGCAAGTCGGTGGGTGTCCATCTCGATGGCGAATCGGGCAATCAACTGTGGATTCCAGCCGGCTTTGCTCATGGATTTCAGGTTCTCAGCGAGACTGCCGACGTACTTTACAAATGCACCGATTTTTATCTTCCGTCCGCAGAACGAACTTTACTCTGGAGCGACTCTCAACTGAAAATTGATTGGCCCCTTCAAACAGAACTCATTCTCTCAGAAAAAGATCAGAAAGGGTTGCCGCTATCTGAGGTTGAGGTCTTCGAGAATGTCTGACACTCTGCCAATTATTGCATTAACGATGGGGGATGTCGCGGGAATCGGTCCCGAACTTCTGGCAGAGTTAATCCGCACCCCCGAGACTCACGAGCAATGTCGACCCGTAGTTTTTGGGCATCCCCAAATTCTCGAACGTGCTCTCTCTCAACACGGCGAGACTCGATCCATCAAAACGATCAACTCGCTGGATCAGATTTCAGGCACCACAGAAAGCCTTCTCTGTTTTCCGTGTGGTCCAGAAGAAGCCGTTGAAGTCCCACCGGGAAAAATCGATCCCCGAGCCGGTCAAGCGGCACACGACTATCTTGTGGCTGCGATTGACGCCGCTCAAGCGGGGCACATTGATGGAATCGTGACAGCACCACTCAATAAAGCCGCACTGCACGCCGCAGGAATTGACTATCCTGGCCACACTGAAATTCTGGCCGAACACTGTGGCGTGGCCGATTTTGCGATGATGCTCTATTTACCCCCTGGCAATCTGGTCAAAGGCCAATATGGGCTGGGAGTTGCGCATGTAACCCTCCACACTTCGATCAAAAGTGTCCCTGAACTCATTACACGTAAAGCAATTGAAGAAAAGATTGTTTTGATGGATGAGTTTCTCAAACGAATTGGGCATCCCGAACCTGCCATCGGCGTCGCTGCACTCAATCCCCATGCTGGTGAAGCCGGGCTATTCGGTGATGAAGAACAAACAAATATCACGCCCGCAGTGCTGGCTTCGCAAGAGGTGGGAGTCGATGTTCACGGACCGATTCCTGCCGACGCTCTAATGCGTCTCGCAGCGGCAGGAAAATACGATGGCGTCGTTGCCATGTATCACGATCAAGGACACATTGCCTTGAAACTTTTGGGATATGATCAGGCCGTCAATATCACCCTCGGGTTACCAATTGTCCGAACAAGTCCCAGTCATGGAACCGCTTACGATATCGCCTGGCAAGGGTGTGCCGATGCCTCCGGCATTCGCAGCGCACTCAAGATGGCGTGTCGTCTTATTTCTCATTCGTCATGTTCACACTTAGGAAGCGATACGAACGATGATTAATTTTCGTCCCACTGATGAAAACACAACTTACCTCCTGTTAGTCCGTCACGGAGCGACTGAAGCCAACGAACAAAGGCCTTACATCCTTCAAGGAGATGGAATCGATATGAACCTGTCAGAGAATGGCCGTCGGCAAGCGACTGCGGTTGGTCAATTCCTTTCGCAATATCCATTGTCTGCCGTGTATGCGAGCACTATGAAACGTTCGATTGAAACGGCTGAGACCATTGCCCAGCATCACGACCTTACGGTGGAACAGCATGCGGAGTTAAAGGAAGCCGATGTGGGTGCCTGGGAAGGACTCGATTGGGGGACCATCATGGAGCGGAACCCGGAAGCGCATGCACGTTTTTTTGCCAATCCGGCGGAAAATCCTTATCTGGACGGAGAGTCTTACAACGATGTGCACAATCGGGCTGCTCCCAAAATCAACGAGCTGCTGGATAGACATCGCGGTAAAGCATTTGCCGTCGTGGCCCACAATGTCGTGAATCGCGCACTTCTGGCCCCCATCATGGGTGTCGATATGAAATACGCCAAAGAGATCGCTCAAGCAAATACGGGCGTCAATATTCTCAAAAATGATGGACATCGCACCAAGCTGGTCACGCTCAACAGCTTCTTTCATCTTGAAGGGCAAGAGTTCTAAAAGAGACGGGCATCTCGCACTCTGAAATTCGTCACGCCTGGCATAACCCGACCGACAGTTGCAAGGTGATTTTTCCGATTTTTGAGTAAACTCATAAAATTCCCATCAAAACGATAAGTTGTCAGATCGTGCACAATGGAACTTTTGGCCTTCATATTTTGAAGGGCCGTTCACACTATGAAGTTCTTCATAGTTCGAGTTGAGTACAAAATCCGATGAGCAGAGCAGACCACATGGAAGAGGGTCTGCATTCACGAAAGAATACGTCTGCCAAAAAGGATTTGCTATGATCTCTCGTTCGCTTCGATATTTGTTTGCGGCTGGACTGGTTGGATTCACCAGCTATTCCGCCTTTGCTCAAAACCCCTTTGAGAGCATCGAACGCCCTCCCTTTTCTGATGAACAGCAGCAGAGCACGGAATCTCCCGTTTCGCTCGGCAGTGATATCTTTTCAACGGGTGGATACGCGACTGTTCGAACACCTGACATTCTTCCGACCTCTGCGGAAAACTCTTCCGCTTTGATTACGGAAACAACATACGCTTCCGTCGAGGTCCCCTCACCACAAACTTACTCAGAAGACATCAGCACCTCGGCCATCCTCAACCGGTTGGCAACTGTGGAAGCGGAACTCTATTCTCTGAAAAGCGAATCCATTGTCGCCAACCTCGAAGAGAAACTCAAAAAACCAACCTATTCATTAGGCGGACGAATCCACATCGACCACTGGTCGTTTGGTCAATCCGATGAAGGCATCGGTTGGCTTGAAAATCCACCATCAATGCCGGCAGGGCCGATGGATGGTCAGGATCCTGAGGATCGAGTTGGTTTTCGTCGTGTCCGTCTGGAATTGAAAGGCGATGCTCCTGCAGAGATGTTCTGGCGTTTCCAAATTGATTTTGCCAAAGCAGAAAACTCTGAATTCAAAGATGTCTACATCGGTTGGGGAGGCTTTCCTGCTAACCAAAAAATTGTCGTCGGTCACCAGAAACGTCCGATTGGTCTCGATCACTGGAATAGTTCACGATTCAACGTCTTTATAGAACGTCCATTTGTCGTCGAAGCCCATAACGAAGATGCCCGTCGCTTGGGTATCGGAGTCTGGGGAGAAAACGACAGTCAATCATTATTCTGGCAGTACGGCGTCTATCAGAACGAAAATATCGTCGATGATGGTCAAGCGATCGGCGATGACTTGCAGGTTAGTGTGAACGGTCGTCTTGGTGGAAGCATCTATGACGACGACGAAAATTGGTTTCACTGGGCTCTTATCGGGCAGATTGCTTTCCCGGATGGAAATGCTGGTCCTGGTGCCACTAACAGTAATGAAGGTCGGTTTCGCACGCGACCCGAAGCCCGATCAGATTCACGTTGGCTCAACACAGGACGGATTACGGGAGAAACACACGCTGATACCATTGGTGCAGAGTTAATGTATAACCGTGGCCCACTCAACCTGACTTCTGAAGCCATGTTTACACACGTCAATCGAAGTCAGTCAGCAGGCCCCGAAGCCGACTTTTACGGCTATTACGTCCAAGCTTCCTACTTCTTGACGGGTGACCATATGAACTACAAACGTTCGGTCGGATCGCTTGATCGTCCGAGCATCATGGAAAACTTTGATCCCTTCTCAAACTGCAATCCATCGTGTGGTGCATGGCAAGTTGCTGTGCGATATTCGATGCTCGACCTGACAGATGGCGATATTCAAGGTGGAGTGGGACGCAGCGTCACCTACGGCTTGAACTGGTGGTTCTCACCCTATGCTCGAATCCAATTCAACGCGATCCGTGGATCGGTGAGAGGCCATGAAGATGTCATGGGCTTTACCGGAGGAGACTACACGATTTACGGTACCCGATACGCCTTGGACTTCTGATCAATGACAAGGCGCTAATATTTCTCGATTGACCGAGGTCATCCTTAACGGTGGCCTCGGTTTTTTCGTGCTTAGAGAGAAGCCTCAGGAGAGCCTGAAGTCGAGGGCGGAACCAGATCAAGGGGAATACGCTCTTCGCAATGTGGGCAAGGCACCGAAAGATGGCGAGTGATTCGCATCAAGAAATTGTAGTTCCAATGCCCGATTACAAAATTATCGTTCTCATCGAATGCCAGACAAGTCGTCTCTGCAGGAACGCGTGCATAACTTTGAGTCTTCCCGGTTTCAGGGTTCCACGCCATAATGCGTCCGGTTTGTGAATTCAAAATAATGAGCAAACCACTTCTATGAACAAACAGGTCCGAAGGATGTTGCAAGCCTACCTGAATACGCTCTAAGGTTCCGTCGAACAAACGCTGATAGACGGTCCCCTCAGTTCGGGACGCGATATAAAGAACGCCTCTGTTGTCATAAGCGAGCGCCGTTGGTGATGCAACACGATCCGTCAACAATTCTTGCTCACCATCTGCGTTGAGCCGGAAAACTTTCCCCGTCGAATACTCGCAAAATACAAGATCCCCTTGAGGTGATATCACGAGATCACTCGGACCATTTAACTCGTCAATCAAAGAGACGAGATTCCCCATAGAATCAAGCCGAACCAATGCGCCCGACTTTGGAATTCCCGCCCCATAGAGAGTCAAGAAGATTTCCCCCGAGCCAGAACTGACCACTCCAGAAGGTTGATTCAATCCCACCGCAATCCGTTCTGCTTGCCCTTCGGGTGACAAGTGAATCAATGATCCTGTCTCCCATTCAGTGATCAATAGCGATCCATCAGGTTGTGTAACGATGCGACGAATCTGTCGCGTTTTGAGAGGAATTCGATTGATGATGGGGGCCGACTCGATTTCAATCACTTGGTGCAAATGTGGCTCAACAATCTGAGCTTCCACAGCAACACTCAATGCCAACACAAAAATGGCAACGGTAATCATTGAATAACGAGTCATGATGAATCCTTTTCGGCCAGTCATCGTCTCTGAATGCGCGGAGAACCGACTGGTGAATCGTGCGAGTTCATTGTCTCGCTGAGGACCGAATCCGTCAAACAGTATTTTGTCCGATTCGTCAAAATGGTGATAACTCTCTGAGATATGAGAGGCCTACCGACAGATCGCGTATTCTGTCATCTCCCGATGTGCGGTCGAGTACAATCCAATTTCGATAGTCGGCTTCGTGGAGCAAACCCAAAAAAAGAGGCCAATCGACGCCCCCCATCCCCAACGGACACTCCTCAACCTCATCATCGACATTGCGAATACCATCGCGGGCTCGTACGTGTTTAATCTCAGCATGAAATTCTCGAACAACTTCATTCAAACCATTCTCCGAGACCATCACATTCAAAGGGTCGAAATTGATACCCAACGGCCCTTCTATGACGGCTTGCAAGAGTTGCCTTACTCGTGCCGGAAACTCCATCGATAAACTCAAGCAAAGTGTCACCCCCGCATGATTTCCAAATCGAGCCAAGTCATTCAGAACTTCGCATAAGACTTGCCACTCAGCAGGACGTTGTTCAGGGTCGGGAAGACGGCCGGGGCGAACAGTCAACACATCGGTTCCCAACTGAAAACAAAAAGTCATCGCAGATCGAAGAGCTTCCAGTCTTTGTTCGATCCATTGAGGGTCATAAATCGCCTGCCGCATAGGAAAGGCTCCCGATGCAACTTTGAGATTCATTTCGTTCAAGCGATTTTTGAAATCGCGAATGGCAGTGCTTCCCATTTGATCTGGGGAGACTTCTTGCCGGACATCAAGCTGAACACCGGCAACCTTGAACCGCGCGGCTGTTAGCAATGCCTGTTTCAAGCTTGTGGAGAGACAGCGTGTGGGAAGAGCATATTGAAATTTCATCGCTCTATTTTATCGGGGGAACCGAACCGTGAACAGCCAGCCGAAGGCAAGCACTCTCCGATTCGCCAACTGTGATTCGCTCGGAGGCTTGATACGGTTTGTCCCCGGCGTGTAAGCTGAAGTTAATTCCTTCATAAATTGATTGATCAGTTATGGCTCATTTAACCGATTTCCTCGAAACTCTCTCAAATCTTGCACCACTTGAACTCGCTGAAGAGTGGGACAATGTCGGACTGATTGTTGGACGAACGGGTGAGGAAATCGAATGCGTCATGACGTGTCTGACATTAACCGCCGATGTCGTGGAAGAGGCTGTCAATGAAAACATTGATGTGATCGTCACTCACCACCCGATCCTCTTCCGCCCATGCCAAGAGATCACGTACGATTCCGAAGAAGGGGCATTGCTGATTCGTCTGATCCAGGCCAACATTGCCGTTTACAGTCCTCACACGGCGTACGATTCCGCGGGACTTGGGATCAACTCACAATTGGCCGAGCTTTTCGAGTTAGAAGATGTCAGCCCCATTCGCCCGGTGGCAGACAACTTAGTCGCAGGAAACACTCATCTTAAAGGTCTCGGCTCCGGCAGAATTGGCACATTACCTCGCGAGATGACACTTTCGGAACTCTCCGCATTGGTCGGTCAGATGTTACCAACCAAAGCCGGTATTCAATTCGTGGGTGATAGTCATCGTTCTGTCTCAAAGGTAGGTATCGCTTGCGGATCGGCTGCGGAATTCCAGGGAGACGCCAAACGCCTGGGTGCCGATGCACTCATCACGGGAGAAGCCCGATTTCATGCTTGCCTGGAAGCTCGGTCTGCCGGAATTGGCCTGATCATCGCAGGGCATTATGCCACCGAACGGCCTGCCATAGAAAACTTAGCCCGACTGATTAAACAGAATTGCTCGGGGTTACGTGTCACCAGTAGCCAGACCGAATCAGATCCTCTTCAATTACATTCCTGAGAAACGACAGAGAACACCGTGCAAAAACCACCACTGGGAACTCTTCTCGGTCGAGCCTTTCGGCTTCGCTGCCCTCGTTGCGGAATGGGAAAACTCTTTCGTTCATTCTTTCGGATGCACGAACGCTGTGAGAGTTGTGATCTGAAATACGAACGAGCACCGGGCTATTTTCTGGGATCGATCTATATCAACTACGGGCTCACTGCGATGAGCACGACGATTGCCTATGTCATGCTGCACTTTGGGAAGAATATTCCCAATAAAGAATTGATGCCGTATTTGATCGGGTTTTGCGTAATCTTCCCGACTCTGTTTTATCGATATGCCAGAGCGTTGTGGATTTCGCTCGACTCCTTCTTCGACACGCAAGAGTTCTGGAGCGATGAAAGCTAACGAGAGAGACTATTCACTGGCGTCGCTCGCGCTGTTATCAAGGGCGTGCAGCTCTTCATCTAATGAACTGAAATCATTCTCGCGTTGGTTCATGCGGTAAATCCCGTAGCCGAAAGAACCAAAAATCACCGCAGGCATCGACAGCATGAAAAGAATGCTGTACATGTACGCCTTAGGCTGATTTTCATCCTGCTCTGCCGCCGCTTTACACATCGGGCAAGCCGACGCAACGGTCGGAAGCAGCGCGCTGATCACGATCGCCAGCAGAAGAATCGAGACAATTTTTTTGACAGTTTTCATGATTCATTCCTTCCCGATTCAAACGGGCCAGCGATAGAGCATCCCATAAATTATAACACCCGTCAACGAAACGTACAGCCAAATAGGAAATGTAATTCTGGCGATCCTTCGATGCTTGGCCCACTGCCCCTTCAGCCCCCGATAGATCGTCACCATCGCCAGAAATGGCACCACCGCAGCCAAAATGACGTGGGTGATAAGAATTGTAAAATAGATTGGGCGAATAAGTCCCTGCCCCTGAAACGGCTTAGACGAGACTCCGGTATAATGTTTCAACGCAAAATGATAGGTGAGATAAAAGACGAGAAACAACACTGAGGTCGCAAATGCCGAGAGCATCACGCGTTTATGGGCAACTTTCTGCCCTCGATGGATGAGTAAATAACCGCTGACCAACAACACTGTCGCCAATGTGTTCAGTGCCGCGTTGATCGAGGGCAGTGTATAGACCCAGTTGGGAGCATTCACGTTAACTCAGGACTCCTTCTCGGGTGTGGGAGAACTTTGATCGGATTCGATAGCGGGGGAAGCCTCTTCGGAGGGATTTGCGATTTCAGATGATCCTTCCGACAAATCCCGAAGGCGTTTTTTCAAGGCATGAAACTGTTCATCCTGTAGTGCGATGAACGAATCGACGTAATTCCCTTCAGGATCGACGACAACGAATCTGTTTGTGTGCAAAATATCTCCCGGCTTGATCTCGCCGACAGGCATTTTGAAACCGCTCCGAATCAATTCGTATATCACATTCATGTCGCCGGTCAGAAAATGCCAGTTCTTAAGGTCGGCGGTAAAAGCATCGGCATACTTGGTCAGTTTTTCGGGAGTATCATTTTTAGGATCGACAGTAATCGATACCAGGTTGAAATCCACTCCCTTCATTTCAGATTGCAGTTGCTTCATCCGCCCGGTGATCATCGAACAAGGTCCGGGGCAACTGGAAAAGACAAAGGTTCCCACCCAAGGCTTCCCTTTCAGTTCCTCCAAACCAATTTCTTCATTGGATTGATTGACCAGACTGAACGGTTCCAAAGCTCGGGGAAGGTCGTTTGATTCTTCGGGATCGACCACTTCCCCTTGTGAGTTAAACACAATCGTTTTGTGCTCTTCATTCACCTCAGCCTGTTCTCCCTCAGGTGTCTCTGAAGAAGCATTCTCAGAATTGGCCAATTGTTGTTGAGCATCATCTGAGAAGAACGTCACATAAACAGCAGCACCTGCGGCTACCCACAACAGGGCAATGAAGCCATACATGAACTTCATGCCAGTTGTCATTGGAGCTTGATCCGGTGATGTGGTGGTTGTACCGGTGTTTTCTTGATTTCCGGCGTGTTCTTGATTCATAGTGAGCGGTTCTCCCAAACGCCATCTGGTTCGACTTTAACGAGTATTCAACGCAGAACGCCGATTGGTTAATCGTGTCGCAATTATCACACACACAAGGCAAAATAGAAGAGTCACAGTAAAACTCAGGGCCACTCCCGGTAATCCCACCGCGTCGGGACTGATTGAATTGGAATACATCAAACGACGCAAACAGGCGACTCCATATGTCAAAGGGTTAACCCACATCACCCACGAGAGCCAGCCCGATGATCCGACAGGAAAGATCGCCCCCGAAAGTAGCCACATCGGCAACAGAAACACGCTCATTATTGCGTGAAACCCTTGCGTGGACGACATCGGCCAAGCGATGACATAACCCAAACCGGTGAGACTTAATCCTAACAGACACATAAATGATAGAACGGCCAACCAATCAAGAACAGTCAGATTAAGTTGAATTTCTGGTGCCAAGCCGAACCAATGCAGACAAAACCCAAAAATCAGGAACAGAATAGCCTGACCAACTGCCAAAATCGTCCCGCCGATCAGTTTACCAAACACGATCACTGATCGAGGAACGGGCGACACCAACACTCCTTGCAAAAAACCTTCTCGGCGATCTTCTATGATCGAAATGGTCGAAAAGATCGCGGTGAACAACAGGATCATCACCGCCACACCAGGAAAAAAATATTCCTGATAGGTCATCTCGGCTGACGCCCATTCCGGTGGCTGAAAGGATCCATACAACCCCGCTCCGAACAGAACCCAAAAAATCACAGGCTGGCCAAGGGCTCCCACAACGCGAGTTCGCTGACGTAAAAATCGAACAATCTCTCGTTGAGAGAGCGAACAGACCGCGAGCCAGTAACTCGAGGATTCCGCTGAAGTTGTCAAAGGCTCATTCATTCGACCGCCTCGGCTTCCCAAAATCGATGTCCGGTTTTTTGAATGAACACATCTTCTAAAGTTGGCTTGCCAAGCGAGATCGATTCGATGTCGTCGGGAAACGCATCAACAAGATCGCGAATCAGTTCGTGACCGTTCTCTCTTTCGATCCTTAACTGATTTCCGATGATCACCGCGTCCAATTGAAACCGATCTCGTAAATTTTTCTGTAAGCTGTTTTGATCGGGTGTGCTGATGGTGATGCAGTCACCACCGATGGAACTCCGTAACATCTCTGGTGTGTCTATCGCGACGAGTTCACCCTGATTGAGAATTGCCAAACGATCACATCGTTCAGCCTCTTCCATCAAATGAGTGGTCACAAGAATTGTCACCTGCTGTTCGTCTCTGAGTTTTCGCAAGTATTGCCATAAATCGTGACGAGCACCGGGGTCGAGTCCCGTACTGGGTTCGTCTAACAACAAAATTTCCGGGCGATGAAGTAATCCCTTGGCAATCTCCACACGTCGTTTCATGCCCCCCGAAAGTTTGGAGACCGTTTCTCCCATTCGATCAACCAAACCAACGTGCGTTAAAAGCTGTTCGATCCGTTGTGTCAGTTCACTGCCGCGCAAACCGTACAGATGACCGTGGTGCTTCAAATTCTCTCGGACCGTCAAACGGTCATCGAGGCTCGGTGACTGAAACGTGATGCCAATTTTACGACGCACCTCGGCGGGAGACGTTTTCACATCGGCCTTTGATAACGAAGCAGCCCCCGATTGAATCGGCATCAACGTGCAGAGCAGCCGAAAGAGAGTCGTCTTACCGGAACCGTTGGGGCCGAGAAGACCAAAGATTTCTTGCGGCTTGACCTCAAAAGAAACCTCAGACAGCGCAACTCTCTCTCCGTAAGAATACGAAAGAGCCTCAACGCTGATGGCAGCGGGATTGGACATCACTCTTCACTGGATTCCGTCGCATCCGCACCGGATGTGTCCTCGTTCGGCTCGGGATGGTCGATGTCTCCATCATGCTTATCAGAATCACCCTCGTGATGATCGCCCTCGTCGTGACCATGTTCGGCACCATGATGACCGGCTTCGGAATGCTCACCTTCTCCGTGCCCCTCACCATGATCTCCATGGACGGCCATGAACTCGTCGTAATCGTACTTTTGAGGAACATCGCTGATGTAATAGCTGGTCGCAACATCAGGCATCAAAGCAATTGGTAAACCAATGGCCAAGATGGTTGTCGGTGCCAAGAGAATATATTTCCAATTGCCTTCGAATTTGATGTGCATGAAGAACAGTAATACACAAGTGGCTTTGGCGACGGCCACCGACATCACAATGACGGTTTTGAGAGCCGTGCTGGGGATATGAACGACATCGGCAATGACCGAAATTCCCGTAAAGATCACCAGAGCAAAGAAAATGACGAGATACGATACGTGTCCGTGAGAATGATCGTCGTGATCAGTGTCGCGATATGCCATGCTGGATTCCTCGTATGCCTAACGGAATTGATTCCGATTTCAAACCAAATGTACTTAATCAAAAACTATGCAAAATCAACGATGTACAACAGCGGGAACAGAAAGATCCAGACCAAGTCAACAAAGTGCCAATAAAGACCGCTGTTCTCTACCCAATCGGTCCAAGTTTCATCCAGCTTGTTACCCTGTTTCAACACCATTCCAAACAGGATAAGCCCCACGATGACGTGGATCGCATGGAAACCGGTCATCAGAAAATACGTTGATGCGAAAATGTTACCGTACAAAATCACATGCGGTTCATGAATATGGGATGCCTTCTCTGGATAGGATTCTTTGAGTGTACTCACTTCTTGAGTCAGCTCCGCAAAGTCCCATTCTTCCTTCTTCACATAAGTCTTGAATTGTTTCACGTCGTTCGCAAATGGGTCGATAGCCGCGATCGACTTTTTGAGTTCATCAATGCGTGCCTGCATGGTTTCTTTCGCACCACCTTCAGCACCGGCGACCTCTTTTTCCAAGCCAGCCAACTCCAGTTTCATGTCGCTATAGCCGGTATCTTCGACTGCGTCGTCAAACCCAGCCAACGCTTGCTGGGCGGCTTGCCAATCGTTTTCGGCAATCTTACCGGGCAAAATTCCGTGGGTGAATTTCCCATAATACTCGTATGATTTAATACCCATGAACAAGAATCCCAACGCGGTTGTGATCCAGAGGTATTTCAGAGCCGTCTTAAAATGTTTTTTCAGCATGGCATCGTGAGCCACCACCACGCAATAGCTGGAGACAATCAAGACAAAAGTGTTTATCCCACCTGCGATTACACTGATGTGGGTGACGTGCGGATCACTGGGCCAACCTTGGGAGCCCATACGGAGAACAATGTATGAGCCGATGAATGCCGTGAAAAACATGATCTCGGTTCCAAGGAACAACCACATCCCGAGTTTGGAATTCGGAATCGGCAGCCCCATCTTGAGATTGGAACCGGCTGAATGTGAGGACGAGTCAGACATCAGGAATCACTTACCGTTAAAAGGAAACATTGTGTCGTGTGAAATACCGTGTTGTGTTATTGCAATAATGCCAAATGATCCCACGTCAGTGCGATCAATAACAGCGGCAAATAAATCAGTGAGTAATATAAAATGCGTCGAGCCGACCGGCGTGACTCATCGCGAATAAACATGATGCTAACCGCCAGATATCCGAGTCCCAGAAACAAAGCCGCCCACATGTATCGTGAGCCAGCGAGCCCGACTTCGCTCGGCATCAAGCTGACGGGAATCAAAGCAGCCGCGTAAGCCGTTGCCAGATATCCGGTAATTTTCTGAGTACCACCCGCTTGAACTTTGGCAGGCAGCATTTTCAATCCCGCTCGCGAATAATCTTCTTTGTACATCCAGGCAATGGCCAGAAAATGGGGAAACTGCCAGAGGAACAAAATGCCGAACAGGGCAAATGCACCCGAGTTCAATTCTCCGCCGGCAGCCGTCCAACCTAAAACAGGCGGCAATGCACCAGGCACAGCGCCAATCGCGGTACACAGTGAGGTATATCGCTTCAAAGGTGTGTACAGGAATGTGTAGAGAGCAAAAGTGAATAGCCCTAACCATGCGGTCGTTGCGTTAACATAGGTTGCTAAAATGAAAGTACCAAGCACTCCGCAACCAAATCCGAACCAAAAGACTTCCGTAGGGTGCAATCTCCCGGCAGGAATCGGACGATCTGCGGTCCGATTCATCAAGGAATCGGTCTCACGTTCCACCCACTGATTCAAACTGCTGGAAGCGACTGCCATCAAAGCAATCCCCACCATCGCAGAGACCAAAGTCCAACTGAACCAAGTCCCTTGGGCGGCCAGTGTGTATCCCACAGTGACTGTCACCAAAGCCATCACGGCAATTTTGGGTTTTGTCAGCTCAATGTAATCTGTAATTCGAGCCGTGATCACATTGCGACCTGCCAATGCCATTGTACGAGTTGTCGAAGAACCGGCAGAACTCATTGCAGCCCCCCTTCCATCGACATCCCCGGCAACACCGGTACTTGGGTCGAAGCTTTCTCCAAGTGTCGTTCGTTCCAGACGCGACACAGCCGATAGGCTCTCAAGAGTACAATGACGGACACCATCAGCAGTAACATTCCGACAATCGTATGACCACTGCGTATCATGGTTTGTAGTGTGGTTCCCGATACGGCGACCCAACCCGCGGCCTTCAAGCCAAACTTTGTGATGAAGGTGGCGAGACCTAACGAAATTTGGGAAACGGTGAGTGCCAACAGTAACCATGAAGGGCGTATTACCCATTTAAGTTTTGTTTTGCGAGCCGCAACAACCAGAGAGATAACAACGGCTAAAACAACAACCGCCATTCCCATATGTTCAAACAGAGCCGTCCCACGATGTCGAAGAAAACCACCCAACATATATTGCCCAAGAATCATCACAACAGACGCGATAGCCCAAGGTTTGACAAAATTAGGGTCACGCTGAATCTCTTCCTTATCGGCCGATAACCAACGACGACTTGTGAAAAGTGAAACAGCCGCCATTAAGGCGAAAACCATTGCCGCAAACAGCCCATGAACCATTGCGAGTCTGGGGTCATTTTCTAAGACTCGTAATCCGCCAAGAATTCCTTGAGCAATCACACTTAATAAGACAACAAAGCCCGCCACGGTCACCCAGAGGCGATGTTCGTATTTCCAGACCAATGTCACCAGCCCCAAGCTGAAAATTCCGATCAGCATTCCGGCGAGACGATGGCCGTGTTCGAGAAATTCGTCCCCCGAAGATTGTAACCAAGGATAGAACAGCATGTTGTAGCCATCAGAAGTTGGCCAATCGGGAAACGCCATCCCGGCCCCTTCCGAAGTTGTCAATGCGCCTAGCGTCACCGGCAACAGTGCAACGCACGTTGTCAGGACCGCAAAGCGGTGCAACCAGGGATTGTAAGCCGGAAGTGAATCCATCGTGAGTCAATATCAAACTAGGCGTGTTCGGGTTCTTTAACGGGTTCCGCCTTATCAGGTGGCGACAGGTATTCAGTCTGTAATAGGAAGTCTTCTTCCACGAGAGGCGAAGAGTATTCGTAAGGTCCGCGATAACAGACTGGCAAGACATCGAAGTTTCCGTGTCCGGGAGGTGAAGGTGCCGTCCATTCGAGGCCGTTGGCCTTCCACGGATTACGTCCCACCTTTTCACCGTAAAACATGCTGTAAGCAAAGTTGAAGAGTAATAGGAATTGGGCACACCCCATCAGAATGGCTGAATAGGTCATGAACTGATTCATGGGGAGAAAATGTTCGAGATACGGATGCAGATAAGGATCGGCATACCGCCGAGGCATTCCGGCAACGCCGAGAAGGTGCATCGGGAAGAAGGTACCGTTAGCACCGAGGAATGTGAAGAAGAAGTGTGCTTTCCCCAATCCTTCGTTCATTTTCCGACCGAACATTTTCGGATACCAGAAGAAGATCGCTCCGAAGAGACCAAACAGAGTGGCCCCAAACAAAACGTAATGGAAGTGAGCCACAATGAAGTAGGTATCGTGGATGTAGATATCAACAGGCACTGCCGCCATGAAGATACCACTGAGTCCACCCACAACAAACATCGAGACAAACGCCACACTGTTGAGTGTGACAGTATTGAATTCAATCTTTCCACCCCAGATTGTACCGATCCAGTTGAACGTCTTAATCGCAGATGGCAACGCAATCATCATCGTGGATGTCATGAAGGTCATTCCGAGAGCCGGATTCATCCCCGACGTAAACATGTGGTGTCCCCACACGATAAACCCGAGGCCAGCAATGGCCGCCATTGAGTAAACCATCGGTTTGTATCCAAAAAGCGGTTTTCTGGCAGCATTCGCCAACATGTCCGATACCATTCCCATTGCAGGAAGCAACATGATGTACACAGCGGGATGCGAATAGAACCAGAAGAGGTGCTGCCACAACAATGGCTGTCCACCACCGACAGTCGGATCGGCGTTGTTCACAACCAACCCAGCCGGTATGAAGAAACATGTACCAAGCAGGCGGTCGGCAACCAGCATAAAACCGGCTGCCGTCAAGACGGGCAAAGCAAACGCCTGTAAAATGGCGGTAATAAACATCGCCCAAATGGTGAGCGGCATACGGAACAAGGTCATCCCGGGTGCTCGCATGTTGATAATGGTCGTCATGTAGTTGACCGAACCCATCATCGAGGAAACACCGACTAAAGTGACTCCAACTAACCACCAGTTCTGAGCCATTCCTGATGCCGGGGCAGCTTGTGGCAGTGCCGACAGAACGGGATAGGATGTCCATCCCGCTGCCGCCCCATTTCCTGCCGAGAAGAAACTGGCAAAGAAACAGAAAATTGCGGGCCACATAAACCAGTAACTGAGCATGTTGAGGACCGGGAATGCCATATCGTCGGCACCGATCATCAACGGAATCAGAAAGTTTCCAAACGCTCCCGCGAGAATCGGAATGATGACCAAAAAGATCATGACAGTCGCGTGCATTGTGAACAGCATGGTGTAGAACTCAGGAGAGATCTGACCACCTTCGCCGCTAAAAAGCAGACGACCAACCAAAGGCATACTTTCCCAAGGGAAGGCCAATTGCCATCGTACCCCCAAAGCCAAAGCCCCACCGACCATCAGCATGAGTAATGTGGTTACCAAAAACTGGATTCCAATCACTTTATGGTCGGTCGAAAAGACGTACTTACTGATGAAAGACTGCTCATGGCCGTGGCCGTGGGCATCACCATGTGCGTCGTGTGATACAGAATGAGCTACACTCACAATTCACCTCTTTAATTATTCGTCGTCGGAGTCGCCAGCGTCGGCAAACCCGTCATCAGATTGTTCTTCGGCCAGTTCTTCCATCGCCGCTTCAAACTGCTCTTCTGCTAAAGCCACCACTCGGGCACCCATCTTGTAATGTCCCCAGCCGCAAAGCTCAGCACAGACAAGAACATATTCACCCGGCTCGGTGGCTTCGAACCAAACTGGAATGATCTGCCCAGGAACCGCGTCTTGCTTGACACGCAGCTCTGGCAGAAAGAAAGAATGCTGCACATCTTGTGTCTTGAGATAAATCATGACCGGTTTAGCGGCCGGAACGATGAGTTCGTTGACAGCATATAAATCAGTCGGTTGTTGTTGGATCTGCAAAATTCGACCCGGTTCGGGATACCGAATTCGCCATTCGAATTGACGAGCCATGACTTCAGCGACGGGAGCTTTACGAGCTTCTTTCGGAAATTTCGAGACGACTCGATATTCGGCCCAGACATCCATTTGATACAACGCGATGAAGAGCAATATCCCGGCGGGCACAATCGTCCAGATGACTTCCAGGTTGTGTGAACCGTGCGAAAACCAGGCTCGTTCGTCATCCTTTTTGGAACTCTTCCACAACACATAAACCAGGGCGATTTGTGTTCCGATAAATGTTCCCGTGACGATGTACAAAATCAGATTGAACAGTGAGTCGATCCGCTCTCCCAATGGAGATCCTGCTTCGCTGGGAAACCACCAGTCCATACCGGGAGCGATCACACAAAACACGACTGCCGCAATGGGACAGACGATAAAAAATGTCAACCAGAACCAACGCACGATAGATACTCCTTATGTTCGGCTCTCCGAACGAATCTGTTATCCCTGATCGGATGACTCAGTCGATCCGGTCGCAGTCTGCTCACTCTCAGTGGGTGTTGCTTCCTGCTCTGCAGCTTTATCTTCATCACCGCCAGACTTCTTTTTACTTTCGAAATACTCTTTATCCACTTCGGTATATTCGCCCGGTTTTTCAAACGGGATGTGTAACACATAGTTCACGGTGTCCCACAAGATTTTGGGATCCGTGGTCGCAAAGTTCGGCATTTTGGAAGGTCCAATTCCACCATACAAACGATGATAAAGGTCCACCGGACGACGACCACCACGATACAAACCTTTGGTCAGATTACGCGGCTTGATTGAATTCCCCCAGATATCGAACAGTCCCGGTTCTGCATAAAGCTCGCCAGTCTCTTCATCCTTCTGGAAGTCTTCTGTCATCGATCCATTACCACGCCCTTTATGACCGTGACAGTTCGTGCATTTTTCCAGAAAGAACTTCCGACCACGAGCACGTGATTCAAAGGAATCTTCAACACGAGCCACTGCCGGAACAATCAAACTTTCTTCCTCTTCGGCCAATAACCAGCTTTCCGCCAACTGGTCCCCAAGCTCGTCAAACATGGTGGGCATGTAGGCAACGGCTTCATCAACTTCTTCTTGGATTTCGGCATCTTCATCGCCGTCCGATTTACGCTCAGCAATGATTTCATTTGTTAAGCCACTAGCCAAAACCAGTTCCTGATCAACCCGATACTCCAATTCTCCTCGCATCGACAACCACCGCACATATTCCACGATGGCGTGTAAGTCCTCATCTGCCAACAGCAGAAAGGAGGGCATATAAGTTCCTGGAATACCGTACTTGATCACTCGCCCCAAATCTTCCTGTCGAACCTTTTCCGCAGGCTTGGTGGCTTTGAATTTGAATTGTCCAAGGCGGTAATCGCGAGGACGAGGATTAAGATACTGTGCGGTCGGACCATTCCCGTCACCACTCACACCGTGGCAATGCAAACAATGCTCCATATACAAAGCACGGCCAGACTTCAAAGTCTCACCGGCACTCAAAACAAATGTATCGCCCGCCGCGGGTGGAACTTCCACTTTTTCCTTTGTGGTCAGTTGTTGGCTCTCAGAATCGTACCCGATCACATGCATGGACTTCCCGGCATATTCACCCGTCATCCAATCAAGCCGAGCACCGCTTTCGCCAAAATTGAAACCACCATCGTCCGCTTGAAACTGAGCGACAAACTTGTCATCTGCCTCGGGATCAAATTTGACAGGAAACTTGTTGAGCGGACCTTCGAGTGTGCTTTCTTCCGTGGCGCCGGTGACTCCACCAAAATCGACAGGCAGTTTGAGCCAAGCGACCAGTTGGTGGGGATTTCCAAACGAACTTTCTAATTCTTCTTCAACGGCTTTGGAAACATCGGAGGTCAGTTGATCGGTTTCTTCGCGCACAACGAACTCTGCGTCGGGGGGCGAGAATGCGTCGCACCCAGCTAACAGGAAGCCGCAGGCCAGAACAAACAGGATGTTTGATTTTCGACGGATACTCACAGGGAGAACTCCGTTATGGGAATGTCTCATGATATACTGAACTTTGATTGGATCGCTTTGTTACAGCTTGGAAAAACTACCCACACTGTAAGTCTGTTCGAGTTTGTTATCTTTGCCAGCTTCAATCTTCACCTTCAAACTGCGTTCGAGCAAACCGACACTTTCATGCCAGACCCGGAACTTGTATTCACCCGCTGGAAGATTATTAATTTCAAATGTGCCGTCAGCTTTCGTGCATGCCGCAAAGGGATGATCGACGACTAAATGGTACCCGCCCATCCAGGCATGGAAGTCACAGGTCGCCTTAATGGGCGCGGGTTCCGGTTTCCCATAAATCAGAGGAACACCATTCCGGTCATTTCCGTTTACAACCTGATTGAATGACTTATTCCGAATCACTTTCATGTTAGTATTGTGAGCCGCCCCGTCGCCATTCTTAACCATCACAGTCTGTCCTACCTGGACAACCAAGCCGTGAGGGATGAATGTGCAATTCTTTTGGTCAAACACTAATTCAGAAAGACCGCCTTCGGGCTTAAATCCTTTTGGTGCTTTATCCAGATAGATAAACATGTTGGCAATGCCACCACCTTCACCCACGAGAAGCGATTGATTAGGAACGGCTTCAGCCGAGCAAAACTCCGCATCTTTAACAGTCGCACCTTTTGCCACCAGTGGTGACAGGTTTGGTGCCGTTCCGTCAAAAATGAAACGACCGACAAGATTGCCGGGCCCTGAAGTTTCAGGACTTCCGTTTCCCCCCGGAGTACCTCCTCCACCCGTCGTTGTTCCTTCCACACTATCTGAGTCCAAAGTGGCAGGCTTCAAAGTCACAGTGGTCACAGCATTCGCTCCACCACCGCAACCGGCTCCTGTGAGACATAAGCCAATCACAAGAACTGGTAACAAGACCAAAAAGGCGATTTTTTTTATCGAAGAATCATTCATTGGTTTTCTCCTCCGGTTTTGCGGGAAGGTCCCAGATTTTCACGCCCTGAGTTTCCAACAACTCGGCATGATTCATCAAGGCATCCCGAACTGCACGCGATTGAGCTGTAGGGTCGGCTCCAAACAAAGGTAACGACGACGGCTTATCCAACGGATAGTTCACAGGCATTTTGGTGTAGGGAGTCGCCCACTTCGGATAATAGATCCACATCATGGTCCAATCTGGTTGCAGGCGATCTTCCACTCGGGGCAGATTCGGACCGCGAACTTCCGGCTCTCCCGGTTTCGCAGACGAGAAGTACTCTCGACCACCAACCGTATGACAACCAATGCACTTGTTCCCCTTAAACTGGAACATCTGCCACGACTCTGATAGATAGTCATCAGTCCGTGTTTCATCATACTTCTCGTGGAAGACCTCATTCATGGCTCGCTTGTAGGGAGCGTCCCTTTGAGGAACTTCTTGATAAGGGTAGTCCGTATCATCGACGGCGGCAAAATAATTGGCCAATGTCTGAGCTTCTGCAGGCGACATATTAAACTTAGGCATCCGCAGAACGGTCATATGACGTAAGGTTTCTGGATTTTGCAGGAAGCGGAACAACCAAGGAGTCTGAACCTTGCCACCTTCCCGGACCAATGGAGGTGCCACATAGTTCCAGGCATTATCGGGTTTACCATCCATACGTTTGTCAGTTTTAGCCAACTCATCAACCAACCAGAAGGTAAAGTCGCCTCCTCGACCATCATGGGCCGATCGAAGTTGCTCACCCACAAATCCCATTCGAGAGGAAGGAGTCACATGAACATCGGGGAACTTCACGCTGATCGATCCATAGAAATCTTTCAGTGATCCAAAACCTTCAGGTAGGTCGTCCTTCTTCAACAAAAAGCTCTCGCCTTCGGCGGAGAGAGGATACTCTTGCGTCCCGGAGACAAGATCCAAAGTCAAAGTCACAGACTCCGGTTTCAGAGTCGATTCCAGATCCTCCTTGACGATGGAAACAACCAATCCGCCCGTTTTCTCATCTGGCCGAACTGTCGCATTGACGCTGTTATCGTCGGCGAGGCTGACGACTACTTGTTCCGCATCCGACTCAACAGGTGGATAAACGGGTGAAGTGAGTTCTCCGCGTTCGACAAGCAGATTCTCCCAGAGTGTGACATAAAACTCCCATTCAGCCGGGTCAGAATCACCATCCCAATTGATGGCGGCTTTCTTGGCTTCGGCATCTTCACCCGGAGCCTCGACAAAGTTTCGCCACCCTTCAGGAGTTTCCCCCAAGTCATCGATCACATCCGAGACCATGCCGCTAAATTCAAGAGGCAGTTGAGTCACATGTCCGGGAACCTTCACTCTTCGCGGAGGAGCCAGAGAGTGTAACAAAGCCATCGCTTCGGCACTGTTCACCGGCTCTCCCGGGGCCGCGGATGGCAACCCGTCTAGTTCCGCTAAATACTCAAACTTCGGCATCTCCAAAACATGGCAACCAGTGCAGTTATATTGCTGCATCAGAAACTCACCAGCGATACGGTCACCCGCTGGCCCATCAGGTCGATAAAGATATTTCTCAACTGGAGGTTCAGCAACCAATCCCAGCACAAATGTTGTGATTGCTTCAATTTCTTCCTGATCAAAGGGGAACATCGGCATCCGCAACCGCTCGTCATAATCTTTGGTTTCGACTTTCTCGTAGTCGTAGCTTCGTGGCTGACGAATTTTCTGCCAAGCGAATCCGGCCCGTCCATGATGAAGAAGATTCTCAACCATGTAAGACACCGACATCGCATGCTCACGGTCTTCTTCATCAGAAAATGAATCAGCCGCTCCACGCTTAACATACATCTCGACCTTCTCGTGCATGCTTTCATTATCCAGCAGCAAGATCAGATAGCTCTTACCGGCGTGCTCGTAAGTCTCCTCAGTCCACTCGTTGGGTTCGAGTTCTTCGAGGGCATGAACGATGTCACCCAAGATTTGACTTCTCTCGTTCGCACGAACCATTTCTTCGAATGGCTTACTAGCGACGGAATCATCTTCGGTACGCGACTCGGCCCAGTCTTTGAACTGCTTGGGCGAATCGATATTTGCCAGAAGCTTTTCAACGTCTTCTCCCTCTTGCAACGGCACAGCAAGGAAATCAAATTCATGCACGTGCAGATATTCTTCGATATGTTCGGGAGCCAGTTTAGTACGGTCTTTGCGACCCCAATCCTGCAACGCGACTCCAATCGGGCGTGCGGACTCGAAGCCACTCATATCGTGACATCCATAACAGCCATAGCGAGTGACAGTTCGACGACCAATATAGTTCAGTTTCAGTTCTTTCCACTTGGCATCATTGACCCACTCCTCAGGGCTGAGATCTTCGGGCTTGATACCGTTCCAAAGCTCGACTTCGTCACCCTTAAGGTTGTTTTCGAGCAGCTTACCACCGAGAGACAAATCGCGAGTTTCCATGAACTCGTCAAACTGCTTTTGAGTGAGAACATCCGTCAAAAACAATTCAACCATGTCATCCAACGCGGATTCGTCCACATCAATTGATGCCCATTCTTCCGCTCCACCCTTCAGCAAGTAAGCAGCGATATCTGCTGCCGGGTCGATCTCTGTCTCGCCCTCTTTGTAAGCATCGAGATAGAGGTTCGGCATCTTTGTACGTGGATGATACTTCGTCGGTTCTTTGACCCATGTGTACAACCACTTAAACCCATCCGCCCCTTCAGGAAGTTTGGCGTGAACCTTATTCAACTCTGGACCAAAATCAGCGTCCGATCCGGGGAAGTCCCCGTGCGAGTGACACGCCAGACAACCCTTCTGAGAGAACAAGGTTTTGCCACGTTCTGCATCGGGCTTGTAGCCTGCACTCGGCTCCAGATATTCAAACTCTTCTGAATTCTTTAACAGGAACTGCGTAATGGCGGCAATTTCAACCGGTTGATATTCAGCAGCGACTTCATCTTGCTGATTGGAAAGATGGAAGAATCGCGGCATGCGGGTTGAGGGACGGAAATTCTTGGGATTCTCGGTCCATTGCTCGATCCAACCACGCCCCACCTTAGAGGCAAGATAACGCAGAGAAGGACCGACTTTCCGCATCTTGCCCGCGATCTGGTTGGGATCGCTGGCAATTCGCTCGGCTTCTTCTGCGGTTTGTGGTTCGAGTCGCAAGTCGGGACCGATTGGCTCCGTCCCTTTGTAACCTTGAATCTCATGACAGCCGAAGCATCCATAAGTCCGAACCAACTGATACCCGTCGTACACCTTGGGAGCCGAAGCACCAAATTCGGGATGAACACCAAGTTCAACCACATTGTGGTGACACTTAATGCACTGCGATTCTTCGAATCGCTTCGGCATCATGGGGTACTCCCAGAAATGGTTGTCGTACCAACTGTATTCTTCTTTCCAATCATGCTCCTGCACGGGATTGTTGGGGCCGTGCGACGCATTCTGAAAGCTTGTCCCGGATCCTTGACCTTGGTGACAAATCGTACAACCAAAGTCTTTGGTTGGATGAGGACTGGTTGCCGTCAAATACAAATCGGGATTCGGATGAGTTGAATACGGATGAGGGAACTTACCCTCTTCGACCCACTTCTTGTGATCGTGACCAAGTTCCTCAATGTCACCACCATGAGGATAAAGAGGGATATTCCCAGCCGCCACTTTATCTATCCCCAAGTGACAGGTTCGACAGCGATCAAACCGCGCCGAACTGGTCATGCCCAAATGCTCTTCGAGATCGGGCAGCCAATCTTGCTGAATTCGCAATTGGCCATTGAAACCGTCAACAATCGGGGCCGTCATGATTTTGCGTTTGAAGACGTTAATGAGCCCCATGACCCCATCCGCAGAAGGGCTTAATTCATCAAGACGTTTTTCCTGTTGTGTTTTTTCTTTTGAAACAGCCGCTAATCGTTCGGCTGCTTTATCTCGACTTGCCGTCTCCACCTTGAGCATCACAGAAAGCGAATCAACCTCAGAACTTAACCCCTGAAGAGTGAGCTCTTCGGAATCCACTTTTGCTTGCCATTCGTCAAAGATCGCTTTGAGCTTTGCCAGATCAGGTTCAGAGACCGCATCACGAACACCCAAGTCGTAATTTGCTCGAGCAACGTCTCGTTGAGCGCGCGTCGACTTCACCTGCCGACCCATCAAATCAAATGCGGCTTCTGCGGTTTCGTATTTTTCTTTGAGAGCATCGATTTTATCGTTGCTCGCATCAATCCCCTCTTGCGCCTGTTCCAGATCTTCTTCGAGTCGTCCAATCACGCGATTGGCTTCGCTCACACTGAACTCAGCACGATCTTTTTCGAGAGTCTCTATCTGAATATTAAAAAAGACCGATTGGTAATCCTTCCACTCGCGCGAGTGATCGGCTGCCGTCATCCAAATGAAGGCAATAAACATCACCACGGTAGTTCCAAGGAACCATCGGTGCATTTTTTGAGGCTGTCTCAGATAATCGTCAGTTGCCGGCATGGGCGGTCGACCTCTTTGTCTGATTGCCGATCAATGATCGACAGTATTGTAATCTCTATAAAACGATATTCCGAAAACTCGGGATGACGAACTCAAATATTAAAGAAGTACTCGGGAATCGCGACAATGTACTTCAATGAGACCGTCCAACGTAAAACCATTTTGATCGGCAAGGCGGCCATCCATAACAGAAGGTTCGCCATTATCATGTATCGAATAAAACCCATTTTCACATAGAACTTCCGAAACACGGTCAACGCCATAATGATCGGCGAGACCATAAAATAACCAAGCACCAAAACGATCCCCAACCACTCTCTCACGAGGATCGCAATCACCATCTCCGCGGCGCTTCCTTGCGGATTGTACTTAGGCATCCCTCCCAGCATCTCGCCGGTGGGCCAATACAACCAGAAGAAGTCGGACAGGTTTTTATTGTTAGCCGCTTCGAGCTTATGAACGTCCCAATACTCGTAAATACCGAAGACGTTCCAGTTTGGACCACGCAAAAATGTCCCCAGAACAATCATCGCCACCCACAACGGCAAGAAGCCAAACAGGAATGTCAGCACGGCAAACTTACGTTCTTCGTAGCTGTAATATCCATTCCCGCGTTTGTTGAAATCGATGTAAGGTATCACCGCCAACCCGACCAGAATCAAGCTAGGCAAAACCACCCCGGCGAGCCAAGGATCGAAATAAACCAACATTTCCTGCAATCCCAAGAAGTACCAGGGAGCTTTTGATGGATTGGGAGTTGCCGCCGCGTTGGCAGCCTCTTCGAGAGGAGCCTGCAAGGCAATTCCCCACAGCACCAAAAACGCCGTCAAAGCGATCATGCAGATCAACTCGGAATAGACCAAATCGGGCCAAACCAGAATTTTGTCGTTCTTTTCCTGCTCAAAGAGAGGACGCCCGTCTTTGATTCTCTGGTCGTTATCAACCGCTCGTTTGAAGTAGAGCCAAGTGAAGAAAGCCAGAATGAATAACATGCCGACAATCGGCACATTATCGGGCTTCCCAACAATCAAGCGGAAGTCGTAGTCCGTCATCGACAGACCAAGGAAGAGAATCGAAAGATTCAACAACGACCACGCGACGGTCGGTTTCACCAACTGCTTCCGTAACATCACCACACCGACAAACAAACCAATCGATAGACAAAAGTAGCGAACCGGATCGGCAAACCAATCGACTCCCGCCTTCAAAAATCCCGGCATTCGAACGACGAAAGATTCGGGACTTGAAGAACCGGTAAAATGAGCCAAAGCGGTCATCATCAACACACCACTGTAGATTGCCCAGACGGAGGCCGAGGGGATATGAGAACCCGCCAGGCCACTCAAAAACTTATTCTCCAGCTTCAAATTGTAAGCACGAAGAGTCCACCCAATGTTCATCAAGAACAAGATGGTATAAAGCCAGCCGAGTCCAAAGATCACGTCGGAGGTGAGATCGGGATGCGTATCAAGCATGACTGTTTAAATCCGTTGGAGACACTTTCTGTCGCTGCAAAATTCTGTCGCTGAGAAATCCTGTGTTTGAGAAGCCTCAGAAATCGAACCACGCTACAAAGGCTGGCTGATTCCCCCATCCTTTCGGACACGCCAGAAGTGAATCGCTATTAAGGTAGCCACCACTAACGGAATGGCCACACAGTGCAAAATATAAAATCGATTTAATGTTTCTTCACCCACATTACGAGCCCCCAACAACAGGAAGCGAGCATCGGAAATCGGTGTAATCAATGGATAGTTACCCACATTCAAAAGCTGATACCCGGGGCCTTCTGAACCCAGAAACGGAGTCGCTTTCGCCATATTGGAACCCACAGTAATCGCCCAGATCGCCAACTGGTCCCAAGGAAGCAAATATCCGGTAAACGAGAGCAACAACGTCAAGACGAGCAGAATCACGCCGACCACCCAGTTAAACTCTCTCGGAGGCTTATAACTCCCCGTCAAAAAGACGCGGTACATATGCAGCCAAACGGTAATCACCATCGCATGGGCGCCCCAACGATGAATTTCACGCATGATCCCTAATGTCTGTACGTCTCGAAGCGAAAGGATGTCGCGAAACGCCCACTCAAGAGTGGGACGATAGTAGAACATCAACAACACGCCGGTGATTGTTTCCACCAGAAACAGAAAAAATGTAATCCCGCCCATACACCATGTGTAAGACAGCGCGATCCCCTGTTGCTTGATCGATACCGGATGCAAGTGAAGGAAGAAGTTCGTCAGCATCACCACGATCCGATTCCGTCGATCGTACGGAGCGGGGTGACGGAAGATACTCTTCCAAACTTGTGATTCGCGAATGTATTCGCCGATGGACATAATAAATTCTCTGTCTGATCTTATAAGTGAGACAACTCAGTTGAGAAACCAACCATCCTCACACTTCCACGAATGAGGCAGAGTCGTTCCATTGCCCCAACTCTTCCTGAAACTTCACACTCTTATCCACTTCCAACATTCCGTCTGACCCCAGAGCAATACCAACCCGCTCTAAAGGACGAGGTGCCGGACCTTCAAAGTTAATCCCGGTAATGTAAAAACCGGACCCATGACAAGGGCACTTGAATTTCTGCTCGCCACCCAACCAGTTCGGAGTACACCCGAGGTGGGTACACACCGAGGCGAGGGCATAAATCATTTTGCGACCGTTGTAGTCGGTATTCACAATCCAAACACCAAACTGAGACTTCCATTTAGTGGCCACTGTCCCAAAACCATAGTCGGTCGGAGGACCAATTTTAAATTTACTCGGAGGCTCGACCAACACATTCGGCATCATAAATCGAGCCACATACAGAACGAAACCACCACCCGTCAAAGTCAACAACATCCACGCCAAAGCAAACGGCGAGACCAACAACGCCACCAAGAAGTTACGTCGTGTTTCTTCTTTTGCTTTTGGAGCTGGCTTGGGAGACTTGGGAGGCTTCGTCGGAATCTTGGGTTTCACAGGACCAGACTTAACCTCTTCGGTCGTCTTGCCCGACTTCATCGCCTCAACCATCTCTTTCACGGGAGGCAAATCACTAACAGGAACCGCCGCTTTAGCAGCCGGTTTCTTCGCGGCAGGAGCCGCTGCTTCTCCACCCCCACCCTGACCTGATTGGGCCCGAGCAGCAGCAAGAATATCTGATGTACTTTTTGGTGCCGCACCGCCACCTGCGGGGGCACCACCTGCTGTCGCCTGCGCTCGTGCAGCCGCCAGAATGTCGGAAGTTCCTTTCGGAGCCGAACCACTTGGTTTTTCCGACTTCGCATCTCCACCACCGGACTGCGCTCTCGCTGCGGCAAGAATATCGGACGTTGACTGAGGAGTGGCCGCTGAGGGAGCAACCGGCGCGTCAGGTGTTTCAGGCGACGCGGGAGCTTCAGGAGCAGACGGAGTTTCCGCACTGTCTTCTGCACCAATCGCCTGCGCACGTGCCTGAGCTAAAATGTCTGCTGTCGAGAGTTTTTTCTTATCGTCAGCCATGCGACTATCCAAATACTCGTATTCTTTGAAGAAGTACAACGCCGCCCGAATGGACAGCCCGTACGACCGTACAAGGAATTGACTCATCCACTTGAATGAGAACCCAATCACCACATTCCGCGCGGCATCGGGCGCAACTGCTATGTGATTGTGTCAGGATCGCAGAAATACGGCAACTCTGCACAGAGGCAGGATTTCGGTTTTCCCGAAAGCTGGAACCGCCCAAGAAAGCAATTCCCGGAGCTGAGAAGAAAACGGCTGAGAATGCGAATTTTTGCTGGATTATGAAGCAACAACATGAAACTCAAGCAAAGAAAAAACTAACACCAGACACCGGGATAGCTACTCTGAAGGAGCAGTAACCGAGGACTCAGCACCACCACTCATCATTTCCTGGACCATCGGCCAACCAAATTTCCAAGCGGCGAAGCCAATCCCGGCAATGACCGCTAGGTAAATGATCAGCCCAACACCTCCTTTGAGGCCATCGAACCAGTTCTTCAAAAAACCGAAGCGTCGACGAAATTTGTCCTGACGATCAATCTTGTCGTAGATCTCTGCCATATTCTGAGACCGCTTGTCAGCAGACCTACGCGTCATCAATCCTTGCATCAATGTCTCGAACTCGGGGATTTGAGCCAAAGGCACCAAAGGCCCCCCCGGTCGCTCCTGCGTTTTTGCTCGATTATCGATCATGCCCGCCTTGATGGCTTGCTTCACCTTTCCGGTGGAAAGCTTGGCATTTTTCAGCCTTCCTGTCGCATCCGGGTATTGAATCTGCCAAACCTGCTCACCACCACTCGTGGCCTGAGTTCGAGGAGCGGGTGCTGGCGATTTGGCGGGAGACGACTTTGGTTTGGGAGCTACTGAAACCTGCGATGGACTGCCTCCCCCGCTACGAATGGCTTTGTTGGGATGATCGATGAACGCCAGAGACTGATGATGTAAACCAAGCCCCTCTAAATCGCGGATAATCTCTCCGCAATCACCGTATCGATGATTGGGATCTTTCGAGATCATCTTGTCAATCATTAGATCGAGACGTTCTGTCACTTTAGGGTTAAGCTTGCGAGCATTCTTAAAAATCCCTTTTTCTTTGGCCATGATCAATTCAAGGGTGCTTTCCCCCTTGAACGGGAGCTCACCCGTCAGAAAGTAATACAACGTCGAACCCAGCGCATAAATATCAGTTCGATGGTCGACATGCTTGGCGTTCCGGGCCTGCTCAGGAGCCATATAAAGTGGCGTCCCCAAACCCGTACCGCTCTGGGTCATCGAGACATCTTCTTCATCGAGCGCCTTGGCGAGACCAAAGTCGGCCACCTTCACGATGCCATTTTTGGTCACCAGAATATTATCAGGCTTAATATCTCGATGAATGAGATTCAGATCATGGGCAACTTTGAGTGCATCCGCACTCGCCAGAATCACATTGAGAGCATCTCCAACCTCTAGCTGCCCGAGATCATCCATCCAGTCCTGCATGCTCTGCCCATCGATAAACTCGATGGCTGCAAAATGGATCCCGGAGATCGAATCGACCGCAAACACCTTGACGGCATTGGGGTGATCAAGCTTTGCCATCGACTTCGCTTCACGCTGAAAGCGCTTCACGAAATCTTCTTTCTTGGCCAGCTCTTTGGAGAGTGTTTTCAAGGCGACCTGACGATCGAGACTCACTTGGTGAGCAAGATAAACCTCCCCCATCCCGCCTTGCCCAAGCTTCTTGATAATCTTGAAATCACCAAGCTGTTTTACCTTGCGAGGCTTATCACTGCCACCTGTCGACGCGGGAGTAGATTGCCCACCACGCTGCGCAGCAGACGTCTCATCTACCTCAGCATTACTCATGCCGGGAACATTCGTCGCTTTCGTACGCTCCTGATCCGGTGTGGTCATGATTCCTCAAGTCTGTGGGCAAGCGATTGTTAACCTATTATGTGTCAACAAATGAGCCTCTACAACAAATTCTTCGAGCATTCTGAAGTTTTTGTGGCCTCGACCAAAGTCATCAAGCATTTTGGGGAATTTTGAGCCCTATCGGTAATCCAGAGACACGAAAACAATCTTTGAGTATCCATCTATCTCGTAAAGCAGCCCAAGACGTGATTCCATCAAGTCCACTAAAGACGAATAAGCTGACGAACCGTCATAGATCCTAGTCCTCTTCGACCAGCTTCTTCCCTGATCAGAACTGAGCTTCAAAGTCATGTGATCGCGTTTTGTTGAAGCGGGATTCGAGAACGCTAACTGCCCATCACCATAGGCAATCAAAGCAGCCTGACAGACAGGCTCGACCAACTCTGGATCAAGCGTGACTGGCGACCAAGTTAAGCCGCCATCATCAGAATAAGAGACCGCACGCAAATTCTTTCCGTGATAACTACGCATATTGAGCAGCAATCGACCATCGGCCAGCTCTACCACCGCACACTCATTGGTATCGCGTTCCAACGGCTCACTCATACTCCAGGTCTTCCCACCATCGTCCGAGAGAATGCAATGCGAGCGACGAACCGACTCTTTACCAACAAGCACATTGTGATCACAAGGAATCACAAGACGCCCCTTGTGTTTCCCCTGTTTCAATTGAATCCCGTTACCCGGCCCTGTCGCATACCATGTCCAATCGCCGCGCTTCGCAGACGATGTAATTTCCTGCGGCTCGACCCAAGACTCACCATCATTGTCGGACCAAGTGAGAAACACTCTGCGCGTATCTTTCCCTTTGTTGGATTTGATCTCTCCCTCATGATCGTCGCCATCATTCCAGGTCAGAGGCAAAAGTATTCTCCCCGAACGCTGATCCACGACCGGACAAGGATTCCCACAGGTGTTGGCCCCATCATCCCAAAGCACTTGCATCGCTGACCATGTATTGCCGTTATCAAACGATCGCCTGTAAACGAGATCAATATTGCCTGAATCACCGCGCCCTGACTTACGCGCTTCAGCAAACGCAACCAGACTCCCCTTCTGCGTACGAATGATGGCCGGAATCCGATAGGTGTGATACCCCTCTTCGCCCGAGACAAAAACGTCGACCTCCTTGTGAGGCGACTCCGCGCACAAACTTGCGCCCAGCCCCAAAGAGAAACCACACACCCCTAAAACGAAAATCGACATCAAGAGACGCAATCGCATTAAATACCCCTTGAAAGGAGAGAGGAAAGCCAAACCCTTGACAGCCTGACTACTGGAAAGGCTACCTTAACGAGACAGTCACAACAGTCGCAAGTATTGTTTCAAACCTGACTATATGACCGAATGGACCGATTATAAGCGGCTCGCCAACTCAACGCGTGACTCATGATCGTCAGAATCGGAAACACGAATGGCCCCTCCAAGCATTCTGGCCCTAGACAGGAAACGCCAGACCGCCAAACTGCCGACTAAATGATAGAGTTCTGCCAGTCCATGGAAGAATAGGCAGTTTACGCAAAATGTTTCACCGCAACAACTTTTGGAAGTTTTAGAAATATATCGCCTATAATACGCCATTTATTTGGTATATTTTGATTGATATCTATCATTTCTGATCGTATTGTTGCCAATATGATTTACCGATCATTGCGGAACCGGTCTATGTTGGTGGATGAAAGACGTCAGAAAATTCTGAATATCACGGAAAACCGTGGATATGTTAGCTTGCAAGAGCTGGTGACAGAAATTGACGCGTCCGAATCCACGATAAGGCGGGATTTGGAACAACTTGACGGATCGGGACAGATTCGGCGAACACGAGGCGGTGCTTCGTATATCGGCGAATCGCTCATGGGCTTCGAGGATCGAAGTACCCAAAATATGGAGGCAAAGCGACGGATCGCGAAAATGACAGCCGACCTGATTGAACCTGGGGAGGGAGTCATTTTGGACGGAGGGACGACGACGCTCGAAGTTGCTCGTCACCTGGTCAACAAGTCGCTGATGGTGGTGACCAACTCACTTCCAATCGCCAACTTATTAGCCAGCCATAGCAACATCGAACTTATCCTCATCGGAGGATACGTCTACCCGAAGACGGGAGTTTCGCTCGGCCCGGTCGCCGTCGATGCCCTGAGAAGCATCAACGTACGACGACTTGTGATGAGCGTTGGAGGAATCACCGAAAAGGGTTTGTTTAACAGCAACACACTGCTGGTGGAAACAGAAAAACAAATGATGAACTCTGCCGACGAAATCATTGTCGTTGCCGATCACGGTAAATTCGGTCACTCGGCACTCGCTCATCTTTGTCCTTTAGATCGGATGGACCTAATGATCGTCGATCGCGACGTTCCCGAGAGCTGGAAGTCTCTCGTCAGGGAACAAGGCGTCGCGGTACTTGAAGAAGAATAACGACGAATCACACACACATCAGGGATTGCCATGAGTACCACCACACAAAACATCAACCGCACTGCTGTCGAACAACTCGTTCGTCAACTGCTGCTCGAAAAAATGGGGGCAGCCACACCATCTCGTAACGATGGCAAGCCAAACCCGCTCGTTGTCAATATTTCTGCGCGGCACGTTCACCTCACCCAAGAGCATGTCGAAATCCTCTACGGGAAAGGGCATTCACTCACGCCGATGAAGGATCTCTATCAAGACGGCTATTATGCCGCCGAAGAGACTCTCGCCGTCGTTGGGCCACGCCGTAAGATTATCCCCAACGTACGCGTTCTCGGTCCCTGCCGACCCGACTCACAAGTTGAGCTTGCGTTTACTGATGGCATCTCACTCGGCATCGATTTACCAGTTCGGATTAGTGGTAACGTCGAAGGGACACCGGGCTGCGTTTTGGTCGGCCCCAATGGTGCCGTCACATTAGAACAAGGAGTGATTCGTGCGATGAGACACGTTCACATGGGTCCGGCTGATCTCGCCTATTACGACGTCAAAGATAAAGACAAAGTTCATCTGCGAATCGAATCAGAAGGTTGCACCACCGTCTTGGAAGACTTGGCCGTTCGTGCGGGAGATAACATCAAATTGGAAGTCCATCTCGACACAGATGAAGGAAACGCGGTCAGCCTTGATCGGGCGACGAAAGTTGAGCTGGTCAAGCCTGAAGCGTGTGGATGTCGGGTCAACTGATCATCAAAAGAATAAGTTGCGATCGCCTGGAGGCGACTCGCAGGAATCGCAACGGAGTGTTCATGGAGACTGGCCGAATGTCGGACCGGTCCACGAGTTAAATATGAATTTGGGAGTTTAAGTCATGGCGAAATCGATGGAAGCCTTGGGAATGATTGAGACCAAAGGGCTTGTTTGTCTGATTGAAGCGGTTGATGCAATGTTGAAAGCCGCAAATGTGCAAATGGTCGGATGGGAAAAAGTAGGTAGCGGAATGGTGACGGCCTTTGTCGTCGGCGATGTCGCTGCCGTCAAAGCCGCCATTGATGCCGGTGCTTCAGCCGCCAGCAAAATCGGTGAAGTTGTCAGCGTGCAAGTGATTCCTCGTCCTCACGAAGAACTTGCTTCTGTGTTACCGTCGAAGGCTTCTAGCAGCAAATAGAGGATGTCGAACGAAGAATTGACTTCGTTCGAAAAGACATTTAACACCCAGTTAAGGAATACCCAAATGAGTACGGGTGAAGCTATCGGATTAATTGAAACTAAAGGTTTGGTCGCACAGATCGAAGCCTCGGATGCCATGCTGAAAGCCGCCAATGTCACTTTGGTAAAACAAGTGCAAATTGGTGGAGCCTATATCACGACAATCGTGAGAGGCGATGTTGGTTCAGTCCGTGCAGCCGTTGATGCTGGTGCTGCCGCTGCGTCACAGTTGGGCGAGCTTGTTTCGGCTCACCTGATCCCGCGTCCCGAGCAAAGCCTGCTTGATCATTTCGTTAAGTAAGACGACGGACGCAGGAAGTTTGACGGAATCGTTATTCGGAGTCTGTTCGCAGGAAGCAAACCACCATGATCGTTCTCGTTGCCAATCTCGGCTCTACGAGCTTCAAGTACCGAGTGTTCGACCTCCCCGCCGAAACGCAATTGGCGCGCGGCGGCATCGACCGCATCGGGGAAGAAGAAAGCCACTGTTTTGTCGAAATCGGTGACTTCAGCGAAGAACTCACGCGAAACATCCCCGACCATGCCGCCGCCGTGCGTATCTGTCTCGAACAGTTAACGCACCCGGAGACCGGTTGTTTGAAGGATGTGAGCGAAGTTTCGGCAATCGGCTTTAAGGCCGTTTTTGCCGGCAACATGAGTGGTGTGCGAATTGTGAACGAAGAGTTGCTCAGCAAGATGGAATCGCTAAGCGATATCGCTCCCGCGCACAACCCACCCTATGCACGTGCGATGCGAGAACTCTCGGGAGCCTTTCCCGATATCCCGTTAGTAGCGGCATTGGAAACGGGTTTTCACGAAACGATTCCGCCGGAAAATCGCATTTACGCTGTGCCGTTAGAGTGGCGTGATGAATACGAAGTACAACGATGGGGGTTCCACGGAGCCAGCCATCGTTACATCGGAGGACGTATCGGTCAGATTCTCGACCGGGACGATCTTCGTGTTGTCTCTTGTCATTTGGGAGGAAGTAATTCTCTCTGTGCCATGAAAGGCGGCGTGTCTCAAGCTAACAGCTTGGGTATGAGTCCTCAGACAGGTCTGCCACACAACAATCGTGTGGGTGATTTCGACCCGTTTGCGTTACCTGTGTTAATGAAAGCGACCGGCAAAAATCTTGCCGAGTTACTCGAAGACCTCTCGAACAAAAGTGGTTTGCTGGGGATGAGTGGTCTGAGTAGCGATGTTCGCGATCTGGAAGAAGCTGCTGCCGCCGGCAATGAACGAGCCGACCTCGCACTCAATGCGTTTGTGACTTCGATTCGTCATTACCTCGGTGGATACATGACCGTTCTCGGAGGAGTTGACGCCATCGTCTTCACAGGCGGTATTGGCGAAAATAGCCAACGAGTACGAACCGATGTGTGCCGAAACATGGAATGGGCCGGCGTTCATCTCGACGAATCTCGCAACCAGGAAGTCAATGGCGAGGCTCGTATTACGACCGACGACAGCCCGGTTCAAGTTTGGGTCGTTCCCACGAATGAAGAGATCGTGGTCGCCCGACAAACCGTGGAAGCCGTCAGTCATTTGAAATCGTAAAGGACGTCTTATGTTTATTGGACGTATCACCGGCAGCCTGATTGCCACGCAGAAGGTTGAGACAATGGTGGGGCAAAAACTGCTCATTGTCGAACCGTTACGTGTGAACGAGAAGGACCAAAGCAATTTATTACCCACCGGTCGCACTTTCGTAGTGGTCGATACGGTCGGTGCGGGAGAGGGAGAAGTCGTTCTCTGTGTGCAGGGATCGTCGGCTCGCAACACGCCCGACACCAAAAAGTTACCAATCGATGCCGCCATCATCGGGATCGTCGATGAGGTCTCCCTGGGATCTAAGGCCATTTTCAAGTCCGACGAATAAGAAATTCAGCACAGTCATGAGTCAACAACAAACCACTTCCATCCAGACTATGCAGATCATCACCGCCGCGTTGATGATGGGGGTCGTGATGTTTGGTGGTGTGGCCGTTGTAATTCAGTCTGGAAACGATCAAGTCGTCGAAAATAACGAACTACCTATTCTCTTAATCGTGGCGTTCGTGTTTACGGTCATCGAGTTGGGTACGCGGCAGGTCGTCCTGATAGTTTTCAATCAAAAACTGAAAACGGAAATTCAAGATTACAAAGAAGGCGAGAGTTCGGCTCAAGAGTTTCTTGGCCTCTACCAAACGCGTTTGATTATTTCGATGGCATTGTGTGAAGGAGCCGCATTTTTTGGCCTGATCGTCTACATGATTGAAGGTCATTGGGGCGGTTTAGCCATCGCGGCTTTCTTGTTAATCATTATGGGAACCAGCTTTCCTACAGAAAATAAATTTCGTGAGTGGGTACGAACCGGCTCCGGTCAATCCGCATACGCAGGAGATGAGTGATCATGATTCAGGCAAATGAACAAGCAATTCGGACGGTCGTTCAGGAAGTCCTTGCACAACTCGGCAAACGCTCTGCGAATGGCTCGTCCACTTCGGCAGATTCCAGTGACTGGGGTGTCTGCTCCAGTGTCGATCAAGCTGTGCAAGTTGCTCAAGTGGGATTTGAACAACTCTCCAACGCCAGCCTGGAAGACCGCAAAAAAGCGATCGAATGTGTTCGACAAATCTGCGATACACAAGCCGAAGAGTTGGGACGCCTCGAATTCGAAGAGACCAAAATCGGTCGTCTCGATCATAAAATCGAAAAACTTCAAATCATCAAACTGGTTCCGGGAACCGAGTTTCTCCGTACCGATGCGGTCTCGGGAGACAATGGATTAACGGTGACCGAGTATGCCCCGTTCGGCGTCATCGGAGCCATCACACCAGTCACACACTCGTTGCCAACATTGGCTGGCAACGTCATCAACATGGTTTCTGCCGGGAATACTTTGGTGGTAAACCCACACCCGAGTGGTGCGAAAATCGCCTGTGAAGGAACTCGCCGATTTAACAAAGCGATCTTCGAAGCGACCGGTTTGAAAAATCTGATCACTATCATTGGTAATCCGACTATTGAATCGGCTCAGGAAGTCTTCGATCACCGAGGTATCCGCTTACTCGTCGTGACGGGTGGCCCCGCAGTTGCCCGTGCCGCACTGCAATCCAGCAAACGTGCCATCGTGGCCGGTCCCGGAAATCCTCCCGTCGTCGTCGATGATTCTGCCTGCCTCGAAACGGCGGCTAAATCAATCATCACGGGAGCCGCTTATGACAACAACCTGCTGTGCATCGGCGAAAAAGAAGTCTTCGCCGAGGAAAGCATTTTCGACCAACTGATGGACGAAGTCGGTCGTCATGGTGGATACCGATTGAACGCTCAGCAAGTCGCTCAATTAACAGAGGTGGCGTTCAGCCCCCCCAAAGAACCGGGTGGACACTATCAACTCAACCGTGATTTGATTGGACAGGATCCCGCCGTTCTCGCTCAGCACATTGGGTTAAGCGTTCCCGCAAACACTCAGATTCTGTATGGCGAGACCGACGAATCAAACCCATTCGTTCCCGAAGAGCAAATGATGCCCTTCGTGCCATTTGTGCGAGCTCGCGATTTCCGTCATGCCGTCGATATGGCAAAAGAACACGAACACGGTTTTGGACACACAGCCATCATCCACAGTCGCAATGTTCGCCATATGTCCATCATGGGCAAAGAGCTGGACACTACATTGTTCATCAAAAACGGACCTTGCGGTGCCGGTCTCGGTTTGGGAGGAGAAGGCTACCTTTCGTTCTCCATCGCGACTCCCACCGGAGAAGGAGTCACGAACCCATTAACATTCACCCGCGTTCGTCGCTGCACCTTGGTCGACGATCTGCGGATTATTTGATCTCAAGAAGTACAAAACGTTTGAAGAGTGAAAAAGTCTCTGACTCCCCGATTTTCTACTTTTCTGACCTTTCACACATTTCCTACTTTTCGGACTTTCATTCATGAACCTCGGACGCGTCATCGGACAAGCCACTTCGACTGTCAAACATCCCACGATGGATGGTTGGCGATTGCTTGTGGTTCAACCGGTGAACAACGCTGGGGATGATGATGGTGACCCGGTCATGTCGATTGACGATTTGGGAGCCGGACGAGGCGACATGGTTTTAATTTCTTCGGACGGAAAAGCGGTCCGAGAAATGATGAAGTCGAACAACACTCCGGTCCGCTGGGCCGTCATCGGATTAGCAGATTGAGCCGCCAGCACGAGCTGGCAGGGCACTTTGAAAACAAGAACATGAACATCGACGCGCAAGCCATCAACGACATCGTTGCCGGCGTTCTGAGGCAACTTGGAATGACGACGCCTGTCGTCCGCGCGACAAAAGAAGGCGAGACCAGCAGAGTACACGCAGCCCAACAGCCAGATAATAACACACTCGAACTATCTCAAATCGTCATCACCGAAGATTTGTTATCAGAAAATGCTGTGGGAGTTGATTCGCTCCGCATCAAACGCGAAGCGATCATCACTCCCAGCGGTCGAGATTGGCTCCGTAAGCATGATGTCACCTGGAAGCGAGTGAGTGAGAATTCAAACCAAGCGGAGAAATCTGCATGGCGTTTGATCATCGCAACCTCTTCCGATGCCATCCAAAAACTGAATGAAGAAGTGACTCGCTGGGGTTGGACAGTTGATTGCGTCGGCGGTGCGGAAGAAGCCGCTGTCTGCGGAGTCACGAACCTCAACGAAGAAACCTCAGGAATTGTGGTACTGACGTCCGAGCCAGAACGTGTCGTGTGTCGAGCAAATCGACACTCTCATGTTCGGGCCGCGACAGTTTCGCAAGCTCCCGATGTCACCCGAGTTCAACAACAGTTGGGTGCCAACTTTGTGGCACTCTGCCCGGGCGACCGCAGATTCTTCGAATTGCAAAACATGATGAAAACACTTGCAGCGGGTGGTCCGCCGCAAGCTCCAAAGAACTGGTAACCGAGAGGATGAGACTATGAGAATTGCCGAAATCGTGGGCAAAGTCGTGCTCTCCAAGGTCGATCCAAGTGTCGCCGGTGCGACATGGTTGATCGGCGTTCCTCTCAATCACGCCGGTCTGAATGGAGATCCCGCGGGACGCGGCGAACCACTGGTCATGCTCGATGAACGAGGAGCCGGTCAGGGTTCAATGGTCGCGTTTTCGGAAGGGGGAGAAGCGGCTGCTCCCTTTCATCCCAACGAGAAACCTATCGACGCCTATTGTTCCGCCATCCTGGACAACTTGGATGTCGAACCAACTAAAACAACCCCCAAGAAAACAGCGGGGGAACAGAAAACTCTGTTCGATCCGGCTCGTAAAAAATAATCACTACACTCATACGACATTTCAAGAACGAAGGAACTGACTTATGGCCAACTCATGGAATAGCGGCATCAACGATCGCAGACTCAAGGAACAAATCTGCGATATCGGACGGCGTGTCTACAACAAAGGGTTCGCTGCCGCCAATGATGGAAACATCTCCATCCGCGTTGGTGAGAATGAAGTGCTTTGTTCTCCCACTCTGATCTGTAAAGGTTTTATGGAGCCGGATGATATTTGTGCCGTCGATCTCGAGGGAAATCAACTGGCTGGAAAACGCAAACGGACCAGCGAAGTGTTGTTGCACCTGACGATCATGAAAGAACGCCCGGATGTCAAAGCGGTCGTTCACTGTCACCCTCCTCACGCCACGGCGTTTGCCGTTGCCGGTGAAGCGATCCCACAATGTATTCTGCCAGAAGTCGAAGTCTTCATGGGCGAAGTGCCGATTGCTCCTTACGAAACCCCCGGCGGTCAAGAATTCGCGGACACTGTGAAACCGTTCCTCAAAGGGACCAACACCGTTATCTTAAAATCGCACGGAACCGTCACCTTCGGGAAAGACCTGGAAGACGCTTACTGGAAGACTGAAATTCTCGATGCCTACTGTCGAATTCTGCTGTTGTCACGACAACTGGGTAACGTCGATTTCTTCAGCGAACAAAAGACTCGCGAATTGCTCGACCTGAAAAAACGACTCGGCTTCGATGACCCTCGCTTCCAGAATGAAGATTGCGACTTGTGCGGTAACTCGGCATTCCGCGAAGGCTATCAGGAAGATGTGCCTCGCACTGCTGCATTTGGACCTGGCCCACAATACCCCGGCTACTTGTCAAAACCAGCCACCAATGGTGCAGCCAAAGAGTCGGCTTTCGCACCGGCTTCGGCTTTCGCGCCTCCTGCCAATAACAACGGAGCAGACATCGACAGTCTGGTTTCCGCAATCACCGATCAAGTGATGGCGGCAATGAAATAGGAACCGAGTCGTTAATCAATTTGAGCCGCCAGCGCAGGCTCACAGGGCATAATCACAGTGGAGACAGGAAAATGAAAGTCAGTATTATTGGTGGAGGCGGACTCGTTGGTTCGTGTGCCGGATTCGCTTTGCAGGCAGGTGGTATCGTTCGCGATATTGCACTCGTCGATATCAACCAGGATCTCGTAGAAGGTCAGGCACTCGACCTCCTTCATGGTAGTTCGCTATTGTATGACCAGAATATCTACGCCGGTGGCACAGAACTCCTCACCGACAGTGATGTCGTGGTGATCACGGCTGGTTTGCGGCGTAAGCCCGATGAAAGTCGCCTCGACTTGATCAACCGCAACGTGGCTTTGTTCAAAGGCATCTTGACCGATATCAAATCGCACGGTTTGAAGAAAGACGCCATCGTCTTTGTCGTCTCGAACCCCGTCGATGTTCTCACATACCTCGCCATTCAAGAACTGGGTCTTCCCGCTTCACAAGTGATTGGCCTGGGAACGGTCCTTGATACAACGCGACTACGATCTATGTTGGCAGCCCGTTTGCAAGTTCAGCCAACACAGGTCGAAGTCACGATCTACGGAGAACATGGCGACAGCATGGTACCAATCTGGTCGGCTGCTCAAATCGCCGGTATTCCGCTGGAGAAGTTTCCCGGAGTGACTCAAAGTTTGATTGCCGAAATCGAAAAGAAAACGCGTGGCAGTGGTGCCGAAGTGATCAAGAAAAAGGGAGGAGCCGGTTTCGCAGTGGGCGTTTCCATCGCCGATGTGGTCCACTCAATCGCCTTGGACTCCAATCGTATCATGCCGGTTTCATCATTACAAAACGGGCTTTATGGCCTGCGGGATGTTTCCATCAGCGTACCGACCGTCGTCGGTCGAACCGGTGTTCTTGGATGTGTCGAAGTTGATCTGTGGCCAAAAGAAAAGATGGCATTGCAACGCTCGGGAACTGTGTTGCGTGAAACGATTGATAAGGTGCTGAAGGGGTGAAATGACAAATCACGAATTGTAGAAGTTTTATCGAGATCATTCAGAGATCATGTCATGAACCAACCGGTCCTCCGTAATCAATCAGAGTGGGATTTCTGTCCCCCCCTCAAACAGATGATCGCAACAGATCGCGCTGAAGGGAAGACGGGGAAAGTCTTCGACTCACTGGGGGCATTCTCCACGTTGGGAAACCTGCGACTCATCCGAGCACTCATGCTCGATAAGAAACCTCGAAAAACCATCGAAATTGGTATGGCCTTCGGGGGAAGTTGCCTGATCTTCGCCAACGCTCATCAGGAACTCGAACACGAACCTTCTCAGCAACACATCGCAGTTGACCCATTCCAAACCACGTTTTGGGACAGTGTTGCACTTGAGAAACTGCAAGAAGCCGGGCTCTCGAACTTCGTCCAACATCTGGAACAACGCTCGGCATTTTCACTACCTGTGTTACTCGCTCAGGAACCAGAATCCATCGAAATGGCATATATTGATGGCTCCCATCTCTTCGAGGATGTCTTTATTGACTTCTATTATTTGACTCTGCTGAGTGCTCCCGGCGGATTGCTGTTGTTCGATGACAGCACCACTCCCGAAGTCAAAAAAGTGCTTCGCTTCATCAACGTCAATCTGGGGCATCTACTCGAGCCCATCGATCTAAATCCTTGGCGTCATCAAGCCAATGAATCGCTGGTCAAAACCATCGGACGAAAAGTCACCGGTCGATATCAAATGACCGCCTATCGAAAAACCCGCTCGCTCGAATCGGGAGAGCTTCGATCCTGGGATTCCTCGTTTAGTAACTTCTAACATTGATTAACTATGCAAAAATCTCTGGATCAAAAACTCGCCGCCATTCACGCCGACCCAAACGGTTGCCGCGAATTCATTCTGGCAGACGCCAAAGACGCCGACATGGCATTTGGTATCGGCGCGCCGGGTCTCTCTCCAGAGAGACATGACGGCGAACTGAAGTACAAAACTCTTGCTGAATACCGTGATCAAATTCGGCAAATCATTAGACAGGGAGCGGTCGATATCGTGCTGATGTCGACCAGCACCAGCGAACAACTCACCATCCGTGAAAAAATGTTCGAGAATTCGCACGTCACCCCGGCGACCCGAGCCAATGATGCAACCGACGTTCATATCCCGCGCGGTGGAAAAGTGCATTTGGAAGCAGCCCGCCCGTTTCGCACGGCCAGCATCGATCACATGCAATGCGGGCATCTCGATTGCGACGATGACGAACGAAGTATCGGCTCGTCTTTGGGTCTCTACTCAGTTACGTTCAACAATCAATTAGAAACCGATCTCGAAACGCTCAACACCTACAACGAGTTTCGAGCAGAAGCCGAACGAAAAGGCTTTCGACATTTCCTCGAAGTCTTTAATCCCAATCTTCCCAACGCGGTTTCCCCTGATCAAACGCCGCAATTCATCAATGATGTCATCGCTCGTACTCTTGCAGGAGTCGCCTCTGCCGGTCGCCCAACCTTCCTGAAGATTGTCTATCAGGGACCGCAGGCGATGGAAGAACTCGTCCGCTTCGATCCACATCTGGTGGTTGGTATTCTGGGAGGTTCCGCAGGCACGACATACGATGCCTTTAAAATGCTGGCTGAAGCCCAAAAACATGGTGCAAAGGTCGCCCTGTATGGGCGCAAAATCAACAACGCTGAAAACCAGTTGGCGTTCATTGAATTCCTGCGTCATATCGTTGATGGCACGATTTCTCCCGAAGAAGCAGTCCGCGCGTATCATGCAGTGCTCGCGAAACTCAACGTCAAACCACATCGTTCTCTCGAAGAAGATATGACACTGCAAACCAATGTGATGAGCTACGCGAGTCGCGGAAAAACGATCAGCATCCCGACTCCCAACAAGCCACAAGATTCAACCGTCAAAACTGCGAATCAGCCTCCCTCCTCCAATTCGACTCCTGATTTCTCAAAAATGTCGTCCGACGAACGCCTCGCCTATCATCACGAACGGCTCAAACGCTCATTAGGTTAATCCTCGCCCTGCTCTTTCCGGGCTGAATTTGCGTGCTTTGCGATCTCCGACTCGATAGCATCGAGTCATCTGATCATTCGTCATTATTGCCAGAAAGCTCGCACCCATGATTCGCACACTGTTTCTTTCCCTGATCTGTTCAATCTTACTCGCCAGCCTCTCCTCTGCCGACGAACCGATTGCACATTCCTTTTTTGTCGCTGGCCCCTCCTTCACCGGTATCATTGATGAAGCCGGAAAAGAATCCTGGAACTCAGGACGCGGCGGTGCGAGAGACGGCTATGTCCTCGAAAATGGTAACGTCCTGATCGCTTGGGGAAACGAAGTCAAAGAATTTACTCAAGATCACGAAGTCGTTTTCCATTACGTCAAATCGGCTGACAATAAGGAGATTGGCACAGTTCAGCGTCTCGCCAATGGCAACACACTCATCACAGAACTCGGTGGCAAACCGCGATTACTGGAAGTCACAACAGAAGGCAAAATCGTTATCGAGTGTCCGCTTCAACCAGAAACCAAAAACGCCCACATGCAAACCCGCATGGCGCGTAAATTGAAAAGTGGCAATTATCTCGTCCCTCATCTCTTGGCATTCAAAGTCAAAGAGTACGCTCCCGATGGTCGAGTGCTGAATGAGTTCCCGACCGATCTACCGGAACTCGGTGGACGCCCGGCTGAAAACTGGCCCTTCACGGCAATTCGTCTTGCAAATGGAAACACGCTCGTCAACTTAACGCACGGCAACAAAACGGTCGAAATGGACGCAACTGGAAAAGTAATCTGGAAAGTCTCGAACGACGATTTTGAAGGCAAGCCGTTTGCCGATCCGTGCGGTGCTCAACGCCTACCCAACGGCAACACAGTCATCGCCAGTTATGCAGCGAAAAAAGGAATCAAACTGTTTGAAGTGACTCGCGACAAGAAAATGGTCTGGGATTACTCTGGCCCACATCGCGTCCACCACTTTCAAGTCCTGACGACCAACGGCAAACCGTTGTCCGGCACGCCGCTGAAATAGTTTCAGATTCCAAGTGAGGTTATTGCTTCCACTTCGCCTGTTGTTTCAATGACAAACTGATTCCTTAAAGCGTGCCTTATGGACCCGACACAGTTTCGTAAACCGGACCGCTGGTGGTCTCCGTTGCTCAAACCGTGGCTGGTCCGTTGCTGCCGATTCACTCATACCAACTATCGTGTCAAAACGCAGAAGCTGGACGAGGTCGAGATCCGCGGTCTCGAACATCTGCAAAAAATACTCGATGAAAACGCTGGCATCCTGATCACTCCCAATCACTCGGCTCACGCCGATGCCGTGATCATGTATCACACGGCTCACGAAGCAAAAACCTGTTTCTACTTTATGACTGCCTGGCAGGTGTTGGGTCTCTGCAGCAAACTGCGAAGCTGGTTCCTGCGGAGTCATGGCTGCTTCAGCGTTGATCGTGAGGGGACCGACTTGCGAGCCTTTAAGCAAGCCGTCGAAATCTTGCAAACCGGCAAACATCCTTTGGTCATCTTTCCCGAAGGTGAAGTTTATCACATCAACGAACGGGTGACGCCGTTTCGCGAAGGAGCGGCGGCCATTGCGCTCTCTGCGGCAAGACGATCAGATCGACCGATTTACGCAATCCCGTGTGGATTGAGATATCTCTACACCGAAGACCCCACGGAAGAACTATTAGAGTTGATGAGCCAACTTGAAGTCTCCATGCATTGGCGACCTCGTCCCGATGTCCCGTTGCACGAACGAATTTATCGCCTCGCCGAAGGAATCCTCTCGCTGAAAGAACTCGAATATCTGGGGGCTGCACGGACGGGCCGTATTCCCGAGCGAGTGCAACATCTTTCGGATGCCATTGTGAAACCTCTGGAGTCGAAATACGGTGTCGAGAATCCGAGCGACCGCATTCCCGAACGAGTCAAAGCCGTTCGACAGAAAGCCATCGAACAACTGGAAACTCTCACCGAACCGACTCCCACCCGCGACACCTGCTATCGCGACTTGGACGACCTCTACCTTGTTACCCAGATGTTTAGCTATCCGGGAGACTATGTTGCCGAAAATCCCAGCATCGAACGAATGGCCGAGACCCTCGACAAATTTGAGGAAGATATCCTGTCCAACAAAACAGCCACGATTCGTGGTCGCCGACGGACGGTTGTTTCCTTCGGCGAACCAATTGACGTGACGGCGATCCCCAAAAGCAAAACAGCCACCGCCGACCTGGCTCAGCAACTCGAACAAAGCGTGCAAAATCTGTTGGATCGTGTCACGGCCAAGAATGTCTCTTCCAAACATTGAACACCCGATTCAAGATGTCAAGATTCGGAAATTCGGGGACACACCTTGACCGAATGTTGATCAAATCTTGAATCAAATGTTGCCGAATCTTGATTCCGAATCTTCCATACTCTTGAGCAAGTTTTTGGCATCGTTCGGTTTATGGCGATCTTCATTTTGTGAGGGTGTGTCACTTTTTATGGGTGCGTATCTTCTACGCCACGCGAGATCGCCTCCTTTCTCACGTTGCAGCGGTCGTCATTCATCAACACGCTATCGAGATGTAATGACGTTCAAATTGCCAAAGATCGGGTTTCTGTTTGGATTAGAACCGGACGCTAGCGCGTTCCGGCTGATGGGGTCGGAGATATTTTGACCATGAATCGTTATCCAACCAAATCAGCCGCTGGGCGCTAGCCCACGGTTTATGAGATCCACCATCGAACGCTAACTCTGGTAACGAGAGTTTGGCAAGATGAATTCGAGAGATCATTTTTTTGACACAAAAGTCGCAAAGAGGTAGAAGAATCGAAAAGGACGAAAGAGATAATCGCCGCCGACGGAAGTCGGCAGGACTAGATTATCATTGACTCACGCAGCGGCGCGGCGGCGCAGAGAAGTCAATATAGATCGCCCGGCTCGTGAAAAGAGATGCTTCTTCTAACGCAGTTGGCCTTGTTTCCTCGCTTTGCTCGGCGGGTGCTCTGTGAAACAGAAGCCCCCGATGAATTGTGAGTGAGAGCATGTCACTCGGCATAGTCGCCACTTGCGCATTTGTTGGGTGACACTGCGCTTAGACCAACACCCCCAACCTCGCTTGAATCTTCTCCACTCCGCTCACCGGTAACTCGCAGCGACCTTGTTCACACAGGTACAATGTTGGTTGACCATCAATGGCTTCGCGATCCGCCAACAACGGCTGCAAACTCTCCGAACTCTGTAACTCTTCGGTCGCTTCGACCCATAACACTCTGGGCAAAAATAATTCCCGATATGCCGAGCGGACGGCGTCGTTTTCTTCATCATCAGTTCCGGGGAAGAAAACCGCTTCGTACGTCGGTCCCTGATATAGATCAAAAGCTATTAACGATTGGCCCGAGACCAACGGGATGTGTGCCATTTGTCCTGAAAGCAGCTTCAAGATTCGCTCGGCGGCGTTTTCGAAATCCTGGTTTCCCGTCAATCGACCGAGTTTCAGCAGCGCGGTTGCCGCAAGCCCATTTCCCGACGGCGTCGCGTTGTCCTGGGTATCGATGTTTCGTGCGATCAATTGTTCGTGGTCATCGGCCGTAAAGAACAATCCGCCGGTCTTCTCGTCTTGAAATGATCGCAACATCTCTTTGGCAAATCGTTCGGCGTCTTCTAAATAGTTCGGCTGAGATGTGGCCAAAAACAGTTCGATCAAACCGTCAATCAAGCCGCTGTAATCATCAAGACAACCGGCAAACCGCGCCCGTCCATCTTTCCAGGCATGTTGCAAGCGACCGTTTTCGTCGCACAAGTTTTCATTGATAAATGAATATGCCTCGCAAGCCGTCAAAACATAATCTGGCTCGTTGAACACGGCTCCCGCTTTGGCCATCGCGGCGATCATCAAACCGTTCCAACTGACGAGAATTTTGTCGTCTCTACCGGGAGCGATGCGTGTTTGCCGTCGGTCCAACAATTTGTCCCGACACTCAGCCAGTTTCGACTGAGTCTCTTCAAACGTCAGACCAAATTTATCGGCTGCGTCATTATCACTCATGATCCGTTGCAGGATCGTTTTGCCTTCCCAGTTTCCGGGAGCCGTCACGTCGTAACAGACACAAAACAATTCCGCATCATCGCCCAGCAATTGCTCCACTTCTCCACGTTGCCAGACAAAGAACTTGCCTTCCTCCCCTTCACTATCGGCATCCTGAGTCGAATAAAACCCGCCCTCTGGCTGAGTCATCTCCCGTAGGATGTAATCGAGCGATTCGCGGACCACGGATTCGTATCGTGGCACGCGAGTGATCTGCCAAGCTTCCAGATAACCGGGAATCAATAATGCGTTGTCATAGAGCATCTTTTCGAAGTGGGGGATTAACCACTTGGTATCAGTCGCGTATCGATGAAAGCCGCCTCCCAGATGATCGTAAATGCCGCCCGCTGCCATTTTATCGAGCGTCAGCCGAGCTATGCGCAGTCCGTCTTCATTCTGCTCTCGTTGGGCTGTTCGTAGCAAAACACGAAGATCCATCGGATGCGGAAACTTGGGAGCTTCTCCGAAGCCACCGTCTACAGTATCAGTCGATGCGATCAATTCCTGTAGGGCGTTGGTCAGCAGCGACTCGTCGAGGACTGCTTCTCCCGAACGGACCTGCCCCATCTCCTGCACTGCCGACGTTAGTTCGTCCGCTCCTTGCATCAACTCTGCTTCGCGATCTTTCCAGACGGTCTGTACGCGATTCAAAATATCGGTGAAGCCCGGCATACCCATCCTTGCTTTTGGGGGCCAGTATGTGCCGCCGAAGAATGGTTTTAGGTCGGGTGTCAGAAAGACCGACATCGGCCAACCGCCGCGTCTTGTGAGGGCGACGACTGCGTTCATATAGATTTGATCGAGATCGGGGCGTTCTTCGCGATCCACTTTGATGTTCACGAAGTGCTCGTTCATGATGGCGGCAATGTCGTCATTCTCGAAGCTTTCGTGTTCCATCACATGGCACCAATGACACGCCGAGTAACCGATGGACAGAAAGATTGGTTTGTTTTCAGCTCGCGCTTTGGTGATCGCTTCTTCGCCCCAAGGAAACCAATCGACGGGATTGTAAGCATGTTGTTGCAGGTAGGGGCTCGTTTCGTCGAGAAGACGATTGGCGGGACGATTTTCAGTATCAGCGGAATTCATGTCGTTGCAATTCTGTGAGATCTGTCGGGCTCCACCAGCATCGTAGGAGCCTCAACCTGAGTTCACAACGCAAGGAATCACATCTTCTCGCGTTTGATAACCATTGTTGACCGATAGCCATTGTTGGCAATTGAAACATAGTCCGGCTGACGATTTCGACAGATAACGAATTGATCTATCGGCCCGGTGCGAGTTTCGTGTATTGAATCTTGGCCGACTTTCGTTTTTCATCGACTAACGAATTCCAGAGTTTGATCCTCAGACGATCCAGCACGATGGACCGTACATCCACGAACATAAAAGTTCCCGGTCGTTTGTCGGTCACCGTCATCAGGTGCATGCCAAATTTTGTCTGAAACGGTTCGGTCAACTCTCCCTTTTTGAGCGGAAACAACTTCTTCGAATAGAGTTCGGTTCGTGTGCCGCGGTACTGAGCAAATCCCAAGTCGCCGCCATTCTTTCCCGAAGGAGATTCGGACCACTTTTTGGCGGCATCGGCGAAGGTTGTTTTTCCCGCTTCGATCTCTGATTTGTAGTTGCTGAGTTTCTGCTTCGCATCGGCAACTTGCTCTGCGGTCGGTTTGGCGGGAAGTTTGATAAAAATCTGACTCGCTCGAATTTCTGTGCCGTCAAATTTTTCTTTGTTGTTATCGAAGTATTGTTCGATCTCTTTTTCCGTAATCAATTTATCGAAGTATGTCTGCCACATGGAGGCATACCGTAATCGCTTGCGAAGTTGTGCGTCATTAAAACCAAGATCTTTGAGGACGAGTTCAGGGTCTTCTTCTGAGGTTTCAATTTTCTGCTTGATCAATTGAAGTTGCTTTTCAATCTGAATGCGATCAGATGGAACTTTCAGCGACTGCAAATGCCGATAGATCAATTCGCGTTCAATCAAATCCTCCAAAATTTTGGCTTTCAAAGTTTCGGGTAATACCGCCGGATCTTGTCCCCGACTGCGAATCTCCAATTCCAGATCGGAGTCAGTAATCGATTCGTTATTGACTTTCGCCAAAATGTCGGCGTCAACACCAGACATTGTCATCGTCATGAAAAACAAAGCGAGAACGAGCGGGCGAGCAAAAGTAACATCCATGTGAGAACTCGACTTCAAAGATAATTTGTGTGAACTCAATGTGTGTTTCAGGATAACCGACTCGTGTTTGGAGATCGAGGTGAATCGGGACTCTTCGCGTATCTCCAGCCATCAATAATGGGGCGGTCGCTCATCCTCAGGGCTTCGCTGTTCCAGATCTTCCGAGAGCGTTTCCAGCCGATGCTCAAATTTTTCCTGAGCCGAACTGAGTCGGTCGATTTTCTGGTTCTGCTCGATCACAACGGCATTGAGCTGTTCTAACTCATATTGAACATGGGCAATCAGGGACTCCAAGTTGACGATTTTTTGAGTCAATTCGTCGGAATTTGTCACGTTTTGGTCTCTCGGCAGGAGGAAGAACGATCACGCAGGTGATTTCGACCGGAGCCATGAATCACGTTGCTGATGAACAGGGAAATGAACTATGATACAAAAATCAAGTGAGAGACCTTGTTTCCCGCCTCCTCCCTCCTGCCCGCGTTACGGACAACGAATGACCTCAACTACTATCTACAAAACATCTTACAAACATTTCCGTCCGTTCAGTCAATCTTCACAACATGAATGCAGCCGCTTGAGAACTGCACTTCTGGTCTTGCTCGCTGCGTGGTTGGGAAATGCTGCGGTGTCAAATGCCGAAATCCCCCCACCTCCTCCTTTACCGATTGAGGCTGATGAGAAACCACCGGCATCAATCCCAAAACCGATTGGTGCCATCTTCGAAGCACTCAATGTTCCCGAGGGTTTTGAGGTCACGCTCTACGCCGACGATGATTTAGCTCATGACATCTATTCCATGACGATTGATAGCCAAGGACGAGTTGTCGTCGCTGGTGCCGGTTATGTTCGCATCCTCAAAGATAACAATGGGGACGGGGTTGCTGAAACTTATACCCAGTTTGCGGACGGCCCTAAAAATGGTGCCATGGGAATGTATTTCCTCGGCCCCGATCTGATTTGCACAGGAGACGCAGGGTTGCTGCGGTACAAAGACACCGACCGGGACGACCGTGCCGATGGTGAACCGGACGTATTTCTGAAAATGAAAACGGGTGGCGAACACGACTCGCATGCGATTCGTCGAGGACCGGACGGTTGGTGGTATATCATCGCGGGAAACGGAGCGGGAATTACGTCGGCCTATGCCACGCTACCGACTTCTCCGGTCAAAGAACCATTTGCGGGTGCGTTGATGCGACTCAAACCCGATTTGACGGGGGGAGAAATTTACGCCGACGGACTGCGCAACGCGTACGATTTTGATTTCAACCATATGGGTGATCTCTTCACTTACGATTCCGATGGCGAACGAGATATTTCGTTGCCGTGGTATCGTCCGACACGGGTCTTTCATTTGTTGCCAGGTTCTCACACGGGTTGGATCAGTCGCAGTTGGAAGCGACCGAGTTCTTTTCTCGACATGCCTCCCGAATTGGGTGCCTTTGGACGCGGTTCCCCCACAGGCGTCGTCACCTATCGACACACCACCTTCCCGGAAGAATACCGTAACACTCTGTTCGCGATGGATTGGACCTTCGGACGAGTCCTGGCATTGCCAATGCGTTCTGAAGATGGAGTCTGGACTTCAAAACCGACCGAGTTTATGACGGCAAAAGGCCAATTCGGTTTTGCTCCCACCGACATGGCGATCGGGCATGACGGAAGTTTGTACCTGACCGTTGGCGGTCGCGGAACACGGGGGGCTGTTTTTCGTGTCACGTGGAAAGGAGAGACCTCTACAGAATGGTGGGACCAGGGAACGAAATTTCTATCGGACCTCGCCGCTGCTGAGATCCCCGAGTTCGACACACTGGAAGGGCAAGAATATCGTCGGGCCCAAATGTCTTGGTGTTTACAGGCTCCGCAGCCTTTGTGTAGTTGGTCGCGAGCGCGTTGGATGCCTGTCGCTCAACAATTGGGAGAGTCGTATTTCCGTCGTGCGGCTGTTGATCGACGACTTTCGACAGCAGAACGTGTTCGCGCCATTGAAATATTGACAGAGCTTTTTCAAGGCATTCAGCTTCCCACAATGGAAGTCCTCATGAACGACCCCGACACACAAATTCGTGCACGAGCAGTCTGGTCGCTCGGTCGGACATTAAAAACACAGGAACAACTCAATCAAGTGATTGCCTTTGTCGATGACGGAGATCCATTGGTGGTTCGCTCATCTCTCGAAGCCATTTTGACAGCATCGCCCGAACTCGACCTCGAACTGGCCTTACCCGCCATCGCACGACAGCTCGATTCCAAACAGCATTTTGTTCGACACTCGGCCGCGAGAATTGTCGCCCGCATGTGGCCCGACCACCTCGTCCGTATGCGAGAGATCACTCAGAACTCCGGTGCTCAAACGGCAATCAGTCGTGAGTTGGGAATCGCCTGGCATCGAGACCGTCCTTCTCGGGGAGGAATCGAAATCGGGTTGGCAATTCTGGAAGGAGAGTTTGAGCTATCACTGAAACAACAAGCCGTAAGGCTTCTGCAACTTTCACTCGGAGATGTAGGACCGTTCAAAGATCGAGCTCCCGTCCTTGACGGCTATGCCCCGCAATATTCTCTCAGTTCGATTGAGCGCTCACTCGATCCATATCGGGTGCGTGCGGCTAAGATTTATCCGAGTGGTGACGCTGACCTTGACCATGAGTTACTGCGTGTATTGGCGATTTTGCAGCCGTATAACATCGAATTACTCGACCGTATTCTTGAAGGAATCACGGAAGAGTCTCATCCGACCGACGACATTCATCGCCTAATTACTGCTGCCCGAATTCCCGTGGATCGAAGTTTTCCACAAACCGAGAAAATTGCAAAAACGCTTGTCCAAATCGATCACAAAATCGCAGACCGTGGCCTGAATCAGGATTCCAACTGGGACGACCGGATGAAGGAGCTTTTTGCCGAACTTCTGAAACACGATCCGATTTTGGCGGATGTGATTGTCGATCAGGAAGGCTTCGGACTTCCACCCCATGTGATGTATCTTGGAAAGATTACCGATCCCGGTTCGCTGCCGGAAGCTGTGGAAGGTTTCGCCAGACAAATTGGTGAACACTCCTCATACCTTTGGACGAATGATGTCATTTTTGTCTTGGGGGAATCGGAAAAGCCCGAACACCGGGAATTAGTTCGTCAGCAATTTGAGAATTATTCAGTTCGCAGCGCTGTCCTCTCGGTGATTGGCTCTGACCCGAGCCCCGATGACCGCGACTGGTTTATCAAAGGATTAGAAGCCCCCCTTGTCGAAGGAGTCCTCGCTTCCGCGCAAGCTCTCCAGAAATTAGGACCCACCGACGATCCACAGGAATTGTTTGCTCTTCTGTTTGCCGCACAGAGACTGAATCGTGCGAGTCGAGAATTTGAAGCGCGCGAAATCATCATGCAGATTTTGACCGGCGTTCTCGGCGAGGATTTTGGTTTTGTTACTGGAAAAGAAGGGCATCAACCGCAAGCTGAAACGATGTCAAAAATTGCCGCTGCCTTGAACAAAAAATACCCCGAGGCAGCCCGCCAACAACTCGGACAAGTCGCCGATCAACTTGATGCCGTCATGAAGATGGCTGCTGAAATTGAGTCATCGGGAGATATTGCACGAGGGCGTACCATTTTCGAGAAACGGGCATGCGCCCGCTGTCATGGTGGTCGAACAGCACTGGGGCCAGATTTATCGGGTGTTTCCAAACGGTTCGCTCAGCGCGATCTGGTGATTGCGATGGTCAACCCCGACCAAAATGTGTCGAGTCGTTACCAAACGACTATGATCGTCACGGATGAGGGAAAATCTTACGCAGGAATTATTGTCTACCAATCGGTGGATGGACTGATTCTGCGCGATGCGGAAAGCAAGACCTGGCGATTTGAAGCTCCCGAAATTGAGCTGAAACGACAAATGCCAAACTCGTTGATGCCAGCGGGATTGCTCAAGGACATCACTCCCGAGGATTTGGCCGATTTAATCGCCTATTTGAACAGCCTTTAACAGTCAATCGTCGTCATATCATGGACTCTTTACGCGACTGTGCTGTATGATAAAATCATCACAGAGTCATTTTGAGACAGAGTCATTTTGATTAAGAATTTATCCATGCAACAATTTCAGAACATTTTGGTCGGCGTTGATCTTTCATCAGGTGATCGGATTGCTGCTGACGAATTGAGTGCTGCCACACAAGAAGCGATTGACCAAGCTTTGGTTCTCGGAAAATCTTTGGGAGCCAAATTGACCTTCTTCGCGGGCATCGATATTTGTGCTCAAACCGAGGAACTCCTCGATGCCGATGCTGAGAGTGTACGAGCAACGGTCGATAATGAAGCGTTGAAAGTTCTCGAACATATCAAGCAACGCGCCGATGCCCAGGGAATTCAGGCAGAATGTAAATTCTCGCACGGCCACGGCTGGGAGCAGATGATTCGCAAGGTGATGCGTGACGATCACGATTTGGTGATTATCGGAACCAAACAGCACACTGCTCTCGGACGAACCTTGTTCGGGACGACCGGAACTAAATTGCTCCGCTATGCCCCCTGCCCTGTTTGGGTCACGAAACCGGGTCTTTCGGATCTCAGCGAGCTCGATATTCTCGTGGCTGATGACCTGGGTGATGTCGGTTTGCAATGCTTGAGAATGGCGATTAATGGTGGGCAATATTTTAGTACACGAACACACGTCCTCAATGTCATTGAACAAGATCAAGGAAGTTTTTTCCGCTCACAAATCAGTGACGAGAAGTTGGCGAGTTTCCGCGAGGCAAAGAAGAAAGAGGTTGAACAACAACTGGAACAAAGGTTGTCTGACCTCGATTACCGCACGTTGGAACTCGGCGTAAAAACTTATGTCGAGTTTGGATCTCCCGATGAACACATTTTGAAAATCATCGAAGAAGAACATATTGATGTTCTCGTAATGGGCACTCGAGCACGAACGGGAATCAGCGGTATGCTAATCGGCAATACTGCCGAGCGTTTACTGACGCAAATCCCCTGCTCTTTGTTGGCGGTGAAGCCCGAAGGTTTTGTCTGTCCGATCAAGCCGGATTGAATCTTGCTGTCTGGAAATTCAGGAATGAAAAGACAATGAACAAGGGCATCGAGAGCAGCTATCGTGATCATCAGAAACAATCAAACGAAGTTCAGGGGATCGGATTTGCTGTCATCACGCTCTCCGACACGCGGACTCCCGCCGACGATAAAAGTGGTCAACTCATCCAGCAGATGATCCATGAGGCTGGGCATCAAACAGTCTGTTACGAACTCGTCCCCGACGATCCCGAACGGATCGATGCGGCCATCAACGAGGCCCTCGCAAATCGCTCCGTTGAAGTTCTCATCACAAACGGCAGCACGGGCATTTCCTATCGAGACACCGTGGTAGAAGTGGTCTCACAGTTTCTGGAAAAAGAATTGAAGGGTTTTGGCGAACTGTTTCGCAATTTGTCTTACGAAGAAATTGGTCCCGCCGCGATGCTGTCTCGTGCCATTGGTGGAACGATTGGAAGACGTGCGATGTTTTCTCTCCCCGGTTCGTCAAATGCCGTTCGTCTCGGAATGAAACAACTGATTCTTCCTCAAGTGGGACACATCATTCAGGAACTGAATAAGGATTTACCCGGAGGCCTCGGGTAATGTCGGATCCTACCAAGGAGCGATCCACAAAGGGATTGTGGAAGCCCGTATTAAAAATCGGACTGACTCTGTTAGTGCTGGGTTTTGTGGGCCAACGTAGCTGGTCGTTAATCAAAGATCAGGACTTGTCGGAAATTTCAGTTTGTCCCGGATGGCTGGCAGTCTCTGCACTCTGCTATGGATTTGGGTGGTTACCATCGATTTGGTTCTGGCGGAACATGATGATCGGCCTCGACCAGAAACCAAATTGGTTACTGTCTGGCAAAGCCTATTTTGCAGGTCATTTGGGAAAGTACATTCCCGGCAAAGCCGGTGTTCTACTTATTCGGTCGGCAATCTTGAAAGAGCGTGGTTATCATTTCGCGATTGCCGTCCTGACATCGGCCTACGAAACATTGATCATAATGGGAGTGGGATTGGTCATCGCGGGAGGTCTCGCACCACTTTTAGTTCCCGAGTCGGCACTCATCGAACATGCTCCCCAGCTTCTGAACTGGAGATGGTTACCGGCAGCAATTCTGGTGTCGTCTGCTATGCTGGCAATCCCCATGATTACATGGTTACTGTCGAAAGTTGCGGGGAAATTTTCCCCTTCCAGAGCAGAGATTGCTCGCATCACACCCACTCAGCTTCTCAAAGGGTATGCCGTCTTTCTGGTTTCCTGGACACTCTTGGGACTCAGCTTAGGGGCAGCATTACAGAGCCTGTCAGAGGATTGGTTGTCGCTCTCTGACTTACCGCTCTGGATGGCGGCCATTTCGGCTTCAACTGTGATTGGATTTTTCGCGATTTTCACTCCGGGAGGACTCGGAGTTCGCGAAGGCATTATGCTGGAAGTTTTGCGCATTCAGCCGAGCATCTCAACCGAAGATGCGGCAATCGCTTCATGGATGTTGCGAGCCGTCTGGCTTCTGACGGAAGTGGCAGCGTTCTGCCTGTTTTGGTTGCTACTACGATGGAACGACCGGCGACAATCCACATAGAATAGTAGGTCCGGTTCCACCGGACAGAAACAATGTGCGACTTTTTTTGAGCCGCCAGCGAGCATAAACCCGCCGAAAGATTTGTGCTGGGACCAGTCCCAGCCTACCGCTGAAATTCACCCGATGCCTGCGGCTTCCCCTGCCAAAAAAGATATTCCGCTTTGTTAGCACATACATCCATTGACGAACTATGCGAGAATGCCGCTCACAACTTCGCCGTGAACGTCGGTCAAACGGAAGTCGCGCCCCGCATAACGGAATGTCAGTTGTTCGTGATCGAATCCTAACAGATGTAAAATCGTCGCGTGCAAGTCGTGAACGTGAACACGATCTTCGACGGCTTTCAGCCCCAACTCGTCGGTCACTCCATGAACATGACCGGCTTTCATACCGCCTCCCGCCATCCAGACGGTGAATCCGTCGGCGTGATGATCGCGTCCCTGTGTTTTGGTGACGGGAAGTTGAACTGTGGGAGTGCGGCCCATCTCACCACCCCAAATAACCAATGTGTCTTTGAGCATATCGCGGTCTTTAAGATCTTGTAACAAAGCGGCAATCGGTTGATCTGATTCTCGACACAAGCGTTTGTGTGAACCTTCCAAATTGTTGTGAGAATCCCATGGCTGACCTTTACCATGATAGACCTGCACATAACGGACACCTCGTTCGCAAAGTCGGCGGGCGATCAATGTCTGTCGTCCCTGAACGTGGTCGCCGTAGGCTTCGCGAATGTGTTTCGGCTCACGCGCAATATCAAACGCCTCGTCCGCTTCCGATTGCATACGGAATGCAAGTTCCAGTGATTGAATTCGCGCATCGAGTTTTTCATCACCGACTCGGTCCCGGCGATGAATCTCATTGAGTTGTTGGATGAAGCTGAGCTGCTTCTTCTGCTGATCGGGAACCAGGTAATCGTTTTGAGTATTGGCGACCAGCTCTTCTGGCTCAGTAAACTGGGAATCGATGTACGTTCCCTGATAGATGCCGGGTAGAAAACTGCTCCGCCAGTTGGCAGATTGTGCGGTCGGTAACCCGGTGGGGCACATCACTACGAAGCCCGGCAATGATTGATTCTCGGTTCCTAAACCGTACAAAGTCCACGAACCGAGGGAAGGTCGCGACTGAGCAATGTTGCCGCAGTTCATCATCATCAAGCCGGGCTCATGATTCGGTACATCGGTCACCATGGATCGAATTACGCAGATGTCGTCAATGTGGTCGGCGATTTTAGGAAGTAGCTCACTGACCTCGATGCCACTTTGTCCTCGTTTTTTGAATTTGAAAGGTGATGCAAACGCAGCCCCCCCCATCCGTTTATCGTTCTTATATTTCCCGTCCAATAACTGCTTGCCATGATATTTTTCAAGGAGCGGCTTGGGATCGAATGTATCGACCTGCGAAGGGCCACCATTCATAAACAGGTGAATCACACGTTTGACCTTGGCCGGAAAGTGCGGTTCTTTGGGTGCCAGTGACGAGAAAACAGGCTTCTCCTCATCAGCCGAGAGCAGCCCGGCTTCGGAGAATAAACTGGAGAGAGCGACGGCTCCCATTCCCAGTCCCGATCTTCCAAGCATTTCACGACGAGAAAGAGGAACTGACATATTGGCACCATTCTGGTGGAAAGGAGAGAACTTCCGCGTAGACTTTAATTATACCCTATCATATAAGTCGGCGACAAGATGCAGAATCCTCTCGTCAAGGTTTCAGGAATTCAGGTCAAAGGCTCGATGCAAACAGTCGTGGGCCTTTTCGCCATCAGCACTTCCCACCACCACACTCATCAAGATTTCGGACGTGTTGAGCATCGTGACATTGATGCCCGCCTGAAAAAGTGCCTGAAACATCTTGCGCCCGACATCGGTGTGACTCCGCAATCCGATGCCACGCACCGATAGTTTGGCGATCTCTTTTTCATAGCTGAGATCTGAATCGGGCCAATCTTCCAGTACCGCACGCACGAGGAGCAAGCATTGATCGAGGTCTTCTCTGGGTACGGTGAACGAAATATTAGTCCGGTTTTTCGCTCCGACATTCTGCACAATCATATCGACCATGATTGCACCATCGGCAACTGCCGAAAAAAGTTGCGAGGCAACGCCGGGAGAGTTCGGAAGATTGCTGATCGTGACCCGTGATTGTGCCTGATCAAGGTTCACATCACTCACCACAATGTCTTCCATGTTCGTTAAGCGGGCGACAACATCCTGCTCTAGCTGGGCTTGCTTCTCTTGGTCATTATTCGCTTCCGAGATTTTCTTGACGAAACCGATTCGTGGCGTCGGATGATGATCTTGCTCTAACCCAAACCCACGATGCACGGCCAAGACGGCATCGTCGGCGGAGTTTCTGTCCACCAAGACCGATATTTTAATATCGCTGGTCGTCACCATGCCAATATTGATGCTGGCCGCTGCAAGTATTGAGAACATTTCCGCAGCCACGCCCGTATGAGTTCGCATTCCCACACCGACTGCTGACACTTTGGAAACATTGGTCCCTGATTGAATTTCTCCTGCACCTAATTCATCAACCGCTGCTTGTGCTGCAGTGAGCGTTTCCGCAAGATCGTCTTGTGGAACGGTGAACGAAATTTCTGCGACTCCCCCAGAACTGACATCCTGTACGACGAGATCGATGGGAATTTTTCGTTCGGCCATTTGCGAAAAGATCACACTGAGAACTCCCGGCCTGTCAGGAATTTCTCCAATGGTCACACGCGCTTCGTTACGAATGAGTGCCACCCCATTCACAACGGATTCTTCTTCATCGGACGCGGGTGTAATCAATGTTCCTTCGGCATCGGAATAAGAAGGACGCACGCGCAACGGCACGCGAAATTTTTTGGCAAATTCAATGGAACGCGAGTGCATCACGCCAGCACCGACACTTGCCAGCTCCAGCATTTCGTCATACGAAATCCGACTCAGCTTCCGCGCTTCGGGAACGAGTCGTGGGTCGGTGGAAAAGACTCCTTCCACGTCGGTATAAATTTCACAGACATCAGCTTGAAGAACGGTCGCCAATGCGGTCGCAGTCGTGTCGGAACCACCACGACCGAGCGTTGTAATATTGAAGTCGTCGTCTGTCCCTTGAAATCCACAGACAACAACAATCGATCCATTGTCGAGATGCCGTTTCATCCGCTCGGTAGCAATCCGCTCGATACGGGCTTTCGTATGCGATGAATCTGTCAACACACCGACCTGACCACCCGTGAGACTGACCGCTTGCTCTCCGAGTGAGTGAACCGCCATCGCCATCAGTGAAACGGACTCTTGTTCACCGGTAGAAAGCAACATGTCCATTTCGCGAGGATGGGGCTGATCAGTAATTTCCGCCGCCAGGCTGACCAGTTCATCGGTCTTTTTTCCGCGGGCGCTGACCACCATCACGACTTGATGACCGGCTTTTTTTGCAGCGACGGCTCGTTCGGCAGCACGACGAATTTTAGTGGCATCGGCGACAGAGGTGCCTCCGAATTTTTGAACAATGATGGCCACAGCAGATCTTTCAAATTTTGGGTCAAGACGCGAAAACAGCGAGATTACTCAGTGTACTGTTCATGTTGATTGTCTCAAGTCCCACGCACCGAGGAGTTTATGCCTGCGGGACCAAAAAAACAGCGACAGCCGGAAATTCCGACTGCCGCCTAGAAGAGAAATGATCTCTGTCTGCCAAGAGAAAGATCATTCACTTTATTAACAATGTTAATGTATTGATCAGGGTGAATCTACTCCCCCAACCAAGAGTCTTACGCCGCTTGACGTTGTGGCATTTGAAGAATTGTCGGTTCTTCGGCAGATTGAGTCGCATCCAGAAACGCTTCGAAGACCTGCATATCGAGAGCCGAGGCTGACTCGTTTTCGGGATGGAACTGGGTTCCCAAGCAGAACCAATCACGTTCGATCGATTCGTAGGCTTCGATCACTCCGTCAGGACAAGTGGCCGAAACGCGGAACATCGGTGCCACCGCATCCACGGCCATATGATGTTGTGAGTTGACACGAATCTCTCCCGGTCCGTAAATCGCATCCATCCGTGTTTCTGGAATGATTTCCAGTACGTGGCGTGTGTTGGATTCTTGCTGATCGAAGTGAGGCAATGGTTTAGGTTGCTCTTCAGGAAGATGTTGAATGAGCGTTCCACCCATGATCACATTCAGTGTTTGCATACCGGATCCGATCGCGAGAATTGGCATCTTCATTTCTGCAGCCAACTTACACAGCCGACGATCAAAGTCTTCACGACGTAAGGGCATCGGTCGAACAGCGGGATGTTTTTCGAGTCCCATGCGAGAGGGGTCGATATCCATTGAGCAACCTGCCATCACAATTCCATCCAACTGGCTCAAAACCTGCTTCAGGTCATCATCATCGTTGTAAGGAGGAATGAGAATCGGAAGTCCACCCGCTTTGGTGACTGAATCGTAGTAGCCGGTATTAAACCAACTGAGAGCGTGAGTCTCTTGACGTGCTGCACGAAAATCGCCGCTGATACCGATGACTGGCTTGTTCATGTGAAATCCTTTTCCTGAAACCAACGCACTCCTTGTGCGTTTTGTGGAGTTGATTAGCCTGAGACATTTCAGACCAATCCTGTGTTGTGACGAGCTAATTCTGCTGACCGCAGGAAAAATCGGTTGCAGAAAAGGAGTCGGCAATGTGGGGCAGAGTCCGTACAATGAGCGTGACGGAAATCTTATGAACCCGCAAAGATGAACATCCTGTTCCTGTTTTCCAGATCATTCCCTTGATCCGTCGTTCGGTGTCAGCGATGATTTCCGAGATTCCTGTCAACAACAAGTTGAGAGGCCGCGTTCTTGGAAATTGGCTGAAATGGAGTTTTCAAACACCAAACTTGAACTAACCCTATAGTCACAGATCCATTCTGTAAAGCATTTTGACGATTTAGTAGATAATCGACCTTGCAATGGATCTGACCCCCAAGATCTTGTGGTCAACATCGTTTTCAATCCATTTAAGCCTTCATTTCATGAATTCACAGTCGTTTCAATGTGACTCGCTGGAACAGACCCAGCGTCTCGGAAGACGTTTGGGGAAAGCCGTGCAACCGGGAACCGTCATCTCGCTGGTCGGCAATCTGGGAGCCGGTAAAACCCAATTGACGACCGCCATCGCGACGGGGCTCGGCATCAACCCTGATGAGGTTTCCAGCCCGACATTCATGTTGATTCAGGAATATCAGGGACGCCTTCCACTCTACCACTTCGATACTTATCGCCTCAAAGACATCCACGAATTCGAAGACCTCGGCGTCGACGAATACTTCTTCGGTGACGGTGTCTGCCTGGTCGAATGGGGAGACCGCTTCCAAAAACTTTTCCCCGAAGACTTATTGCGAATCGAGATCCAGATTCTGGGAGAGACTCAACGACAATTCGAGATGACGGCCAACGGTCCATTAAGCGAACAATTAATCGCTGTGCTGTCAGACTGAGATGTCTTGACCGAATCACTGTGTCCCGCAAGCGTTCTCAAAATTGACGAAGATTCGCTTGGTTCTCCGTCGCCCCCACTTTCTCTGATGACCCCGCAATACTCACCATCAGAGAGGGGCTTCTGTTCGATCCCGGAATCAACTTCGTTTTTTTGTGGATTCCGAGAAGACATTCGCGTTAACTTAGGGTCTTCAAGAATTCGAATTTCACACACTCTACTGACTGGGTATCCGCATGCGTTTGAGTTGCAAGCTGAATGGTTTTGTGTTGGTTCTGTTATTGGTTGTAACGGTTCAACTCCAAGCGGACGACAAACCGACAAAGCTCAAAGGCTTAATCATCGCCGGTGGTTGCTGTCATGATTATCCCAATCAATCGACGATTATCTCTGAAGGTATGAGTCAGCGTGTCAGTATTTCGTGGGACATTGTTGTTGAAGGAGACGGCGGACGGGAACACAAAATTTCGGTTTACAAAAGCCCCGATTGGGCGAAACAATACGACGTGATTGTCCATAACGAATGTTTTGGTGGTGTCACCGATCCCGATTTCATTCAAGGCATTGTGAATGCCCACCATGCGGGTGTTCCTGGCATCTTTATCCACTGTTCACTCCACAGCTATCGGAATGCGGGTGCAGGGGCGGAAGGTTGGCGCGAATTAATCGGCGTCACATCGCGGAGTCATGAAGGGAAACGATCAGTCCTCGTCAAAAACCAAAATGCCGAGCATCCCATCATGCAGGGATTTCCAACCGAGTGGCAGACTCCCAACGGTGAGCTCTATAAAATTGAGAAAGAATGGCCCAACTGTATCCCACTCGCCAAAGCATACGGCGAAGATACAAAAAAAGACCATACCGTGATCTGGGCGAACACCTTCGGAAAAGCCAAGGTGTTTGGCACCTCTTTGGGGCATCATAACGAGACCATGAATAACGATGTGTGGCTCGATTTGGTTTCGCGCGGCTTATTGTGGACAACGGGGCACTTAAATGATGATGGAACCACTGCTCCCGGTTACGAAGGAACGGGCAAAAAGCCGATTGTGCTGGCCAAACCAACTCCCAAAGCCGATCCGAAATTCAAAAAGAAAACCAAAAAGCCATAATCACTGTAACTGGCCTGTTCTGAGGGAAGAAGAATTGAGCAATCTCTCAAAAAGATCAGACTTTGACAGTTCGGTGAGCTAAGTTTGGGTTCTGGGATCTTCCCGTATTATCAGAACTTGGCAGTATGAATCTGCACCAACAGACTAGCCGTAACATGTCTTCCTCGATCTCAGAAATGCCCAGCGCTGACTCTTCCTCAGAAATTCCCGTGGTGACCGACCCAAGATATCTGGAGATCGACCGTAAACAGCAATTGATCGCCGATTTGCTTGAGAAAAATCAACAGACGGCCCTGATCATCCAACAGCCGTGGAATTTTCAATGGTTGACTTCGGGCGGTACGAATCAGGCTCCCGATGGTCGCCTTTGTGCCGCGTTGTATATCACGAAGGACACTCGTGTTTTGCTGACCAGTAATGCCGATGCCCCGTGGATTTTTGACACTCAGATTCCACAACTGGGGTTTTATGTCAAGGAACGCAATTGGACAGAACAACCCGAAGATCTCGCCAACGATCTGTGTCGTGGTCGGCAAGTTGTGAGTGATACCGGAGTCGCCAGCACAAAGAATATTGACGGCGATTTACAGAAATTACGGGTGAGGCTTTCCTCGCGGGAGCAATCTCTTGCCAGAACACTCGGACAGGATTTGACCGGTTGTGTCGAGAGGTCGGCTCTGAAGTCCCAACCTGGGCAAACAGAGCTGGAAGTCGCCGGTGCAGTAACACATCGATTGATGGCTGCGGGAATTGAACCGGTGGGTGTTTGGGTGAGTGGTGATGGCGAGAATGAACGATATCGGGAATCAATCCCACGCCCTCAGCCCATTAATCGTTTTGCGACCATCACGGCAACAGGTCGTCGCGACGGAATTTGCGTCACAGTGAGTCGAATCATGTGTTTTGAGATTTCTGAGAAAACAGTCCCCCCCGCGTACCAGGCAGCCGCCATCAGTCAGGCGACAGGGATTTACTGGTCGCAGCCAGAAATGATGCTCGAAAAGATTTGGGAGCGAGTCACGCGCAGTTATGAAGTCAATGATTTTCCCGATGAGTGGAGGTTGAACGAACAAGGAGGACTTTTGGCCCAGCGACCGTGCGAACATCGCATCGTTCCCAACAGTCCGATACGTCTCAAACCTGGTATGCTCGTCAATTGGAGGTCGCAAGTTGGCCCCTGCTCGCTCAGCGATACCATTTTGGTGACAGATCAAGGGCCAGAATGGCTGACCAAAACCGAACAATGGCCTTTGTTTCAAGTGGAGATTAAAGGAGAAACCCTGTCCCGCCCTGCACTGCTCAAGTTCTAATCGAATTCTCCCGCTTGCTTCGCGGCGAACGTCTTTCCATAATCGCTGCTTCACCGAATTGTTTGATCTTCTTGCAGGAGCGTTTCTCGTGTCTGTTCAACTGAGTGACTTTGCACAATCTTTGACCGTCGAAACCGCATTTACGGTTCTGGCCATCGCCAAACAACTGAAAGCGGAAGGCAAAGATGTCGTCGAACTCGAGGTGGGAGACAGTCCGTTTGATAGTACCCTCTCGGCGAAATCATCGGGACTCGATGCGATCAATAATAACCAATCGCATTATTGCCCCTCCCCCGGTCTTCCCGAGTTTCGTGCCGCCGCGGCCGATTTTGTGAATCGTGAATTCAATATTCCTGCGAAGGCAGAAAACATTGCTGTCGGCCCCGGTGCGAAAGTCTTCGAGCAATTTTTCTGTGAAGCCTTTCTGAACCCCGGTGATGGCGTTCTTGTTTTCAGTCCTTATTTTCCAACATACGTTCCCAACATCGAACGACGTGGAGCACGGATCGTTCTTTCTGACTTAAAACGTGAAAATGCGTTTCGCCCCAGCCTTGATGATATCGAAAAATTCATCAACGAGGACGAACAGCCAAAAGCAATTTTTCTCAACACACCACACAACCCGACCGGGGGTGTCGCCACTGAAGAAGATATGCAGAATCTCGCCGACCTGGTGCGAGGAAAAAACACTGCCGTCTTCAGTGACGAACCTTATTGTCACATGGTTTGGCAAGGACAGCATCATTCCATCTGTGCCCAACCAGAGATGCTCGAACAGTCGGTGGCTGCGTTTACTTTCAGCAAGTCGTACAGTATGAGCGGTTGGCGTCTCGGGTTTTCCGTTTCATCTCCCGAGATCACAACAGCGATCAGTAAGATGATCAATACAACACTCTCATGCACCCCACCGATTGTCCAACTCGCCGGTAAAGCCGCGCTCGAGAAAGACAGTAGCGAACGTGATGAAGTGATGCAGAAGTTTCGACAGAAGGTCGAATTACTGACCGATGGTTTGAACAAAATTGATGGCGTCGAAACATTACCTCCCCTGGCCACATTTTATGTCTTTCCCAATGTGGCCCCCATCTGCAATCGATTGGGGATTACCAGTCATGGCTTAGCCCTTTATCTGCTGGAAGGCGCTGATGACAAGTTCGGCGTCGCTTGTTTGGGGGGAGAGTGCTTTGGAGATGCCGGGCATGGTTTCTTGCGATTCAGTTGTGCGGAAGCGAACGAAAGGTTGTTACAAGCGGTCGAATTCCTGCCCGAAGCGATCAGCCGAACTGAGAGGATTCAGGCATTTTTAGAGGAACGCCCCCAGTATCGTCTTGCAGATCCTTATCCCGAACCGGCATGATGGATTGAGTCAAGAAACAGGTACAAAATCGCCGACATGAACAGTATTGTGCCACTCAATCGCCAAAACCCGATTCCCAATCTGCTCCTCGCTGTTGGAGCCGCGCTGGGGGTCTATTGGTTCGCCCTGTTCGTGTTGACCCATCTGCCGCCCGAATTGCTGTTACGAGGGTTTTCCTCCTCCGAACAGATGCTCGCAAATGGCAATGATAAAGTAATGCATTTCATTGCGTATGCTGGTTTGTCATTTCTGTTTGCGTTTTGCCAGTGGCTCCGCGGCGTTGATGACCGTCGTCTGATTCGCCTAACGCTTGTCATACCGGGACTGTATGCAATTCTCGATGAGCTGCTGCAAATCCCCGTACGACGCTCTGCCGACCTGATGGACTGCTTCGCGGACTGGTGTGGAGTGCTCATCGGTCTGGCTTGTTTTCTTTTGGCCAGAACCGTTATGACACAATTGGCTGGACGAGTTTCTTCCGCGGAAGCGTGACTCGATTTTTTGAAATGAGGCTGGAGTGAGCGAATTACAAATCCGCACGATGACCCGTGAGGACTGGCCCGATGTTGCCGAGTTAATCCACGTTTCGACCAATTACTGGTACGAAGCCAATCGCAACATGCGGATCTTTCGATGCCGACCCGATCAGGTCGCTCTTTTTTGCCGTGTGTACGAAGATCTTGATCCCGGCTGTTGTCTGGTGGTCGAACATCCTGAAACAGGACGCATCATCGGCAGTTGTTTTTATCATCCGCGTGAGACACATATTTCGCTGGGAATCATGAACGCTCATCCCAGTTATTTCGGGATCGGAGTGGCCCGCAAGCTTCTGGAAGAAATTTGTCAAATCGCCGATGAACGGCAACTTCCGTTGCGACTTTTTTCCTCAGCCATGAATCTGGACTCGTATTCGCTCTACAATCGTGCGGGGTTTTCTCCTTATGCCTCATTCCAGGATATGTTTCTCGATGTCCCCGCGGAGGGATTGGCTGTCAGCGTTCCGGGAGTGAATCACGTCCGCGATGCGACTCTCGACGATCTTGTAGAAATCGTGAAATTGGAAGCCAAGCTAGCCGGCATCAATCGGGAGAAAGATTGGCGATACTTTCTGGGCAACTCAGAGGGGATCTGGCATGTCTCGGCCTACGAAACACCAGACAATGAACTTTCGGGAGTCATCGCTTCCATTGCCGATCCCGCAAGCCGAATGATTGGTCCTGGTGTTGCAAGAGATGAAGATATTGCCGCAGCGTTATTATTATCCGAACTTAATCAACATGCGGGAGAAACACCCGTCTGGTTGATCCCGACCGAATGTCAGTCTCTGGCTCAGACGCTCTACTCTTGGGGTGCGCGAAACTGTGAATTGCATTTCGGTCAAGTGCGTGGTGGTCGCGCAGGGTTTCAAGGTGTCCTCTTTCCGACATTCATGCCTGAAACGGCATAACAGCCCCACTTTCTCGACTTTTCCTCAAATCTGTACAGAGTGACCATCCGGGGATTCTGGACATCACACTCAAAAGCGCCGATACTAGAGACGACAAAGACTCTTATTGTTAATTGGTTATTCATGCGACGCACATTGCTCAAATCCAAAATTCATCGCGCCACCGTGACGCAAGCCGACCTCGACTATGTCGGCAGTGTGACGATTGATCAAGCATTGATGAAAGCCGCCAATATCGTTGAGCACGAACAAGTGCAAATCTACAACATCACCAATGGCAACCGCCTGACAACTTATGCCATTCACGGCGAATCTGGTTCGGGAGTCATTTGTATCAATGGTGCGGCCGCCCATCTGGCAACGGAAGGCGACTTGGTGATTCTCGCGACCTACGCAGAGTATGATGAATCAGACATTGAGACTCATCGTCCGTTAGTCGTCCATGTGGATGAAAATAACATCGCAGCCGCCCCCTCGCTGGTCTCTGAAGCAGACCGGCACGAGTGTTGATTTGAGGTTCGACGATGTCTCGTCTGTTTGTTGTGATTCCTGCTGCCGGCCTATCTCGACGGATGGGAGAACCCAAACTTCTCATCGATTTGGGTGGCAAGCCGATGATTGCCCATCTGCTCGAAACGCTGCAAGCGTCTTCGGATGTGAGTCGAATTGTCATCGTCGCCAGATCGGATGATAGCGATCTGTTGGAAGTCCTGAAACAACATGCTCACAAGCGGCTGACAGTCATTACGCCTGTCGAGGAGCCTCCCGAAATGCGAGACAGCGTCGAATTGGCACTCGCAGCCCTCGATCTGTGGGAATCTCCGACTTGGGAAGATTCTTGGGCACTTCTGCCTGCCGATCATCCTCTCATCACACCAGAAACCTTCCAGAATCTTTGCCAAGGGTGGAAAGACTCCGCGGCAGAAATTCTGATTCCAACGGTGAACGAAAAAGGGGGACATCCGACATTTTTTCGCTGGCCGGTCTCGGAAGAAGTCGCCAGATTACCTTCCGATGAAGGGTTAAACTCAATTGTTCGATCTCATCCAAGCCGGGTTGTCAATTGGCCATCCAATGCGGAAGAGCTGTTGTTCGATCTGGATACCCCCGAAGATCTGGAACGGGTACGCCAATGGTGGTCGCAACGACACATAGGTGACTAAACTCTCTTGAGCCGCCTGCTTGAATCCTGCACCGATCATTCTAAACTGTAATCCAGTGATCCACTTTTTTAGACTGACAGTTCATGGCTGCCTCCGAAAACAATTCCGCATCCAATGATTCCCCCATGAACCCCGGTGGAACCATTGAATCTCCCGAGAATCTTCCTCCCGTTGAACCTCCTTCGGCGGGATTTATCATCCAATTGTTCGTCGTCCCTGCATTGATTGTCGGTGCGGTGATTGGTGTTTGGCTATTATTTGGACGACTCGCAACCAACGATCAGGACTGGGAACGTCAGGTCAACGAATTGCGCGTCGATAATAACAATCGTCGCTTTCGAGCCGCCTATAGCTTGACCCAAATGATGCAAGCCGATCTACATGCTGGCGAAGAGTCGGCCAACCTCAAAGAAAATGAGCAACTTGCCACACAATTGGTCGACGTCCTCAACGACAATCTCATGGTTCCGTCGCAGTCGGAAGAGGATGTCAAACTTCGCTCCTATCTGATTCGCGCCCTTGGCTGGCTCGATGTTGATACGGTGACATTCCCGGTGTTGATCGAGGCCATGAAACCTGAGTTCGATCTGGAAACACGGCAGAACGCCATGACAGCGATCTCATTCATTGCAGGCCGTGATTTTGAGGAAGGTGATCCGCTCCAGAACGACAAAATCACAGCAGCCTTGGTAACTGGATCGCGTGATGAAGATCCAGTCATACGACGCGCGGCGGCATTTTCTCTCGGGTTATTAGATGACGATCAGGTCGATCAGCGACTGAGGGTCTTACTGCAAGATAAAGACGAGTTTGTCCGTGTGAATGCGGCCTTGGCTTTGTCACGCCAAAAGTCGACCGCGGGAATCGGTGTTCTCGAACAGCTTCTCACCACAGCGACAAAATCGGAACCCATCAAAGAGACAAATGCTGCCGATCTCGATGCCAGTAAAGCGGCCAACATCGCAGAAATCGAGCTGGTTCTGAAAACCAAGTATGTCGTGATTGCGATCCAGGAACTGGCTCCTCAACTCTCTGACTCAGAGAAAGACCGAATCCGACCTCTCATCAAAGATTTGTCGGAGAACTTCCGCGAGCCGAGCATTAAGCTGGCCGCCCAAAACGTGTTGAAATCGCTTTAATTGCTTCGCGCGTTAAGTTCCCGATGATCGACAAGACGCGCTACGTCTTCACGTTCAGATTCGCAAGTGATTTGATGATCGCTCTTTGCGCCATTTTTCCAACGTTGTCAAACTGGCGAAACTCTGAGGGTCGTTCGGATTAACGGGCCTCGCGAAATTTACTTGGCGCGCGAACGACCGAATCTTACCCAAACCTCCTGACAACACTCTCTTCTCAGGCTTATGCTAAAGGAGTAACCCGAAGAACCGGGGCGAGCTGAGGGTAATTCCGGCTGTGACTACTGTAGCTGTTTTACTTGCTCGCACGATTTTGTTCATAATCGGGGAAGAGGCGGGAAGAGTCTAAACCACGAACCACATCAAGAGTCATTTGAAACGGGAGAACATTATGAGAAGTTTCATCGCCACAACGGTGATGGTAATGGCCTGTCTAGCCGGGGGACCGGTCGAAGCAGGCTGGTACTGTGGAGCGACCAGTTATCGTTGTTGCCCACAACCTTGCCAACCGACTTGCTGTTACACGTCTTACAAAGTTGATCGACAAACCTGCTATCGCACGGTTCAGGAAACCGTTTACGAACCAGAACAGTACACGGTCCAACGAACCACCTACAAACCGACTTGGGAAGAGAATCAAGTCACCTGCTATCGTAACGTGACAGAGACCGCGTACGTCGAAAAGAGTTACACGGTTCAACGCCCCGTTTACGAGACCAGCTATGTCGAAAAGAGCTACACGGTTCAACGTCCCGTCTATGAAACCAGCTACGTCGAAAAGAACTATACGGTTCAGCGACCGGTCTGGGAAACCTGCGAACGTGAAATTCGTCGTACCGTCATGAAGCCGACGACGGAAGTCGTCCAACGACAAGTCTGCAAAACCGTCATGGATCGTGTCGAAGAGACGGTCAACGTCCAACGCTGTTACACGGTCATGAAGCCTCACACCGTACAGAAAACACGCTGCGTTGATCGTGGTCGCTGGGTGACTCAAAAAGTCTATCACCCCGGCCCGTGTGTTCCACGATGTGTGCAAACCTGTTACGGACCGCGCATCCAGATGGTTCAGACTCCGGGATTCTGTACCACCAAACGAAACTGGTGTGCGAACGTCGTCAACGAAACGTACAACTGCACGGTCATGCGACCCGAAGTCGTTCGTCAAAATTGCCCTGTGACAGTTTGTAAAGTCGTTCCTCGACAAGTCACCGAAACCGTCAGCTACAATGTCTGCAAGATGGTTCCGACCGTCCAGGTTTGCAAAGTGCCCTACCGCACGTGTCGCATGGTTTGCGAACAGAAAACCTGCAAAATTCCGATTCGTACCTGCAAAATGGTGTGCGAGCAGAAGACCTGCAAAGTTCCTGTGCGTAGCTGCAAAATGGTGTGCGAACAAAAAACCTGCAAGGTTCCTGTCTGCACGACTCGAAAAGTCCCTTACAACGTGACTCAACGAGTTTGCAAAATGGTGGCCTGCAACGAAGATGTGACTTGCACCCGGATGGTTGCGAAATGCGTCCAGAAACAAGTCCCTTACACGGTTTGCAAGATGGTGCCAGTTCAAGTCTGTCCGACTTCAAACTGCAACACCTGCAATGGAGACTCAGGAGTCCAACAGGAATCGGCCAAGCCGACTCCCACTCCCGATAATCCTCCTAAAGCGAATGCGGAAGCATAAAGCTGAAACGAGAATTCTCCTCACGGTCGAAGATTAGACTCTCCCGCTGTGAGAAAACCCTGGTCGATCTTATGATCGGCCAGGGTTATTTTTTTGGGTTGCAGGAATTCAAAAGCACCAAACGATCTACTTCAAATCTTTCGCTTGGATCGGGTTATCTTTGTGGATGACATCAGGCCCTTTCCCGGCTTTTTTCTCGTAGTATCCGTCGCCTGCTTTTTCATATTTTGTGAAACCCAGTTTGTCGAGTTTCTTATTGTCTGAGCTGTTTTTCTGCATCGCAGAATCGGACCACGAACCACCGATAAAGCAACCGGTAATCACTTTCTCAACCGCCTCACCGGTCTCGGGATGTTTCGTCAGAGGTTTATCTGACATTTGCTGAAAAACCTCAAACTGTTCCCCACGCTGACCGTCTTCGCCAATCACCTCATAGATGTAGAACGGCATCTTTCTTTACTTTCTGTCTCGAACGTATCAATTTTGCATCTGGCATCATTCTATGCCGTCAGCAATCGGGGGAGAAGCGAGAATTGGTGGGGAAATCCGTCTCGCCCAAATCTGGCCCGATCATTACACTTCTGCCGACGATCTCCCCTCAATTCGTATCATCAGGAGAAGAAAATGTTTGGATTTGTTTCCAAGAAGGACAAAGAAGCGATTCAGAGAAGAAAATCCCGCAAACGGAAGCTGATCCTCCTGTTGATCTTTTCTCCGGTGATCTATCTGCTGGGAAGTGGCCCGGCCTTATGGAGCCGATCTCAAATCTCTAACAAACAGTGGAAGAAAGGCGTCATCTATTATGTCGCTCCCGTCATGTGGCTCAATTACCAACTTCGAAATCGATCCATGATTGAAAAAGTGGGAGCCATCGACCTGACTCGTTCGGACAACACTCAATGGTATGACTCTCTCGAAACTTACTGGAGTTATTTCGGCAAGGGTACCGTTTCGGAAGCCAACAAGATCACCATGATGCTCAAGATCAAATTCCGTTAGAGAGTTTCAAAATGCGTTTGCAACCATTCCGCAAATTCCAACGGTTTACAATTCTATGTGGACTTCTGGTGATTGGTGCGTCTCTCTATTGGGGCAGGGTGGCAATGTTGCCAACGGTCGCCGTCCCACCTGTGATATCCGAGACAACTTACAATCCCTGGATACGGGTGGCGCTAACAAACTCTCCTGTCAGGTCAGTTGAATTGCGATGCCACGGAGCGGTCACAATTTCATCCGCCAACTCGTCCGATGTTTTGCAGCGTGCTGATAAAATCTCCGTTTCAAAAGTCTCCTCAACACCAAATGGAATCCAGATTGGCAATCTTCACGTTCCCGCGACACGAATCGAGATCGCCGTTGATCGCGAACCGGGAATACGCGTCAATAACCATCTCTATCGAGGTAAGATTCATCTGTACCGAATGCGTGACGGTCGCCTGCGCGTCGTCAATGTCGTTCGCTTGGAAGACTATCTCGCAAGCGTCGTTGATAGCGAGATGCCAAGAGAGTTTGGGCAAGAGGCCAGAAAAGCCCAGTGCATAGCCGCTCGAACCTATGCGCTCTACCAACAACAGCAACGAAACTCACATCCGTATTTCGATCTGTATGACAGCACGCGCAGTCAAATGTACTTGGGAGTCGAATACCCTGGTCCGCAGGGACAACGCTGGGCGGGTGAATCAAAATCCAGTCGTCGAATTGTGAATGAAACGCGTGGGATTGTGTGCATTTATAACGACACAATTTTCTGCACATATTTCAGTGCGGCCTGTGGAGGAAAAACCATTCAAGGCACCGATCTGTTTGCGGACGCGGCATCACCGGTCAGTCCCGTCATGTGTGAGTGGTGTGGAGATGCAAAATTGCATCGCTGGGAACGCCGTGTGACGACTGAGCGATTTCTGAAATTGTTTGATTCGCAAAAACTGATCTTGAGCGAGAATGCTCTCGCGGTCAACGATATGGCCACTTCAGCACTCGAAGCGAATCCTAAAGATACGATTCTGATTCAGCAGGATGATACGACGATTGAACTCCAACGACACAACATTCAACAACGCTTAGGCGCACACGTTCTGCCGAGCCCGCTATTTCAGGTGATACTACAAGGAACTGACGTGGTGTTCCGTGGTCGTGGACATGGCCACGGTGCGGGTTTTTGCCAATGGGGAGCGCGCGGACAGGACAAGCAAGGGCACGATGCCCAAAAAATTCTGCAAATCTATTATCCCGGTTCTCAACTTGTTGAAATGGCCAAGCAATAAAGGGTGATTGCGTTCCTCAGCAATTTCGTAGTTGACTACAAGCGATACCAGAGAGAGACTGAAGACTCAGTCAAGTTTTTACGACCTATATTGAGGCACCTCTGAGATAACACCTGCCTCACAGGAGAGTCATGATGAAGTCTCCACGAATTGTGTCGGTGATCCTCTGTTTGCTGCTGATGACGCAAGCCGAGGCACAACAACCGAGCAACAAGTACATCGGCCACGAATCGGCCGCCTATTCGGTGATACTTAGTCCTTCCGGCCAACGAATGGCGAGCACTGGTTTTGATGGAACGGTTCGTATCTGGAACCATAACACCCAATCGATGATCACATCGTTTCAGGAACACACCGGTATCGTGCTGACCGCGGCATTCAGTCCCGATGAAACAATGCTTGCTTCAGGAGGACTCGACCGAGATATCCGTTTGTGGGACGTCCCCAAATCTGAACCGGTCACCGTTTATGACGTTGCAAAATTTCCCGTCACGACGGCAGTGTTTGGGCGCGAAGGAAAATTTCTCGCACTCGCAGGAGCCGAGGGAAAAATTATTCTCTGGGACACGATGGAGCAGACGATCGTTGCTGAGTTAGAGTCTATCATTACCGACCCACAATTGATGGCCATCCATCAGGATGGAAAATCAATCGCCATCGCAAACGCTGCCGGTGAGATGGAAGTCTTCAGCGGTGAGGAGTTGCAGACACGCACACGTTTGCGATCACATCGTGGTGGGGTCACGGGATTGTTGAGTTCCGGTTCGAGTTATTATTTCACCGTTGGGCCAGACAATTATTTACGTCGCTGGCCCATCAGCCCTCAAGAAACGACTCGCTGGGAAACGTCGGGCGAACAGTTTTCTGTTGCGGTCGTTGATGAGAATGGCAACCGACTCGTCACCATCAGTAAAAACAACAAGGTCCAAATCTGGGACGTGAATCAGGGCAAGCCAATTGGCGAGGTCAAAGAACTCAGTGGTGCGGTTACACAGCCGGTCATCTCAATAGATACACAGTTACTCATCCTGCTCACAGACAAGCAGACACCTCACGTCATTCAGATGTCTGACGGAAAAATCCTGAGATCCCTGCCGAAATTCACCGCTCCCGTGACGGCTCTGGCCCTTGCCCCCAACAAGACACAACTGGCCGCCGGGTTTGCAGATGGCAGCGTGAGTGTCATTGAAACGACCGAGGGGAAAGAACTCCATAAATTCTCAACAGGTACTAAGGCGGTCTCTCAGCTTGATTGGCACCAGAGTTCTCAACAACTCTTTACCGCGTCAGAAACAGGTCAGGTCCAACGCTGGGAAGTCTCCAAAGCCGCGCAGTTGGCCGAGTGGTCCACAGATTCTCCTATCACGGCCATGAAGTACAACTCGCGTCAAAAGCAACTGGCTGTCGGATCAAGACAGGGAAAGCTGTTGACGCTTTCAGCAGAGAAACTGGAGTTAGTCACTGAGTTTCACACACACGCGGTCTTCGTAACTCATGTGGACTTGCGTTCCAATGGCGACACTCTCATCTCGTCAGATGCTGATGGACTTATCACAATCTGGGAGACAAAAACGTCGATTCCTCGCGAACATTATGCATTTGCAAAGGAGACTCTGCTCTCTAGCGTACGGTTAGGAGATGGCTCCTCACTCACAGTGGCCTCCACGGGAGAAATTTCGCGTCAGAAACCACTCGTCAATTTTATAGCAAATATTGGGGAGAGCTCTGCCCGTTTGATGACTCTCTCCGACAACATGAACGAAGTCACGATTCTGTGTGAAGATGGAAGTCTGAAAACATTTAACGGCAATAACGGAACTCCAGGAAAAGAGTATGGGGGACACGACGGAACGATCACTGCCATTGCCTATGCTCCCAGCAACAATCATTTTTATGCCGCCAATCAAAAGGGAATGATTTATGAATGGCGAACATCCAACCATCGTCTCGAACAAGCCTACGGCGTTGGAAAACCGATCCGCGATTTACAATTGACACGGGATTCCAGCCGCTTGATTGCCACAACCGAGGGGCAGGAAATTCGCTGCTATCCTGTGGAGCGGGCCGAACAGAACGAACGCATCGACCCTCAGAAACTTTCTCCTACAGTTCAGGAGTTAACCTTCACAACTAACGCCCCTTTATCGTACGGAATCCGCGAAGACCATGAAACCGGGTGGAGCATCACACCCGATGGAAAAGTGCAGGAATGGAGGATGGCAGACTCCAAGTCTGTCGCTCGTTTGAGAGGACATGGAGGGCAGGTTTATGGCGTTGCATTTTCTCCTGACGGCACTCGGTTGGTCTCCGTTTCGAGTGATAAGTCTGTGCGACTCTGGGATCCTGCTGAAAAGAAAGCGATCAAAACTCTCGCGACTTATGATCAAGTGCTCTATGACGTTGTCTACTCGCCAGATGGAAAGTCAATCTTCGTCTGTGGAGCAGATCGTGTTGTCCGAGAAATCGATGCTGAGTCAGGGCAGCTTAAACAGAACTACGAAGGAAACGATGAAACGCTTTATACAATTGACATCACCAATGACGGCAAACAGATCTGCGCTGCCGGTACAGGACTTGGCCCAGACAGAGAAATTCTGATCTGGAATGTCGGAGGCTCGCAGCCACTCTTCACCTTGCCCATGAAAACTGACAGCATCTATGCTCTCCAATTCGATCAGGCGGACGAAAATTTGTTTGCGGTTGGGTACAACGGTCACATCGAAAATTTTTCGGTACGTCAGAAGAAAACAACCGGCACCCTGGATGTCCCTTATGTGTTGTACTCTGGATGCCTGTCTGCCGATGAAAAGTCTTTGATCTTGGCCAGTGATCGGAAAGAGATTCTTACCTATCCGCTCCCCTGAGAGATGATCTCTAAACTGTTTTGGGTAAGAACCTTATATCATTTTCGCTGTCTTCTAATGATCTTGCTCGTGTGACCGGACTTTGATACAACTCCCGCTTCAGAAACGCCTTTGGAAAACTGACGGAGAGGACAACGATGTCCACACAATCAACGACGAAATGGAAGACTTGGTGCTGCTGGGCGGGAGCACTGCTGCCTCTGCTATTGGCCATGGTCGCTCATTGGGTTGGTCCTCAGGCGCAAGCCGCGTTGGAAACGCGCGAGTTACCCGCGTTGGCGTTTTCTCAATATCTTGTCGATGACGGAGAGCCAGAAGTCAGCCCCGTCTATCGTGCTCATTACTATTTCCAGAACACGAGCGATCATCCCGTCACCATCAAAGAGCTGCGACCGAGTTGTGGTTGTTTAAATCCTCAACTTGAAAAACGGGAATACCTGCCGGGTGAAGAAGGAAAGTTTATGATCCGCGTTGATCCGACCAAAGAAAAGCCAGGACCGCGCGAGTACTTTGTCGATGTCGTCTATGAAGATCCCGATCCTCACGAAATTCGCGTCACCTATAAATTGGTGTTGCCCGCTCGTAGTGTTGAGATCACCCCCAAAGCGTTAGTTTTCTATCAACTGGATGGCAACACAGCAGAGACCGTCCAGGATGTGAAAATCTCTGATTACCGGTCAGAGCATTTCAAGATTCTCTCGATGGAATCCACGTCACCACTGGTACGTGCGATGTTGGTCAACGAAAAGGATGACGATTCTGGCAATCGGCATCATGAACTCAAAGTCGTCGTGAAAGGGGATGTTCCCCCCGGAACGAGTCGCGCTTTGATCAATATTCGCACCGATGATCCACAATTTAATCTCTTACAGTTACCGATTCTGGTCAGCGGTCCGAAACCAAAAGTTTCAAAAGACGATTTGCCGTTGAAAGTCGACCCTTCGTCATTATTTTTGAAAGCAGACGCAGATGGAACCGTGACGAGTTCTGTCACGTTTTACGATTTCCAACCCACCCCTGCGAATTTGAAAACGGTCACTCTGAATTCAATCGAAGGAACGGTCGATACCGGGGAAGCCAAAACAAGCACACTCGGTCCTCTCGTCAAACAACGTACCATCAAATTGTCTCTTCGAATCCCCGAGAATATGCAGGAACAAAAAGGTTTACTTGTGATCGAAACCGATTCTCAACTGCAACCTCGACTGGAAGTTCCCGTCGTCATTCAAGCTCCCTGAGCAACTTTCACTGTTGCAGACTTTACGGGGCAGGGCACCATTTGACATGATGACTGCATGACTTCTTTCAAACCACTCGATCATCCCGCCGTCTGGCGCGGTACGGAACTCTTCTCCCGCCCAGATTGGGAAGTTCATCTGACTGACACTGACCGTGCGGAAATTCGAACCGCGTTATCAGGTGTTGAAGAGCAGCTTCCTGAGCAATTTGCGAAAGAGGATTTTGCGATTCCAGCGTTATCAAGCAAGCTGGAACAGATTCAGCAGAATCTCGAACATGGTTGTGGTGCCTGTTTCATTCGCGGTACTGATCTTTCGAACTTAACGACAGAACAAAGCCAGAAACTTTTTTGGGGACTGATGTGTCATATTGGCACGCCGGTCTCTCAAAGTGCCGACGGAGCACGTATTTTCAGCGTGCGCGATGAAGGTTTCAAGATGGGCGATATTCTGGCTCGCGGCCCGAATACTTCCAAAAAGCTCAGCTTTCATACCGACCGTTGCGATGTGATTTCTTTCCTGACAATGAAACAGGCGAAGTCGGGCGGCGAAAATCAACTTGTTAGCTCAATGCACCTATACAATGAAATCGGAACACGCCGACCTGATTTGTTAGAAGTTTTGCAACAGCCGTTTTATTACCTGCGCCATAACGTCGATCAAGGAAATGACAGACCGTGGTGTCGCCAGCCGATCTTCTCTCTGTACGAAAATCATTTTGCTTGTAATTTTTTGAGAGTGTTAATTGAGCGGGCGGCCAACTCTGACGATTTACCCGACCTCTCTGACAAGCAGGCCGAGGCACTCGATTTTCTCGAAGAAGTCGCCGCCGAGCCGGATAACCACGTCACTTTTCGTCAGGAGCCAGGAGATTTATTGCTGGTTAACAACTGGGTCCTGTTACATCGCCGCAATGAGTTCGTAGACTTTGACGATCTCGATGAACGACGACATCTGCTGCGAATCTGGCTCTCTATGCTGAACAGCAGACCACTCCATCCCGACTTTGCAGGCAACTACGGAGCGACCGCCCCCGGAGCGATTCGCGGTGGCATGAAAGCCCGGTCAAAAGACTGAAACTGCTCTCTGACTATTTCACAGGACTGACGTGAGCGGAGATGTTGGTGAAGATGTAGACCTGATTTTGACCGCTCCAAGGGCCGATGTCTACGATAATTCGTCTAATCGACTTTTACTGTCGCCAATGGAATCGACTTTCGCGCCGACTCGGTCCAACATCGACAAGAACAAATTGTTCATCGGAGTTTCGACATCGTATTGCAGATGTCGACCGGTGCTGATCGTGCCTCCTGCCTGGCCCGCCATGATCAACGGTAAATCGTGATGTTGATGACGATTGCCGTCGGACAAACCGCTACCGTAAACAATCATGCTGTTGTCGAGCAGGTTTCCTTCCCCTTCAGGAGTCGCTTTGAGACGATCAAGGAAGTAACCGTATTGATCGATGAGAAACCCGTCAATTTTGCGAATGTTATCAATCCACTCTTCATTATCTCGGTGATGAGATAGCGAATGATGGCCTTGTTTGACACCAACATTTGTGTAACTACGGTTGCTCCCCGCATTCGCGAGCATGAATGTGGAAACGCGGGTGGCATCCGTTTCGAAGGCGACCACCAAGATATCAAACATGAGCCGAATATGTTCCTGCAAGTCACTTGGGACACCTGAGGGAAGTTTGAGATCGGGTGGCTCGATTTTTGGTGCAGTCTCTGCACGGACAATGCGTTGTTCGATATCACGAATACTGGTGAAATATTCGTCCAGCTTCTGTCGATCTGTTTGTCCCAGTTTCTGTTTCAGACGATTTGCGTCAGCCGCTACGATGTCCAAAATCGATTTGCGGTTGCGCATCCGCTCTTTGCGTGTCTGCTCGTCTCCGGTGCCGAATAGACGTTCGAATGCCTGACGCGGATTGATCTCTTTCGCGGTTGGTGTCGTGGCTGTCTTCCAGGAAATGTTGCCCGAGTAAGCGCAACTGTAACCAGAATCACAGCTACCGGCATTCTTTCCTCGTTCGATGCCGAGTTCTAACGAGGGGAGCCGTGTGAGATGACCGATATGCTGGGCGGCCGCCTGATCGACTGAGATGCCAACTTGCACTCGGTCAGAACTTTTCACCGGATGTTCACCGGTCAAAAACGTCGAAGCACAGCGTGCGTGGTCACCCGCTCCGTCTCCTTTAGCGCGACCATTGTCCTGAGCGAGTCCCGTGATGACATTGAAATCATTACGATGGCGTTCAATTTTTGAAATCGTGTCGGAGAGCTTGTAGTCACTCCCTTTTCCTTCCGGTTTCCAGGAAGGCATGATGGCTCCATTGGGGAAAAAGACATAGGCCATTCGTACGGGATGACCTGATTCGGCCGTCATCAAGGCGTGTGCTTTGGTGGCAGGACGCATGATCTCCAACGCCGGCAATGTAATGGCGGCTCCCAAACCGTGTAAAAATGTTCGTCGGTCGATTGAAAGTGTCATTATTCAATTCCTCCATCGCCACGTCGCATACGGAACGGGTCGCTATTGACCACTCCGAGTACGAGGCGAGAAAATTTGTGGTGATCGTTTTCCAGATTGGCAATCATTTCATCAATGGCACAACGGTCGTAATATTTTAGACCTCGACCGAGTGCATATGTCAGCATTTTTTCTGTCAAATTTCGCGTGAACTGCTCCTCACGCTGCGAGAGAATCTCTATCAACTCCTTGGCACCAGCGAACTTCTGACCATCGGGGAGAACTCCCGAGTCGTCGATGGTTTTTTTGCCTTCCCGTTCTCGAAACTGTCCAACAGCGTCGAATTTTTCAAAAGCCAGCCCGAGTGGGTCCATCTGATTGTGGCACGACGCACAACCGGGGTCTTCTCGATGAAGAGCCAATTGTTCGGCTAATGTCGCATCGGGTGAAGCTTTCGCGGTCTCTTCCAATTCGGGAACACCGGGAGGAGGAGGGGGCGGGGGTGTCCCCAAGATATTCTCCATAATCCATTTTCCCCGTTTGACGGGGGAAGTTCGAGTGGGATTCGAGGTCAAAGCCAGAATGCTCGATTGTGTGAGCACACCGGCTCGCGGAGTTCCTTGCAAAGAGACTTTTTGAAGCGACTCGCCTTTGATTTCTTTGATTCCGTAATGTTCGGCAAGTCTCTCGTTCACGAACGTGTAGTCGGCATTCAGGAAGTCGAGAATGCTGCGATCTTCGCGGACGATATAATCGAAGAAGGTCAATGTCTCCGAAATCATATCTCGTCGTAGCTTATCATCGAATGTTTTGAATCGTCTTCGATCAAAGGTAATCTCGTCCAAATTTCTGAGATTCAACCATTGCCCACCAAAATTCTCGACCAATGCGTTTGACTTGGGGTGAGCCAACATTCGGCGAACCTGTTGTTCGAGGACCTTTGGATCATTCAACTGTTTATTGCGAGCAGTTTCCAGTAACTCCTCATCAGGTGTACTGCTCCACAAGAAGTAAGAAAGCCGAGATGCCAATTCGAAGTCGTCGAGTTCGCGTTTGAAGTTCGGGTCGTCGGGACGCGGGTCGGCCTCGATACGAAACAGAAAGCTGGGAGAAACCAACGCAGCTTGAAGGCCGAGTCGGATCCCTTCTTCATAGGACTCGTCGAATTCTTCAACGGTCTTTTTGACTAAAGCGACGAACTGCTGGACTTCCTCAGATTGGACCGGGCGACGAAAAATTTTCGGCAGGATCGCATCAAATACTTTAGTGGCGGCTTCTTCGACAGATTGATTCTCTCCCGGTTCGGCGATCACGATTCGCTTATGATGTTCGGGAGGATCGACTTTCACGCCGGACAATGGACCTTCCAATTCGACCCAACTCACAAACAGGTTTCGATCTCGACGGTTCGAATCCTTCGCGTCCTTGTCATAGAAATCATTGAGGAACGAGACGGCAATAGGGAACTCACCTTCAACGGCCTTAAAGTCGTACACGTAAACTTGAGACTGATTGTGTTCTTTGATTTTTTCGAGTTTGAAGGGTTTTTCATCAATATAAACCCCCATCTCTGCGGGGTCGCGCCCTGCTTGAGTCGCTCTGGCACTTACGCGGAGAATATAATCTCCCTTTTCGGCGAACTTAAATCTCGCAGTCGCCGTTCCCTTTGAGGGAAAAGAAATCCCGCCCTTCGAGGCACTGGCCGAATCTTTGGTTTTAAACTTGTCCCCTTCCTTGCGCAAGACGGGAACGATTTGCGTATCGACAATGACACGCGATGTAATTTCTTCCGCGGCGGCGAGATACTTTTCCATCAGCAATGAAGGCAGTGACAAAACATCGCCGATGTTGTCGAACCCTTCTCCCACATCGTCTGCTGGAAAGTTACGGCCGGGATTCAAATCATCAATGCCGAACAGGTCGCGAATGGTGTTCGTGTATTCTGCCAAGTTAAGACGTTGGATTGTCTCACGACCGGGATCGTTAATGGCTTCACAATCAATATTGTAAAGAGTATTGTCTAGCCAAGCGAGAACCGGAAGCCTCTCGTCTTCCGTCGGTTGGTCGGCATCACTGGGAGGCATCGCGCCAATCTCCAGAATGCTCAGGATTTTTTCCCATTTCTTGCGGGACTTCAAAACATCGGCGGTCGATTTATAGAGATCAAGTTGCACGCCTTCTTCTGCGAATTCTCCTTCGTGACATTCGAAGCAATACTTCGTGAGAAACGGGACGACTTTTTTCTCAAACGAGAGGTCGTTTTTGAGAGAGGCTACATCAAGGCGATTGACGTTTCCTTCCGGTCCTTGAAAAGCCACCGTTTGTGTCGAAACCGTAGAAGCCGGAGAAGACTCTGCATTGACGGTTTTATTGATCGAAGGTAATTCGTTGGGCGACTCACGGTTCATCATCATCACAACGATGAATGCAACTGCGACAACTCCTGCTCCCATTGAAGCCGGCAGCTTCCAACTCCCACTGTTCGCCACTTTTGACGGTTTTGATTTCGAGCCCGACTTCCGGGGAGGCGACATTGGGGGTTCATCGGTCCAATCATTTTCGACTTGAGGGACACGAAAGACGGCCTGACAGTCAGTATTCGGACAGCGACCCTTGCGGCCTGCAAAACGGTCGGCCACTTTGAATTGCTTAAAGCAGGTTTCACAGGTGATATCAATGGGCATGGTGTTCGCTCAACGCTGAGCCGGTTTTGAATCAAATAACGCGGCAAGACTCAGCCGCGTCATCAATGTGGTGGGTCGTGGTAGGTGGGTGAGGGAACAAGGTCTCCTGCCATGTCCCTGTGGACTATTGTACGACAGGTGAGTCTCTGTTCCAAATGTTATTTAACATCGGCAGTCCAAGTAAGTTACGCCCAATCTTTCGAGATTTGTCCGTAATATCCGGCTAACGTAAACTGCCAGCGAAAAAAATATCCACAGGAATAGTGGGGAATTCGGGGCCTTCTCGCGTTAAGATCCTGTCAGCGTTCAACTTATCACAGGCAGCAATCTATGAACTTGCGGACTCTCTTTGGCTGGAGCCTCCTATTTTCCTCTCTTTTGATGGGGTGTGATAGGCAAGAAGCGTTCCCCAACCGACCGATCACATTAGTTTGCCCGTGGTCTCCGGGAGGAGGAACCGATCAGGTTTCTCGCCAGATGGCCTATTTTCTGGAAGCCGAATTGGGAACACCATGCACGGTGATCAATGCGACGGGAGGGCAAGGAGTCACCGGGCATCGTCGTGGGATGATGGCAAGACCGGATGGATACACGATTGCCGTCGTCACCTTTGAATTAAACACGCTGCATCATCAAAGCCTGACGACATTAACCTATGAAGACATGATACCGTTGATTTCGGTCAACGAAGATGCGGCCGCAATTTGGGTGCCAGCAGAATCTCCCTGGCAAACGCTCGACGACCTGGTCACCGACATCAAATCCAAACCGGGATCACTCACCGCGTCTGGCACCGCGACCGGAGGAGCCTGGCATCTTGCTTTTGCCGGTTGGTTACAATCCGCGGGATTAGAAACCGCTGCGGTGAAATGGATCCCCAAAGGGGGAGCCGACCCTTCCATTCAAGAGCTAATGAGCGGTGGAATCGATTTGGTTTGTTGTTCTTTGCCGGAAGCGAAGCAGTATTATGGTCGTGGAGAGCTTCGAGCATTGGGTGTCATGGCCGAAGAAACGGTGCCAGGATTTGAAGACATCAAAACGATGCGCGAACAAGATTATGATTGGGTACTTATCGGCTGGCGCGGCTTCGCCGTTCCTCCCGGAACTCCTAAGGACCGAGTAGATGTGTTACGAACTGCAATGCAGAAGATTGTCCGTGGAGAGGTCGTGGTCGAAGAGGATAGCTTTCCCAAGTTTATGGATCAGCGTGGGTTTAACAATCGTTGGAGAACGAGTGACGATTTCCATGAATTTCTCGCACGCAATGACCAGTCTCTGGGAAAACTCTTAAACTCGGAGGCATTCGCTTCGCTCGCCGAAGGAGCGGTCGGTCCGTACGACTTCCCGATGATGTTGGGAATACTGCTTTCGGGACTGGCCATCGCACAAGTTGTCATCGCGAGACGCACACAGACTCCGGCAATGACTGACCAGAAAATAGGAGAAACAAGTACCACACCCGAAAACATCAGTTCCTCCATCAATGTTCTGTTTGGTCTCGGAATGGTGTTGCTCTACATTCTATTGGCAGAAACTGTCGGCTTCCTCATTCTTACAGCGGGACTTCTCGTCCTGTTTCTCTGGAGACTGGGGACAAAACTCACTTCGGCGGCGGCAATCTCCATCATCCTGGTCCCGCTTGTCTATTACTTGTTTGCAGTGATTCTACGTGTTCCGTTGCCTCGCGGCTGGTGGGGAGTGTGAGATGGAACTTCAAACCGCTTTACTCGATGTGCTGTCATTGGAAACTTTGCTGACGATATTATTGTGTGGCGTGTTCGGTTTGTTTGTGGGCTCAATCCCCGGACTGACAGCCACCATGGCGGTGGCGCTGATCGTCCCTGTCACTTTTTATCTCAGCGACATTTCCGCGATTGCCGCCATAGTCACTCTCACGGCGGTCTGTATTTTCTCGGGCGATATACCCACCACGCTGTTACGAATTCCGGGAACTCCCTCCTCGGCGGCCTATGTTGATGATGCGTATGCGCTGCGTCAGAAGGGACGCTACGCAGATGCGCTATCGACATCTTTGATGTTCAGTGTGACGGGTGGACTCTTTGGAACTCTGATACTTTTTCTGTGCGCTCCACAGCTGGCTGTCCTGGCAAGACAATTTGGAACTTACGAATACTTTTGGTTGTATGCCTTGGGCTTAAGCTGTGCGGCGATTGTGTCGGGAGATTCTCGCTTGAAAGGTGCAATCGCTTTACTTGTGGGAATTCTGTTTTCGTTGGTTGGACTCAGTGAGGTCCATTCCGAACCCCGATTTGCATTTGGTTCAGAAGAGTTGATCAGTGGAGTGCATTTCATCCCCGCTTTGATTGGTTTATTCGGTGTCTCCGAAGTGTTGCGAGGGTTGTGGGCGTCAGGAGACAAAAATGCGGTCACCACAAACGCCGACTTGTCGAATGTCCAACAAAAGGGATTCTCGTTTGCCCAACAAATCTCTCATTGGCTCTCTCGGATCTCCCGGCGTCCGTGGCAGACGCTTCGTTCCTGCTCATTGGGAACACTCATCGGAATGATTCCCGGCGCAGGAGCCGACATCGCGGCGTGGATGTCTTACACATTCTCAAAACGCTCATCATCAAGCCCGGAAGAATATGGCAAGGGTTCTGAAGATGGACTTGCCGATGCGTCTGCCGCAAATAACTCATCATTGGCGGGTGCCTGGATTCCCGCGCTCGTATTGGGAATACCGGGTGATTCTGTTACAGCGATCCTAATCGGTGTCTTGATGATGAAAAACATCAATCCTGGTCCCGATATTTTTACGCAGCCTGAACAGGTCACGCTCATTTATGGGATCTACATCTCGTTTATTGTGGCAAATCTTTTCTTGATCCCACTCGGTTATTTGGGGATTCGTGCCAGCGGATTCATTTTGAAAGTACCGCAGCGTGTTTTGTTACCCTTGATCCTTTTGTTTTGCATCGTGGGTTCCTATGCCATCAGCAGCAGCCTGTTTGATGTCGCTCTCATGTTATTCTTTGGGCTCCTGGGCTTTTTGTTAGAAAGATATCGTTATCCACTCGGCCCCGTAGTCCTGGGGTTATTATTGGGAGCCGATCTGGAAGCCAGCTTTGTTCAAAACCTGACCAAAGATCGCTCATTACTTGCCTTCTTCTCGCGACCTTTGGCAGCCGTTTTGGGAATTGCCTGCTTGTTGATCTGGCTCACACCGGCAATTTCTGCCGCCTTACGCAAGAAACCGACCATGCTTGAAGAGTAGCCTGTTGGTTTGGGTAATCTATCCACGACTTTGAATAACAGTGTATTTGTTGCGCGTCTTCCGAATACTCGGCCTCTGTCGGAAGGTCCACAGGAGACCATTTATTCGGTCGATAATGGTTGTATCCCAAATAGCGCATCAGTGATTAATGCCGGTTATCGGGCATTCCCAAATAGGGACTATGCAGCGTCTTCAGTCTATGGATGGACAAAACTATGGAACGCCGACAATTCGTTAATCTTGTTCTTTCTTCCGTAGGAACGTCTCTCGTTTTTGCGAACCCACTCCATTTGACAGGTGCAGAGCCAGTCAAAGTGGCGGCCGCCTTGGAAAATTCCAAGCTGAAAGCGCCCATCAAACTGTGCCGACAGTGCGAAGAGTTGCTGGAAAAGTATGATGACTATGAGGCGGTGTTTATCAAACGCGAGTTAATTGGTCGCAAGATGAACGAAGCCGTGATGAAAGTGAAAGTCCGGCAAGATCCTTTAAGTGTCTATATGCTGTTCGGAAAACCCTACGAAGGTCGTGAAGTGATCTTTGTCGAAGGCATAAACAATAACGAAATCCTCGTGCATGAAACGGGAATCAAATCTTTGGCTGGCACTTTATCGCTCGACCCTCATGGGTCGCTGGCGATGAAAGGTAATCACCATTCCATCAACAAATTCGGCATCAAAAACCTGGTCACAGAATTAGCCGACTTGTGGATTGCTGAAGCCCACTTGCCGAATATCGAAGTCAAATATTATCCCAAAGCAAAAATTGGCGAGATGGCATGCAAGGCGATTGAAGTCGTCCACCCCAAAGAGATCGCCGGTGCCTCTTTCCATATCACACGATTTTATCTCGACGCCAAAACGAATATTCCCGTGCGTTTACAACATTATAGTTTTCCCACGAAGCCGGGTGCCGAACCCGACTTATATGAAGAATACACATTCCTTGAGTTCGAACCCAACCAGGGATTCAAAGATATCGATTTTGATATCGAAAACCCGAACTACAACTTTTGATTTGCGACAGGTTTGCTCACTCCAGACTCATCCCAGATTCGAGTGGCTAACCGTTTTTGATGGAGGCACTCGCCGATTGCGAGGAGGGCATATCGGCAGAGTGGAGAGAGAAGACGGTCAGGGACGGCCGAAATCGCTTTCTTACCTCATGAGAAAGGCCCGGTGTCAAAGCCGGGCCTTTCTCTATGCGCGGTCCATTCTTCCAAGAGACTTTATTCGTCAGCTTGCGCGGGAAGAATAGTCCCCTGATCACGAACCATTCTCTTCCAACGATTCGTCCAGGCCCGTCTTTGAGTCGGCGTAATCAACGCCTTGTAACTCTCTTCCAGTCCCGTCAATCTCGCCATCTCCAGGAATGCAAGCTCGCTCAGAATTGGACGGTCGTGATCGAGTAGTCCAATCAGCGACTGTGAGGCAATGGGGTCGCGAGCATCATCGGTAGAGAACCCCCACAGTAATCTATCCAATTGATCCGCATCATCTCCGGGAAACGACAACTCCAGACGTGAGAGATATTCTTCCCCTTGTTCGGGATGACGTGGCAACCACAGACGAACTTCGCTGGCTGCCGCCAATCGTGCATCTTCGAATTGGCTGACTCGCATTGTCTTGATGAGATCCTGAACATGGTCAATCAATCCCAGACAAATCACCGTGTATTGAGCCATTCTGGGACGCGGGTCTTCCAATAATGGCTCCAAACTTTCTGCCGCAGGCAAACCGGGGCGAAACCGAGTTGCAAACTCATCAATATACATCTGCTGAATGGTCGAGATGATCCCCGATTCCGGCTTCATCCAGTCAGGAGTCAAATCGTAAGGATGAACCATCTCTGGTTTTAGCATTCCGGGGACCGAGAAGTCGACAGCCGGGACGGAAGGATCTGCACTTGCCTGAATCGAACGAGTGGGATCGTGCAGCACAATCTCTTGCCCTTCAGACAATGTCACTTGGCTTGTTTCACTTGCGAGTCGAACGGCTCCACTGGTCACAATGACCGTTAATCGAAAGTAGTTTTCAGGTAGGGATTGTTCCGCACCATAAACTTGAAGCGGCTCCATCTCGATGCCAACACGTGTACCAGACTCATTCAACTCGAATCTCCAATCGAGTGTTCCGGTTTTACACGCAAATGAGGTTGGTTGAGGATTGAGTGCCTCCAGAACAACACGCCCTTCATGCAGCCTGACTCCCAAATCGGCCGCTTGAGAATTGGTAATCAATTGAGCTTTCGTACCACCCTTCAAATCAAGCAACGGTGCTTCATTCTCCATTTCAAGAATGGCAGAGAAGGGGACCGGCACTACCAGAGAGGTCTGTTCTAACAATTCCAGTTCATAAGGGACCGGGTACCAGCCTCGTTTCGTTTCATCAAACGACAAGAGAATGCCCGCCGTGGAACGATATCGTCCCACGGTTTTGCGTTCGGCAGGTTTTCCCGGTAAAGGAGGAACGGGGACGGCAGGTTGTGGTTGAGCGGCGGGAGTCTCGGGAACATTGCCCGCTGGCTCATCAGTGGGACTATTGGCCACAACAGGATTAGTCTTCCCCTCTACCGATTCAACAACTGTCACCTCTGGCTCAGGCATGTCGGGCGGTGGTGGAGGATCAATTCCCGGTTCAGGATCACCCGGCGAAGCAGAGATCGAAACGGTATCGGGTTCTTGTTTTTGCTGCGGAACAAAGTCAGGTGCTTGACCGTTCTCTTCAATGTCGTCCGGGTCAGCGGCTGCGATGGTCATCCCATTCTCACCATCTCCGGGGGCTGCCGCAAAAAAGTTCAAAGAGGGGTCGAAACGAATCAAGGCAACCCACATTCCGATGAGCACGACAGGAATCAACAAAGGTAATGCAGACTGCCAACGCGAATTCCGTTGCAGGTGAGCCGGGAATGGTGTCGGCTCGGCTTGTTCAACGGGAGCAGGCGAAGATGTGACCGGCATCGGAATGTCGGACTTGGCGACCGTCCCGTCATCCGCGAGTGCAAACATTCGCTCTCGGCTCGACTCACTGATCTCAATCGGCTCTCCCAAGACAAGCGTGAGGATCTGATGACAGGCGGCGACTTCCGCCAGATGAGCATCAGAACCCAGACAAACACGCTCCACATCGGCCACTTCCTGAGGAGTTAAGGACCCATCGAGGTACTCAGCGACCAAATTCGGATCGAGTCCCGTTTCGTTCAAATCTTCCGCAGAAAGACGACGACGTCGCATCACTTCCCGGATTCTTTGAGCGAGTGAAGTGGCGACCGGGCTCTCGGCAATTTTCTGACCAATTTCTTTGGATTCGGAAGGCTTCAATTCGTCTTCCAAATAAGCCAGCAGGGTTCGTAAAGTGAGTCTCATTTTGTACTTACCTATTGATCGGTAATGTTATGAATCATGATTTACAGAGGGATTTCCTGCTTCGATCCTGATAAACTGAGTGGCCAGGAACTGACGCCTCCATGAGTATATGTGGCAGTCGTACGCCGATATCTTGCAACAAACAGGGAAGAATAATGATTTTCTCGAAAAATCGAATCGCCATCTGGCTACTCTGCAGTCTGGGGCCGATCCTTGGTGGTTTGAGTGATTCTGACGCCCGTGCGAATTGCCAGAAAACCAAAGCCCTTCTCCCCAAACGAGTCGTGCTTTTGTGGCAAGGCCCCGATGGACATAAACCAACGACGCACGAATTTGAAGCCGGCATTCGCTTACTTGGCAATATGCTTCAGCGGCACACCCGGCATCATGTGATCCTTTCCAAGGCTGACGAAAAGTGGGAAGACGGCCCAGAACTATTGGAGCGTGCTGACACGGTTGTCATGTTCATCTCACAAGGCTCGCGCTGGATTCAACAAACACCCGCGCGATTAAAACTGTTCCAGGATTATGCACACCGGGGAGGAGGTTTGGTCGCTTTTCATTGGGCCATTGGTAGTAAAGCCGATGAAGATATTGCCGCCTTTCTTCCGCTGCTCGGTGCGACTCACGGCGGAAAAGATCGCAAGTACGATTTCCTGAAAACCCGTTTCCGTCCCACCACCGAGAATCATCCGATCCAATATGGATTGCGACCGATCGAGATCGAAGATGAGTTTTACTACAATCTCAAACAATTCAAATCACCCTCACCCATCATTCCCATCATGGAATCAAAAATGAAAGATGGCTGGTCCATGACCGCCTGGGCTTGGGAACGCCCACAAGGAGGGCGCTCTTTCGGCTTCAGCGGACTACACTATCACGGCAACTGGAGCGAGGAGGTCTACCGCAGACTCATTTTGCAAGGTATCCTGTGGACCTTGGAAGAAGAAATTCCCACCGAAGGTGTCAATGTCAGCATTAAAGAGGAATGGCTCACATTGCCCATACTTTCGAACAATAAATAATACCAATTGATCGGCTTTCGATTGCCAAGTAACAGCAGGGAGGCCCACTGTGGCCAAGAAGAACAAGAAAACTTCCAAAAAAAAATCCAACGGCAAGCCCAAAAATAACAAGAGTCAGGAAACTGCCTCTCTGAATACGATACTAACAGGCGATTGCATCGAAATGATGCAGGCCTTGCCCGAAGGTTCTATCGACTTGGCGTTTGCCGACCCACCGTTCAACATCGGTTACAAATACGATGTCTATGATGATCGAAAAACGGTCGACGATTATCTTGAATGGTCGAAACAATGGATGACTGAAGTCCATCGATTACTCAAAGACGATGGCGCTTTCTGGTTGGCCATCGGCGATGATTTTGCCGCGGAACTCAAAATTCTTGCTCATCAGCTTGGCTTTCACTCTCGGAATTGGGTGATCTGGTACTACACGTTTGGCGTCCATTGCGAATCGAAATTCACTCGATCACACACCCACCTACTCTACTTCGTCAAGAACCCCAAAGAATTCACATTCAATCGTGACGCAGTTGCCGTCCCTTCGGCGCGACAACTTGTTTATAACGACAAACGCGCCAACCCCAAAGGTCGTGTCCCGGACGACACCTGGATTCTCAGACCACAAGATTGTCAGGATGGTTTCAATCCCGATGAAAATTGCTGGTACTTTCCACGAGTTGCCGGGACGTTCAAAGAACGGGCCGGTTTTCACGGTTGTCAGATGCCCGAACAATTACTCGGTCGAATTATTCGCTGTTGTTCGAGGGCCGGTGAAACGGTCTTTGATCCCTTTTCCGGCAGCGCGAGCACAAGTGTTGTGGCCAAGAAACTGCATCGGAATTTCCTGACGATGGAACTGTCTGAAGAATACGCCGAGAAGGGACAAGAACGAATCGATGCCGTTCAACCGGGCGATCCTCTCGACGGAGCAGAAGATCCCAAGTTATCAGCACCTGTCACTTATCCCGTTGATGGTCGTGGGAAACAGCTTTCTAAAGCGACCGACAAACCAATGACCGACAAACAACTGAAAGAATCCTTTGAGTCAGAACTGATTGCCGCGTTTGCAGAAGCTCATGAGGGATATTCGGTGGACCGCTTGGTTCTTGACCCCAAGCTCAATCAAGCGTTTCTCGATAGTTGTTTACGAAAAAGTCTGGAAGGAACTCCACTCGACCTCAATCGATATTTGTTCCGACTGAGAAAGTCGGGGAAAATCAAATCAGCCGGCATTGAGACAGAGAAACGCACAAGCTATTCCTGGGACGAACTCGACAAGTATTTTGATGCTGCCGAGATCGCCTGGAAACTGACAGTCGATGAGCATCGAGTCAGCTTGGATGATCTCTATTGTGATCCTGTTCTCGCAGCAGAGTTTGATCGGACGGCTGCTCAGTTTGCTCCCGGTTTCCAATCCATCGATTATCGTTGGGCAGCATTGACCGTCCGAAAACAATCCAAACTCGCGCGATCACGTTCCGAAAAAATCGCACGAGACCGAAACTCCACGAAGATCGAAACAGGTAAACCCATTAAACTGGAAAAGCTCGATTTAGAAGACTGCGACAGTAATCCCGGCTTATATGTGATTCAATCTGGCAAGAAACAATTGTACGTGGGGGAGACTCTCAATTTGAAAGAGCGTCTCGACCGTTCGTTCTTTGGTAAAAAAAGTGGCAAGAATGCTTGGAGAAAACAGGGCAATTCCCTGAAAATCGCCTTCCCAAGTATCAACATACAATCGAAATCGACCTCTCATGTTGCCAATGAATTACTCGGCTATCAAAGCTTCATAATTGCTGAGCACACACCCAAACTGAACGCATTGAATCAAGTCGTCTCCTGATCCGAACCCAAAAAAGTGATCAAACTTCAATTTTCAAGCCGTTGCAGAAACGGGCATGTTATCGATCAGTTGCAGGATGTTTTGCTTTTCAAGGAGGACTTGCTGCAATTTTTCGACAGCCAATATTTGCAATTGTCGAACTCGCTCTTTGCTGATACCGAGCTGTTCGCCGACGGATCGTAATGTCTGTCCCGATTCTTGCTCGTTGATTCCAAACCTGGCACAGATGATATGTTGCTCACGCTCATCCAACTCGTGCTCAAAAACCTCCATGACTTTCTGATAGAGCAAAGCCTGAGTTTTCATTGGCACTTCTTCTTCGTCATTCTCTTGGCCGATGTCGCCTAAAAATTCATTTTGATCGCCGGTGATTCGTTGTGCATTCTTGCGACGTTTCTGAATCTGCCGATAATAATCACGTTGAGTCGCGTGAGTCGCGTAGGTACTAAACCTGAATCCGCGAGCACAATCAAATTTGAGAGCGGCGTTCATCAGTGTGATATTCCCATCACTGACAAGTTCTTCGAAGGTGGAGTAATGGTCACAAAACTTTCGAGCCAGTGAAACAACCAATCGCAGATTTGCTTGGACAATACGATCACGAACCTGTTCCGAACGCCCCAGACATTTCTGAATTTCTTCGATCAGATGCTTATCAGGCTTAGTCACATCGAGTGAGACTTTTAACAGATTGGCCCGATACTTCAGAAAGTTCATGGCCCAGAATAAATCGTGCTCTTCTTGTGGCGTGAGAAGAGGTGTCTCATACAATTTGGCAAAGTACGAGGGCAGATCTTTGGATGGCTTCACACGCGGCTTTCGCTTGTTTTCATATTCTTTGACTAAGATCGCTTCCATGCGGTCGTAACTGTCCGAATTCGGAAACTCGTCATTGTTGATGAAATCGATATCAAGCTCGGAAATCAGCTCTGCTTGAGCGAGAAGTTGCGACGAGTGTTTGTTTTTAATTTTAGTGGTTTTTCGCGTTTGAGCCGACTTGATCCTCGAGTTCGTCGCTTTTTGTGATTTGGCTCGTGATGTCGTTGCAGGTTTTGGCATCAATCGGTTCTCCAGGAATTGAACAGCAGGATGAGTCAGAAAGAAATGAATGAGCTGAACAATAACGTCCAAATCGTTCATTTATCTTTTTACACTTAGGAGTGGATTGCGGCAACCCAAAATTCGTTCAAATCGTTCACTTTTAAGAAAATGGGTAAAAACCTTGTGTATGCCTTAAATATTTCAGATTTGAATTCCGTCAGTGCGTATGAAACCGTCTTATTACAACTTACATAACATCCATAACGGTCATCTTTAGGATTTTGTCAGAATTCGACTGAATCTGCCTCATAAACTGAACCAGCGCAGCACAAATCGCAGGGAATCTGGCAAATCAGGCCGGGGAGAGAAAGATTAAGTGGTCGAGAAATGACTTAATCGAAGAGATAGCTGACCGATTCATTGCGGTGAATTCGTCGAATCGCTTCGCCCAACAAGGGAGCGATGGAGACGACACGTAGGTTCGGCAGCGATTGTTCAGCGGAAAGTGTCAGACTATTCGTCACGACGACTTCTTTGATAGGAGCCTTTTGCAATCTTTCCGTCGCCGGGCCACAAAAAACTGCGTGTGATGCAGATACATAGATATCTTTCGCTCCATGTTTGTGGGCAACTTCCGCTGCTCCACAAATGGAGCCGGCTGTTGTGATCATATCGTCGAACATGAGCACTGTTTTTCCCTCGATAGGGCCACCGATCAGATTCGCTTGCTTGGTTTCCGTCGCAGACGACCGGCGTTTGTCGACAATCGCAAAAGAGCCACCCAAATGATCGAGATGTTGCAATGAACGTTTGATGCTTCCCTCATCAGGCGAGACGATCACCAACTCTTCCTCGGGAATTCCAAGTGATTTGAAGTAATCATCGACAACCGGTGCGGCATACAGATGATCCACAGGAAGGTCAAAAAAACCTTGAATTTGAGCCGCATGTAAATCCATCGTCAAAACGCGATCAGCTCCCGCTTCCACAATCAAATTTGCTACCATCTTTGCCGTAATGGGGACACGACCCGAATCTTTGCGGTCCTGGCGTGCGTAACCAAAATATGGAATCACGGCGGTGATTCTTGCGGCAGAAGCCCTTCGGACCGCATCCATGAGGATAAGTAGTTCCATCAACGATTCGTTGACGGGTGGACCTGTTGGCTGAACGAGAAAAACATCGCAACCGCGGACGTTCTGCTCCAACTGCACAAAGATTTCGCCATCCGGGAAATTGCTGATATCAACACGCCCCAGATCGACGCCGAGATAATCGGAAATCTCTTGCGCGAGCGGTTGGTTGGTGCGTCCACCGAGAATGGTTAAGTTTTCGTACATCGACGCGGTCCTGCGTGAAGTCGGAGGGAGGTTCTACCTTAAGACCTGTTCTCACCATTCGGGGCACGGAAGTCAAGCGTTGACCAGAGCACACAAACTTAACTGTCGCGTTTTCGTTGCACGAGTTCTAAAGAGTTCTACTGGGAAGGTCAAAAGGAGCGTTGTACGGCAAATTCCGTCAGATCTTCTAGAAGACGACGTGCCGGGCTGTCCGCAAGACCACTGAGAGAAACTCTCGCCTGCTGAGCGAACTCCAAAGCTCGGTGATGGGCCTCTTCAATCGCATTTCCTGCATTCAACTCGTCCCGTAAGCTCTTTCGAGACGCCATATCTCCCTGTTCCAGCCAAGCCGTCAATTGTTCTCTCTTCTCGGGGGTGGACGATTCGAGTAAACGAATCAAAGGAAGTGTGAGTTTTTGTTTGACGAGATCGCTTCCCAGCGATTTCCCCGTTTTGGCTTCGTCACCCATCACATCCAATACGTCATCAGCAATTTGAAACGCAATCCCCAAAGAACGCCCGTATTCCCTAAGCGATTGGCTGACACTCTCGTCGGCTCCCGCATATTGGGCACCTAGCTCTCCACACAGTGCACAGAGTTCCGCAGTTTTGCCATCGACGATCCGCAGGTACTGCTCTTCAGTCAGCTCGTGATTTCCACGTTCATGAATCTGCATCAATTCACCGACACACACCTTATTGGTTGAAGCGCCAATCAACCGACACGCCAGCGTCGTGTCGAGGCTCGCCGCGAGATGGAAAGCGTGCGTAAACAGGTAATCCCCCAGCAGCACGCTGGTTTCGTTATTCCAACGATTGTTGATGGTGGCAACGTGTCGGCGAATATCGGCTTCGTCGAGAATATCATCATGCACGAGAGTTGCCGTGTGAATCATTTCGGTGACGGCAGCAAGAATAGTGTGCTCGGGACGAATTCCTCCCGCCGCTTGTGCCGAAAGTAATACGAGAATGGGACGTAATCGTTTTCCTCGAAACTGGCCGATATGCGAGAGTAAGTCTTTGACGAACGGTTCGGTGTGTTGTAACTCCTCATCGAACTGCTTCTCGACTCGGATCAGATCGGGGCCAATCAGTTCTTCGACCCGACTCAACAAATGATGTGCGGTGGCAGGCTGTTTCATGCGGGGTCATGCTCCTCAACAGGCGGTACGGAGGAATGATGAAAATCTCCCGACTTTCCCCCTGATTTTTCCAGCAAACGGGCAGGCCCTAATACCATTCCCCGATCAACGGCTTTACACATGTCATAGACCGTCAGCGCGGCAACAGAAACGGCCGTCAATGCTTCCATCTCAATACCCGTTTTCCCCGTCAACTTCACTGTAGCTGTAATATGTAACAGGTTTTCATCATGAGGGGCCAATTCGACCGCCACCGACGACAATGCCAGCGGATGGCAGAGTGGAATTAAATCACTCGTCTTTTTGGCGGCCATGATACCGGCTAACCGGGCCACTTCCAGCACATCCCCTTTGGCGAGTTCTTTGTCGAGAATCAGACGCAATGTATGGGGCTGCATCTTAACCCAACTTTCTGCACACGCAGATCGGCTGGTTTCAGTTTTCCCCCCCACATCGACCATGCGGCTGGCACCGGATTCGTCAAAATGTGTGAGATCGGCCATAACTGTCATTTTCTCTATGAATTCTTACGTACAAACTATAAATAGCGACGTAAACAGCGACAAGCCTGTAGCTGTTCGGGAGTAACGAATTCCAAATGCTTCTACACTTTCAGAATTCACCACCTTACAATCCCTTTTGTTACTTACTTAACCGCGTGGATGAGCCTCAGTTCACCCAAATTCGGAGCGACATATGCCTTTTTCGACTTTCTTTGACTCTCAGGCCCGGATGATTGCCATTTTCCTGGTGTGTCTTATCTCGTGTGCAACTCTCGAAGCCCAGCAAAGCGAGACTTGGCACGCCGGTGTCTCGCGAGATGTCATCACGCCCCCTGAATATATGTGGATGTCGGGATATGGAGGCCGAAAAGCCCCCGCAGATGGCAAAATTCACGACCTCTATGTTCGCGTCGCTTGCCTCCAACCCGAGCCGAAGACTCCCAAATTTCTGTTTGTCAGCCTCGATCTGGTTGGTGTCCCCGTCGAAATGGCCACAAAACTGAGTGCGGAATTTGCCAAGCTGTATGGGATTCCGCGAGAGAACATCATGCTCGCCTGTAGTCATACACATTGTGGTCCCGCACTGGATCACGATTTGTCCTGGATGCTGGCGATGGATGACAAAGACTGGAAGCAGGTCCGCGACTATCAAAAATGGTTGAACGACCGGATTCGGTCTGCCGTGAAAAATGCCATTACCGACCTGAAGCCGGCCCAAATCCATTATGGCAATGGAACTTGCGGCTTTGCCACGAATCGACGCCCACCGATTGGTGAAGGCCCCATCGATCACTCCGTACCGGTCCTACGGATTAGTGACAAGCAAGGGACGATCCAGGGAGTCATTTTTGGCTATGCCTGTCACAACACGACTTTGGGAATTCAACAGTGGTGTGGAGATTACGCGGGGTTCGCTCAACTGAATCTCGAAGATACCTACCCTGATGCAGTTGCAATGTTCTTTACCGGATGTGGAGCCGATCAAAATCCTCTCCCACGTCGGACGATGGAACTCTGCGAAAAATATGGACGCTTACTTTCTGTTGCCGTGCAAGATGTCGTGAAAGAGTCCATGCAACCGCTGGCTTCAACGATGTCGGGACGATTCGAAACCGTCTCTCTCGAATTTGCCGAAGCTCCCACACGTGAGCAAATCGAACTGAAACTCAAAAACGGAGATGGCTATGACAAAAACTGGGCTAAGAATCAATTGGCCGATTTAGAGGATGATGGCAAAATCGAGCTGACCTATGCGTATCCTGTCCAGACTTGGCGACTTGGTGACGAGTTGACTTGGATTGCTTTGGGGGGCGAAGTGGTCATCGATTATGCCTTGCGGCTCAAAGCCAAGCTCGGCAACGAGAGCACATGGGTCACCGGCTACGCCAACGATGTGATGTGCTACATTCCCTCAGAGCGAGTTCTGAAAGAAGGGGGCTACGAAGGAGCCACGTCGATGCGGTATTACCAGAAACCATCTGTTTGGAAAGCGGGACTGGAAGACAAAATCGTCAATGTTGTGCAATCACAAGTGGACGCGTTGAAAACAGAGTGATGACCCCTCTCTTGTCAAAAAAGCCCTCTCTAAATCGCTTCCGTGAGCCGTTCGATGACAACCTCGACCAATTTTGGGTGTAGCCCAAGATGTTCGCAGACTTCGACCGTCACGTTAGGATACTGTTCCCGGAACTGCGACTGAAACTCCTGTAAGTCATTCCGCACATGCACTCCCGCAGAGAGAAAGTAAGGCATCATCAGGATACGATTCGCGCCGCGTGAGAGACAGTTCGCGGCTCCCGCAGGAATATCGGGCTCTGCCAACTCCAGATACGCAATTTCCACGATGCCAAAATGATTTGTCTCGCGAACGGCCTCGGCCAGTTTCACTAAGTCCGCGTTAGCTTCAGCGCGTCTCGAACCATGTGCAATCAATAAAGCAGCCGTTTTCTCGAGGTCGTGATCGGGACTGTCAGCGTTCATAGTTATCCTCGACGTAATCGTCGTATTGATCTTTCATTGTTTTTTGGAGAGCTTCTTCCCACGTGAGGTTCTGCTCTGTTCGAGATGCCTTTATCATAGCACGCACGACCAGTTCGACATCGCCACCGGCACGATAGGCGCGTTCGATCTGAGTGAGCTTGATATCCAGTCCTGCCTGAGTCGACATAATGTACAATTCGCAAAGATGCTTGACCGGGCTACGGCAAAGCTTCATTCCCACCAATTGAAACAGCGAGATTTGAGCCCCCGACATGGTACACATCATCCACAGACGAATCAGTGGCCCGACGATGAAAAGCGGCACCAGCATGATGCAGAACATGATGCCGATCGCAACAATGAAAAAAGTTTCGTTTCCCATGAATCAGGTCTCCCGCTAATGTCTCAGAGAGAAGGACAAACCAACCAACACCTCGATCAATCGTCGGTCATTGTACAGGCTCCCGAGACGTGGAAACAGCAGATTCATGCCGCCTTGAAGAATGCCAACACCCAATTTCGATATTCCAATCAGCAAAAATCGGGGATCGTCTCTCGGTTAAAACAACTTCAAGCCGAACAAGCTGTCACTCTGGCTGCCGAGGCAGCACACAACACTGATTCAATGGGTGCAGCGATTGTTTTCACAGAAGACCTACCCGGCATCATGGTCACACTGGCCATTCATCATGACGAACAAACGGAGTTACTTCTCTGGTCGCTCGATAGTTCTAAAGCAGCAATAGAATTTCTCGTCGTAACGGTCTCTCAAATCACCTCGACAAACTATTCGATCCCATCTGACCAACGACATGTCACAAGTCGCCGGCAACTGTTTTCCGATCTTCACAATAAATCGGAATTTTGGAGACTCAACGAAAACCGAAAATTCCATTCATCATCGGCATCTCCCGGAACGGGCATTCTTTCGGGCTCGTTCAATCCTCTGCACTCGGGACATCGAAAAATGCGAGTAGCTGCTGCGGAGATTCTGGGCTGCGATGTTCTTTATGAAATGACGCTACGCAATGCCGACAAGCCTCCGCTCGATTATCTCAGTCTCTCAGCGCGTGCCGGACAATTTTCGTCGGGTGAACTCCTACTGACTTCCGTGCCGACGTTCCGTGAAAAAGCAAATTTGTTCCCCGAAAGCACCTTTGTCATTGGCTGGGATACGGCTGTTCGCGTGTTGGATCGTCGATTTTATGAAGCGGGAGACTTAGAAGCCGCTTTGGGGAAATTCGCCGAACACGAGTGCCGATTCCTGGTGGCCGCTCGTCGTGAACGAGGTCGATTACAAACACTCGGCGATATCGATATTCCACACAAGTTCCGTGATCTTTTTGCAAAAATACCGCCGGATTTATTCGAGGAAGATATCTCATCAACCTCCGTTCGCGAGGCCTGGTTACGCGGAGAGTCGAACATGGGGCCTCCACTTTGTATGCTGGTCGAATCCCACACACGTTGATTGAAATTTCATGCCTTATTTGATTGTCGTCCTTGCCTATCTGATCGGTGCGCTGCCGTTCGGCTTCATCACCGCCAAACTGGTGAGTGGTCAGGATATCCGCACATTGGGGAGCGGCAACATTGGCGCGACGAATGTCAGCCGAGTGCTGGGTGGCAAATGGGGGTTGATCGTTCTCATCCTCGATGCTTGCAAAGGTCTGCTACCTGTTTGGGGCTTGCCGTTATTGGTGATGTCTCCCGACGATCCCAACTTCCTGCATCTCAAAGTCGCCTGCGGCTTGGCCACCATCATCGGTCACATGTTTCCCTGTTACCTAGGATTCAAAGGAGGCAAAGGGGTTGCCACGTCTCTTGGTGTCGTCTTGATGCTTGGCCCCTGGGCGACACTGCTGGCCTTCTTCGTGTTTGCAGGAACAGTCGTCTATACTCGTTACGTCTCACTCAGTTCGATCTTGGCGTCCGTTGCCTTCGGGGGATTACAACTCTGGTTACTGCGCCCTAACCCCTTCGTCATGGAAACCTGGTCATTGGCCGCATTCAGCCTTTTTATTCCTGCTTTAATCATTCTGCGACATCGAACCAACATCGTTCGGCTATGGCGTGGGGAAGAATCCCGCTTCAAGACCAAGAAAGAGAAACGAGCCGAGGAAATCAAGAGCGATTGATCTTCTCATCCGCGCAAGCCGACTGCCTGCATCAACTTGTCGGTCGATTCGTAGGCTTCGGTGACCCACTCGACAATTTTGTCCGGCTCGGGGGAGTACTCGAGTTCAATCGAAACAGCACCGTCGATACCGAGATCCTTGATCTCCTGTAAGTACGGTTCAAACTCGACTACTCCTCGTCCGGGAGGCAAGTCGCCGTGGACTTTGCCATCGCAGTCGGAGATATGGACGTGAATTGCTTTACCAGCCAGCTTGCGGAGTTCTTCGGCTCCCACATCGGCAAGAAGCAAATGCGAAACATCAATATTCGCTTGTAACGCCGGGTGTCCGACATCGTCGATGAACCGTGCCATGCTGTCCACGTCGTTCAAGAGCGACAAAGGGAACGGTTCGAGTTCCAACGCAATCTTTAATCCCAAGTTGTCAGCATAGTCGGCCAGTTGTTTGCAGTTTTCCACGCCGGTCTGCCATTGCTCTTCGGGCGGGATCACTTCCCGATTCCAGATGTATTCCCCCAAGACCAACAGCAAATTGTCAGCTTCGAATTCATAACACAAGTCAAGATACTGTTTGCAACGGTCGAGATGAAAACGCTGCACGCTCGGATTGAAATCGATCAAACCAACCGCCACACAGCAGACACTGACGATGGGTAACTCGAACCGGTCGCATTCTCGCTTGATGAGCAACTTTTCCCGCACATCGATATCGAGCGGATCGGTGAAGATATCGACCGTATCGAAGCCGAGCTCTTTGGTTTTTTGCAGTCCCCAAGCCGTGTCTCGACCTGCCTGAACCCAAGCGGAGTTGATTAATCCCAATTTCATGATGTGTGCTTTCCTGATTCTCTGTTGACACAATTGAGAAGTAGGGCCGGTTCTACCGGCCTGAAAACAATTCACTCTCTCATATGCACTTCGATGTCACGAACATCCAGAGTTTTTCTCTCTTCAAACGCGATTTGAGTCTATCGACAGGGCTGGCCGGTGGAACCGGCCCTACGACTACGACTCACTATAAACAAGTCACTTCATGCAGGAACGCTCTCCGACAGCAAATGCTCTCTTAATTTCTGTGGGTTCGCACAGCCAACCTGCTCCATGACTTGCTGTAATTGTTTCTTGAGCATTTCCAGCGTGTGGTGACCTCCATATTTTCCAAGAGCACAAACACCAAACATGGGAGTCCGTCCCATGAATGCCAAGTCGGCACCACAAGCCAGGCAGGCCGCAATATCGGCTCCCGAATACATCCCGCCATCAATCATCATCTTCAACTTGCTCCCAAATTCCGGGACCAGTTTGTGAAGCGGCACGATGGTCGATTGTCCGCGGTCAAGTTGACGACCGCCATGATTGGACACAATCAAACCATCCAAACCATGTTTCACGGCGATCTCGGCATCTTCGGGATTGACGATCCCTTTGACGACCAGGTTGCCCTGCCACTTGTCACGAATCGGTGCAATTTTGTCTTCGGTCAGCCGACCTGAAAATGTTTTGTTCATGAAGAGGCCGAGATGCTTCATGCTCAACCCTTTCGGGATGTATTGCTTCATGGTTTTGAACTCGGGTTTCCCGGCGATCAGTTGTCCCCATGCCCAGGCTGGACTACCACACATTTGCACGACATTCCGTAACGACATCTGGGGAGGAATCGACAACCCATTCCGAATCTCTTTGGGACGATAAGCGAAGGTCGGCGTATCGGCCAAGATCACCAATGTTCGGCATCCCGCTTCCCACGCTCGTTCCAATAATTTGTCCCGCAATTCCGTTTCGGCAGGATGATAAAGTTGAAACCAGAATTTGCCATTCGTGATCTCTGAAACAGTCTCGATGCTGGCGGTACTGACCGTTGAGAGAGTGAACGGTACATTGTGATCGGTCGCAGCCTGAGCGAGATACTCACAGGCCTTCGGCCACATCAGTCCTTGCAAGCCGACTGGTGCGATTCCAAAAGGAGCATCATAGGTTTCACCGAACAATTCGGTCGTTTGATCCGCACCGGCAAAATCCCGCAGATACCACGGCTTGAGTTGGACCTGACGAATGTCGCTATTGTTGCGGGCCAGATTGACTTCTGAGAAGCAACCCGCCGCCAGATATTCGTAAGCAAAGCGTGGCATGCGCGACTGGGCCTTCGCACGCAAAAATTCGACAGACGAGTATTCAGAATTGAAGTGGGATTGCATAGGAATCGTTTGACTTATAATAATGTGTGGTCGAATGAATGAATCACCGTTGACTGGTCATGTGCCAGTCTACTGATCGAGTGATCTTCAAGCAATCTGGAGTGATATTCGAGTTTACGATACCGACTGGCCGTACTGGTTTCCGTGGCGGCAGATAGTTCAAGCTGTTCAGGCCGTTGTTGAAGAAAATAGACTCACGCGGAGGCACAGAGGCGCTGAGAATTTTTATGAAGCGACCATTCAGCTCGTAATTCTCTCCACATTTTCCTACATAATTCGCTTTGAGTTATCAGCGACTGCATGAGACAATCGACAGGTCGCGATTCTGAGTAGGCTGGGTCGTGACCCAGCATTTCATAGCGATGTGCATTTGTGGTCAGTTGCTGGGACCAGTCCCAGCCTACAATTGAGTTCATTACACCCAAGGATTCATAACCCCATGATTCGTAGTAAGTCGCTCATTGTTCTCGCCTTGTTGGTATTTCATACCTGCCCAGCTTTAATGTGTTCGTTATCCGCTCAACAATTTCGACAAGGCATTCAGCCGTTCCTCACTCAACATTGTGCCGACTGTCATAGCAACGGTGCCACGGAAGGGGGGCTCGATCTCGGGAAATTGGGAGACAATCTCTCTGACGCGGCGACCTTCGCGAAATGGGAACGATTGTTTGATCGTGTTCGCACGGGCGAGATGCCGCCCCAGGACGCCGACCAACCGGCGCAATCTGATCGGGACAATTTCCTGAGATCATTACGCCCGGCATTAACGCTCGCTCATGAAAAAACCAAAGGGACCGTCCTGCGTCGCCTCAATCGTCGCGAATACCAAAACACGATGAACGATCTGTTCGGCACGAACGTCGATCTCGAAAAAATGCTGCCCGAAGATGGACGCTCGGGAGAGTTTGACAACGTGGGTGACTCGTTGGGGCTTTCACTCGTTCACTTACAGAAATATATGGACGGTGCGACACAAGTTCTCGACGCGGCCATTTCAAAGACCACCGAAAAGCCGGAGACGAAAATACTTGTCGCAAGTTACAAAGGCGAACGGGAAGGGAATCAGTTCATCGGCACACGCTGGAAGGAACTTCCTGATGGAGCCGTCGTCCGTTTCGATAGCGGCGGGTATCCATCCGGGATGATGCGAGGCAGCGGAGTCCGGGAACGGGGGCGCTATCGCGTCAAAGTGAGCGGTTACGCCCATCAATCAGACACTCCGATGACGTTCTCTGTGGGCGGCACCAGTTTCGCACGCGGTTCCGAGAAACCGATTTACGGCTTCTATTCGTTCCCTCCCGACAAACTGACCTCCATCGAATTTGAAACCTGGATCGAAGAGCGGTATATGATTCAGATCGAACCTTACCGGATCGCCAATCCCAATCGTTACAAAGATGGTCAAACGATCGACGATTACAAAGGCCCCGGTCTGGCCATTCTGAAAGTCGAAATCGAAGGACCATTGGTGGGAGAGTTCCCGTCCCGCGGCCACAAACTCATCTTTGACGGCATCAGCCGCGAAGAAATACCACCACGGAATCCCAATGATCGTAAGAAGAGTTGGTACCAGCCAAAATTCGAGATCAAAACGAACAACGAAGATGCCGACATTCGGAAATCGTTATTGCGGGTGGCCGAAAAGGCGTTCCGTCGCCCCGTCACCCAGCAAGACATTACCCCCTATTTTGATTTATACAAAGCCGAGCGAGAGTACGGGTCGTCCATTGAAGACTCATTGAAGACGGCGATCATCGCGGTTTTTTGCTCACCCAATTTTCTCTATCTGCAAGAATCTCCCGGCAAACTCAACGATTACCAACTCGCCTCACGCCTTTCGTACTTTCTCACTCGAACGACTCCCGACGGAGAGCTTCTGCGACTCGCCGCCGCGGGCAAATTGACTTCCGACCCGCAAGTTTTGCGTGCTCAAACCGAACGGCTTCTGAAAGATGAACGTCACGAGCGATTTATCGACGACTTCACAGACAACTGGCTCGACTTGCGTGAAATGGACTTCACCGCACCCGATTCTCAATTGTTTCCCGAATACGATGAGTATCTTCGATACTCGATGCCCCTCGAAACCAAAGAATTCCTCAAAGAACTCATTCGCTCGAATCTTGCCGTCACGAACCTTGTGAAGTCTGGCTTCGCCATGCTCAATAGTCGGTTGGCTCAGTTGTACGAACTCCCCGTCGTCAATGGTTCGAAACTTCAGAAAGTTTCATTGCCGAAAGATTCTCCGCGCGGAGGGTTTCTCACTCAATCCGCGATTTTGAAAGTGACCGCCAACGGCACGAACAGTTCTCCCGTCACGCGTGGTGCGTGGGTCATGGAACGAATTCTAGGTGAGATACCGCCGCCACCTCCACCCGGTATCCCCGGCGTCGAACCCGATATCCGAGGTGCTTCCACGTTGAGAGAATTGTTGGATAAACACCGCGACTCAATCAGTTGCAAGGCATGTCACGAGAAAATCGATCCTCCCGGCTTCGCGCTGGAAGCGTTCAATCCCATCGGCGGTTATCGGGAACGATACCGCTCACTGGGAGAAGGGGAACGAATCAACCTTCAGATTGTTGGTCGCAATGTCCGCTATCGACTCGGCCCTGATGTCGATGCCTCCGGCCAACTTCCCGACGGTCGCCAATTTGCCGGTTTCCAGAAGTTCCGCGACCAACTTGCCGAAGAAAAAGAGCTGCTCGCAAAAACCTTGACTGAAAATTTTCTCACCTTCGCCACCGGTCGAGAACTTGGATTCTCTGATCGTCCCCTCATAGACGAGATCGTGAAACAGTCCTCACAGCATAATTATGGCGTGCGTGAGATGATTCATCTTGCGGTTGCGAGTGAAATCTTCCAAAGCAAATAGATGGGAAGATAGGGAGTGGAGTGATGGGGGGAGAGGGAGATGAAATAATGATTGAAACAGAAGATCAAGAACAACAGAAACCTCGTGCGGGTTTAGTGCGTACTCATACCGACTTGGAGGTCTATCAACTCGCGTTTGATCTTTCGATGGAAATTTTTCAAGTCTCTAAATCTTTTCCGAAAGCAGAAACTTATTCACTGACAGATCAGATTCGGCGATCTTCCCGTTCCGTTTGTGCCAACATGGCAGAAGCGTGGAGAAAAAGACGATATGAAGCCGCATTTGTGAGTAAATTGAGCGATTCCGAAACCGAGGCGGCGGAAACTCAGGTCTGGATACAGTTTGCAGTCAAATGTGAGTACATCACCCGAGAACAAGCCACCCAACTCTACACAGAGTATGATAAGGTATTAGGAATGCTGGTTGCTTTGATAATCAACCCCAAACCTTGGCTCCTCAAGAAATGAGAAACTGATGACTTGGTTTACACCCCATCCCCACAAAACCTCATCCCCCGATCCCCGCCGTTCTCTCCACCAGCCAATGGATCGGCGTTTCTTCCTCAAAGCGGCTGGGACATCGCTCGCGTTGCCGATGCTTGGCGCGATGCAACCGACTATCGGTTCTGCCGCGACGAAGGTCGCCGCTCAGCCTCGTTTCGTCGCCATCTGCGGGGGACTTGGTTTTCATACGCCCTATTTGTTTCCGAATCAAGAAGGAAGAAACTACGAACTCACGCCTTACCTGCAACGCCTCAAAGATCACAAAGACGATTTCACCGTCTTCTCCGGGCTGTCACATCCCGAACAGAATGGCAACAACGGCCACGCATCGAGCCTCACCTGGCTCACCTCGGCACAACGCCCCGGTTTAGCCGGATTCAGAAACACGATTTCACTTGATCAGTTGATGGCCCAGCATCTGGGAGGAACAACACGACTACCATATTTATCACTCGCCAATGATGGCGGATCGCTCGCGTGGACATCCAACGGCATCAATATCCCGGCAGAGAACTCTCCGTCCCGATTGTTCAAAACCTTATTCATTGACGGCACGAAACAGGAAATCGAAGCCAAGATGGGAGAACTCCGTCGTGGACGATCGATCCTCGATACAGTCGTCGGCGAAGCCAAAAAACTCGACCGCACACTCGATCCCAAAGATCGACAAAAACTGCACGAATACTTCACCGCCATTCGTGATCTCGAAACTCGTATCGGGCAATCACAAGAGTGGACCCTCAAACCGAAACCCGACGTCAATTATGAGCCCCCCAAAGATGTCGCCGATAAACAAGACATCGTCTCCAAACAGCGACTCATGTACGACATGATGGTTCTCGCGCTACAAACTGATTCCACACGCGTGATGACACTCTCACTCGGCGGCATGAACGCCGTCCCCAGCAACATTCCCGGCGTAAAGACCGACTGGCACAACCTGTCGCATCACGGGAAAGATGAAGAGAAAATCAAAGAATTGCGATTAATCGAAGAAGCCGAACTTAATGAGTTCAACACCTTCCTGACCAAGCTGAAAGCACTCGAAGAATTCGATCAACCTCTCCTCGATCATACGGCGGTCCTGTTCGGGTCGAACTTAGGGAATGCCTCGGCTCACGACTGGCACAACCTACCCATTGTTCTGGCGGGTGGTGGATACAAACACGGTTCTTACGTTGCTCACGATGCGAAGAACAATACGCGTTTCGCGAACATGTTTGTTTCGTTGGCACAACGCATGGGCGTCGAGACAGACACCTTCGGCAGCAGCACGGCAGAAAGTGTGCGAGGGTTGGAGATGTAGGTAAAAAGCTTAGGAGAGTCATCATGAATCTTGAGGAGTTAGATCATATCGAGCAAGAACTCAAATTGACTATTCCCGAAGATTATCGCTCCTTCATGCTCGAATATCCATTTTTGGAATACTCACGACCGAGCGAGGAACTCTACGGGTCTGCAAAGTATATCGTTCATCAGAATCTTGAGGTTCGAAAAGAAGTCGCAAACGCCGAGTTCTGGAGGGACACTTATTTTGTGTCAGGCGTTGTTGGCTTGGATACATACTATGTCCTCGACTGCGAGATATCACCGTCTACCGTTCTGCAAGTCAATTTAAGAACTGGAGAAGTTGTTGAGGATCATCAGAATTTTTTGGATTGGATTCAAAAGCGAGTCGATTCGTACGTCAACTTTGATGCGATTGCTGCGGAACAAAAATATTCAGAGTTGCGAGAAGCCATTGAAAAGGCAGGGCTGTTTGCACCTTCGGTGGAACCGATGCTCGGTTGTGATCGTATCACCGTCTGCTCAAAGAAACTGCCCTCGGGCGGATTTTCGGGAAACAGTTTCTGGGTCAGTCAAATAGGCCAAAAATGGATTGTCGGAGCCTGGGGAGGCTTCATATATCTCTTACCAGAGAATGATCGTATTGAAGATTTCTGCATTTCCTGGTTGAAACGAAAGCCTGACGAAACAGCATTCAATTTTGATCAGGAGCAAATCGAAAAGTTTGGTCTTCAACTTCTCGATGATGATGAGTTTGATCGATTCTTCCCGAATTGAAGACAGATAAGTTGGTCAAAGAATCGCCACAAAAGACTCGAAAAGGATACTCTCTCTTGTGACTATTGATGTTTCTTGTGGCCATTCAGGTTCTCTTCGTCACATAGGGATCTGGTCGTGTCAGTGAGTCATAGTATTTGTAGGTCAGGCGGGAGCCCAATGATGTTCGGCACTTTGTTTGCACCATTTATGGAGGTCGTTGACCGAGTGATTCCAACAGTTCATCTTCATCGGCCCAACCCGAGAAGTACAAACAAATCATTTCAAAATTT